>JAEEGK010018360.1_pt1 | contig 15142 bp, 18 predicted proteins | sample 8958771 | NCBI WGS metagenome assembly JAEEGK01 (sample SAMN16246547, study PRJNA631951) | gut metagenome | biome: gut microbiome; feature: rumen; material: SC-attached | host: Bos | place: Iran: Karaj | collected 2018-10 | reverse complement strand
AATGCCGCCATTGCTTCCTTTTCCTCCGAAGCGTCGCCCTTTGCCTGTCCGAGCAACTTCAGGTCGCGACCTTGGAACATAAAGGCAACAGCCTCGGTAAATGCAGTATTCGGAATGCCCTTCAGCATATAGTAGTCGATATCGTAAAGGGTTATGGTCTGCTCTACGCAATGTCCAAGTTCGTGAACTGCAATATTGTATCCCTTGTAGTCCATTCCCGACTTTGCAATCCTTGTACGCAGATGAGCCACATCGCCCTTCATTTCGCTTCCCCAAGCGTGACCAGCACCACGGGCAGGGTCAACACTGATTTTTGCTGCGATAGAGTTTGCCTTTTCGCGCGACCAGCCCAAATCGGTAAGGATTCGCGGAATATCACGGCCAAATGCCGATGGGTTCGGATAACGCTGACGGGTAATGCGGTCAAGTTCAGCCTCGTTCATGTCGTTGCGGGCGGTAAAACCATTGTACCAGATGTCGTATGGCTGCAACGGACGACCAAGACGCTTTGAAACCAACTGACCGACCTGTGCAATTTCTGGTGCCGAAATAAAGTCGATGAACAACTTTTCCACTTCATCCTGCGTAAGCTCCATTGTCTCGTCGAAAGCCCTTTCGATGTAAGTCGGATAAACCGAATTGAACTTGTCCATTGCCGACAAAGCCTTGAAATTGTACAGAATATGTTCGTAGCGGGTAAACGGTTCGGCAGGACTTGAAACCTCTGCCCCATCCTTGTAAAGTTTGTTGGTGCGCGGATTCCACTGGTACTTGTCCGAGTTGATTACATCCTGTGGAATATCCTGGTTTACAATATGCAACATCACATCATAAATCATCTGCTGCTTTTCGAGTCCGTGCTCCGAATCGGAATAGTCGGACTTAAGTTCGTCGCGCAGATTCCAGTGGCTTATCAGCTTCATATCCTTGGGGAACAAGGTATTGCCGCTGTTATCTACGAGATTTCCCATATAAATGTTGTAGCTCGATATGTAGTTGTCAGCGTTGGTCATAGCAACATTGGCAGCCTGCTCGTATTCGGCCGGTATGCGCGATGTAAACTTGTCACCCAGACGAGCATACGCCCAATCCTGACGCGTCCACTTGTCGCAGAGAGCATTCTTCTCGGCAAGCGAATACGACGGGAAGTTAAGCACGATGTAGAAAGCCATCTTGTTGGCGAACAAATCGTCGGCAATATGAGCCGTGGTTGAATATGCGCCCATAGCCTCATCGACAAAATCGACTTCGCCCATATCAAGGTGCAGAGGCTCCATCAACTTGATGGTCATTGTGTTGCCATAGCCGTAAAGGATTTCAAGGTCACGCTCGATTTTCTTGTAGGTCTCGAAGCGCTTTGCCGAATCGAGCACAAAATTTGTCATACAGAAATCGTAGAAGTCGTCGAGCGAACCATCCTGCTCCTGCCAAAGGGCAGCAACCTGAGATACGCCCTTCTCTATGCGGTCCGACTCCTGTCCGTTGCAGAACTCCTTCAAGCTGCGGACTGTGCGCTCAATGTCGTTCTGTGGAATCCTAAATTCGGCGACCACTGCGCCATTATCCTTGCTTGAATCCTTGCACGAAACAAATGCAACCATAGCCAAAACGATTAATGGGAAAAGAATCTTTTTCATATAAACAAATTTTAATCAATTGTTATTTTCCGTGTTTATTTCATCAATATATGACTGAATGTTGTTTTTTAGAATTACCAAATCGTTTTCAATCACAGACACTACCTCATTTTTATCTACCATATTATATCCGTGAACAATGAAATTACGCATTGCTATTATTTCTCGCCATGGTGTTAAAGGGTGTTCATCACGGAAATCTGCCGTCAACATATTGGCAGCTTCTCCAATAATTACCAAATGATACACAATGGCATAATAGCACATCTTATCTTCAATAATTTGCGCAGATGTTTTATTTCCAACAAATTCGAAAATATTGTTGATGCTTTCAATTATATGTTCAAGTCGTCCTTTGTCTTTAGCAGGTTCTCTCATAAATAAGAATTTTATCCTTTTCGGCGGTTTCCTGAGCAAAAGGCATTAGCGTTCCTTCTGTAATCAAATCGACCTTTTTGCCTAAAATATCCTCCAAATCCAATGCAATTTTAATGTGTTTCAGCAGACTTATGCTTTTACCGCCATCCTTATCGAAAACAACCAAGATGTCAACATCGCTGTCGGCTGTTTCCTCGCCACGGGCATACGAGCCAAACAACCATGCCTTCTGTACTGGCTGGGTAGCAAAATAACTGCTTATCGTGTTCTTTAATTGCGCATCCATATTAGGATTTTTTTGCAAAAATAACATTAATAGGTAAATCGACAAAACATAAAAAGGTCAGTGTGTCTGTTTTAGCATCTATGGCAAATTTAATTTTAAACAAAATATTATCTTGCCAAATATTTGATACATAGCGGTTTGGCCTTTTCGAAATTTTATGGCGGTAAATTTTATGGCTATAACATTTGCGACAAAGAAAAAAGGACGGCATTAAACCGTCCCATTATTGTATGTTTTGTGGTGATACATCGTATACCCGTAAGGGATGGTTCCCTTACTTCGCCGGATATTTATTCTTTCTTTCGTAAAACTAATTTCGCTCCATTCTGGAATAAAGTCATTGCATTCTTTTTCGGATTAAATTCAAATTTTGCACCTAACTGGTCGCACTTAAATTTGTCCTTGTCAACTGCTTCAAACGAAAAAGCATCATCTCCAATCTGCCCAATCAATGTGTTTCCTTCTTTTGTGACAATAAAATCCAAACCAATTTTCTTGGAAACATACACGCCCAAATAAATGTCCAAATCCTCCGAAGCCACATTATAGAATTCTGGTAATTCGTAAGGTTTGCCGTAAACTGCGCTTAAAACCGCCTTTTTAATATCTCCGATTTTAAAATTACGCCCGTTAGAAGTCATGGCATACGAAATATTTCCGTCGTCAAAATGCGAATAAACAGAAACAAAACCATCTATTGCACCCGTGTGTCCCAAACCAATGTTATCGCCAAAAGGAATCTCGAACAGTCCGAGACCATATTCGTCCTTAATGGTTTTCATCATTTCGAGACTTTCATCTGCCACAAGCCTTCCTCCAAACAAAGCGTCAGCGAATTTTGTCAAGTCGGTAGGCGTTGACACTATTGCACCCGCACCCATCGGAACAGTCCAGTCAGTTTCGTTTTCTACCTTCCAAGAACCCAAGAAGCGGTATGACCTGCATTCGTTGTTGTTCGGATTGGTTTTTCCAAAAATATATGTGTCGGTCAGACCAATTGGCTTGACAATGTATTCCTGCAACAAGTCGGAATATGGTTTCGAGAAAGTCTTTTCAAGCATGTAGGTCAATAACACATAGTTCGAATTGCTGTAGTCGGACTTGCTGTCGGGCTCAAAATCGCTGCCGCCTTTTTCGATAATCGCCAGCATTTCGTTTTCCGTCTTTGGTTGCGTACACCAATCCAGATAGTCATCGTCGTGTGTAAAATCGTGTATTCCACTCCTATGGCTTAGCAAATGCCTTACAGTTATTTTCTGTGAATTTGCTATTGTAGGAAACCATTTGTCAATAGTTTGGTCAAGGTCTATTTTCTTTTCTTCGACAGCCTTCAAAACCAGAACCGCCGTAAACGATTTCGAGGCAGAACCGATTCTATATTTGGATTTTTCGGTTGCTTTAACCTTGTTTTCGACATCAGCATAGCCGATTGCTTTTGTGTAGATAATCTCACCGTTCTTCGCAACGGCAACACTTCCCATAAACTTGTTGTTTTCTTCAAGTTTATCGAAGTAATTGTCCAACTTTGCCCTGTCGAAAAGATTTTGTGCAAATACGCCACCACTTAATATTAGGAGTGTAAACGCTATTAATATACGGGTATATTGCTTCATAATATATGTTTTTAATTAGACAATCCTATCGTTCTATAAAAAGTTTTCGGCTGCACTTCCAAGCACAGCCGAAAACCAATATTGTTAATACAATGAATTTATCAAATCGTCATCTGCCAAATTCGGAACTGTAACCTTCATTTCGGGATATTCCTCCATAGCGCGCTTGATGGCGAACATTGCGCCCTCGTTGCGTGCCCAGCTACGACGGCTGATTCCATTGTTGACATCCCACAGAAGCATCAGTTTCAACCTGCGCTCTGCCTCTGGGCTGCCGTCGAGAACCATACCAAAACCGCCATTGATAACTTCGCCCCAACCAACACCACCACCGTTGTGGATTGAAACCCAGGTTGCACCGCGGAACGAGTCGCCAATTACATTCTGGATTGCCATGTCGGCTGTGAACTTACTGCCATCGTAGATGTTGGAAGTCTCACGGAACGGAGAGTCGGTACCCGAAACATCGTGGTGGTCGCGACCAAGAACAACGGGCTGTTTCAGGCGACCGTCGCGGATAGCATCGTTGAATGCCTTTGCAATCTTGATACGACCTTCGGCATCGGCATAAAGGATACGTGCCTGCGAACCAACGACAAGCTTGTTCTTCTTAGCCTCGCTAATCCAGCGGATATTGTCGCGCATCTGCTGTGAAATCTCTGCAGGAGCGTCCTTTGCGATGTCTTCCAAAACCTGCATTGCAAGGTTGTCGGTGACTTCCAAATCTTCGGGAAGGCTCGATGTGCAAACCCAGCGGAACGGTCCGAAACCATAGTCGAAGCACATAGGTCCCATAATATCCTGAACATACGACGGATAGCGGAAGTCGATGCCATTGGGTGCCATAATGTCGGCGCCGGCGCGCGAACTTTCGAGCAGGAAGGCGTTTCCGTAGTCGAAGAAGTACATTCCCTTGGCGGTAAGCTTGTTGATTGCTGCAACCTGCCTTCTCAACGAAGCCTGAACTGCTTCCTTGAACTTTTCGGGATTGTGAGCCATCATTTCGATTGACTGTTCGTACGAAAGTCCAACAGGATAGTAACCGCCAGCCCACGGATTGTGAAGCGAAGTCTGGTCGCTGCCGAGGTCAACCTTTATGCCGCGTGCTGCAAGGCGTTCCCACAAGTCAACGACATTGCCAAGATATGCAATCGAGTGAGCCTGTTTCTTCTTCTGCCATTCGAGAGCAGCATCGATAGCCTTGTCAACATCGTCGATGATTTCGTCAACCCAGCCCTGTTCGAAGCGCTTGTTGGCAGCCTTGGGGTTGATTTCGGCACAAATGCTTACAACGCCTGCAATGTTTGCTGCCTTCGGCTGAGCACCGCTCATACCACCCAAGCCAGCAGTCACAAACAGACGGCCTTCGGGACCTTCGCCGTGCTTTGCAATCTTACGGCAAGCGTTGAGCACCGTGATGGTTGTTCCGTGAACGATACCCTGCGGACCTATATACATATACGAGCCTGCAGTCATCTGTCCGTACTGCGAAACGCCCATTGCGTTGAATTTCTCCCAGTGGTCTGGCTTAGAGTAGTTTGGAATTACCATACCGTTGGTTACCACAACGCGTGGAGCATCCTTGTGCGACGGATAAAGTCCCATCGGGTGACCTGAATACATAACCAAAGTCTGCTCATCGGTCATGTTGGCAAGATACTGCATTGTGAGCAGGTACTGAGCCCAGTTCTGGAAAACAGCGCCGTTGCCGCCGTATGTGATAAGTTCGTGCGGATGCTGGGCGACTGCATAATCCAAATTGTTGGAAATCATAAGCATGATTGCAGCAGCCTGAGTGCTCTTGTGGGGGAACCAGGTTATGTCGCGTGCGAACATCTTGTATTTCGGGCGGAAGCGGTACATGTAGATTCTGCCGTAGGTCTCGAGTTCGTTCTTGAATTCGGGGGCGAGAGTCTTATGGAATTTAGCCGGGAAATAGCGGAGAGCGTTTCTTATTGCAAGTTTCTTTTCATCGTTTGTAAGAATCTGCTTCCTTATAGGTGCGTGATTTATTTCGGGTTCATACACAGCAGGTTCCGGCAGTGTGTCGGGAATACCCTGCAATATTAACTTCTGAAATTCTTCCTTTGTAATCATAGCGTTATACATTTAAAAATATGGCTGTAAAATTAGTAAAAAAAAATGGGAACTATATACAATTTGACAAAAAACAACATAGTTTGACTCTTTTAGTCATTTCGGAAGGTATAATGAACCAGCGATACAGAACGGAGAGATGCGTGAATTAACCTATCCGAAACGCTGCTTGCAGCCTCGCGAAGCCTGCGAACAATCTCCTATTGTATTGTACCCAAGGAGATTGTTTGCACGATCTAAAGATTGGCTACGCCGAGCTAAAGGTACCGCACAAACGAACTCACAAGCAACGTACCTTATGCTGTTCGTTCTGTATTACGGAATGACAAAAAAGATTTTGCGTACACAAAAAACACGCTATGAAATCATTTATGTACGCTCTCTATCAGCCCAACGAAAATAAGTGCAGCGCCTAAATACTCGCCATATCAATATCCGCATAGAAGGCAGTGGACATGCAGCACATTGCCATCTCTTTAGGCACCTTCACATCCGGTATGTGCTCTAGACCTGCAGCAACTAATCCCACCACAGATTGCTGAGAAGCAAGTCTAAAAAACACCTCTAGATCAAAAGATGAAAGCACAGTTTCCCTCTCTCCTTTCTGTAGCTAATAAAGTGATTGCCTTATAATCGTATTATATCGTCTCGCTAAACAACCTAGAGAATATGCTGAACCACATTCCGGGAATGTAGTCGTACAATAATAAAACATATTCACATATAGATTATGATCAAAAATGGCTTATTAAGAAAGAATGCGATCCTCTGCCATAGACTTATACTCCTTTAAATAACGCCGTGCGATCTCATCTAACTTTTTACAGTTCATGCCCTTCGCAGTGAATAGGCATTTTACATCATCTGCCAATAATACAGACAGCTTCATTACTGAATTATCTGTTGGATCTGTTAATGAATCATTCTTTCCAGTAATGATATTAACATATCTTACATTGCGCTTGTAGCGCACAATATCAATATCAAAACTAGTTAAAAAATTCTTGCACTCTATTGCATCCTGGTCCGTGAACAACCAAACAGAAGTGTAATCCATAACATCATCTTTCTGCGCATTTGAAATGAAAAAATCCTCAAATTTCATTTCATAATATTTTTCTACACGGCTGATAATATCGACAGCCGAGTTAAGCAAGGCTTCAGGGAAACCAATCCCACGATACCAATTTAAAAGGTTCTGATTCATATAATAACTATTTTTGTTTATCTCTTATTTCTACTATCATTCCTTCTAAATAATGAGCTATATGCCCAAGGTAGTTCGGGATAAATTGCTCATTATGATAATCCCACTGCCATTTATAATCCAAAGGGATTATTTTTTTTCTATTCTCCTCATAATATTTATGTAAAAGGTTTTTTATCATTCCTTGCAATTCCGTTGTTATTTGGATCTCCACCTCGATACCATGGTACATTGATTGCCACTTCAAATCAACGACAGATAAATCTATAACAACCGCAGCATGTGCTGCATAATAACCGTCATCATGAGCCTCGTATATACAATGAAAATCACACCCCACATCACTAGCCACCTGGGATAACTTCTGAACGAGAAACTTAACTCCATCCAAATACTTTACTTTGAAAGATGTTCTAATGATATCATGAATTTTATCATACCACGAGATAGGATCTATCCACCCGTCCTTCGGCTCGTTAGGGAATGAATCATTGTGAAGACAATCTTTCCTATATACTTTGTTTATTAATGACATATATGACTTATATATAACCTCAGGGAGATTTATACTTGTCATCAAATGCACACCCTTCTCTGTATAATACTCAATGTCCCATTCTTTTATCAGTTCACCAACTCTCACCCAAAAAGGACACTCTTGAAATGATTTAAGAAGATTAATAGCATTGGTATTATAATTACTCTTCGCTAGTTCGTTAGGGATGCCAAACCTCGCCTCCATCCATTTCACGAACTCTTTCTCATCAGAGGGTTTCTGATTAATATCAAACTCTATTGACGCCATATTAAGCCATTCTATTTCTAGTTTAAACAAATCAATAATCAGAAAAATGCCAAATAGCACATATTATTCAGCTGCTATCTCATTACATAAATCACAAAACCACCTACTTCTCCTCCAGCCAATTCTTCTCAAACATCAGAAACAAAAAAATCATCTACCATCTTGTGAAGAATATCGAAGTACTCGTCAACCGACATGCGCTTGGTTGCAACACCATATTCGGCAACTGGTTCTGATGCAACCGAATTATTTTCTTCTATGTAATTTTTTTCTGGCATAATCTTCAATACCATTTTAACAGGCACAAATATATAACATTTTTCCCATAAGTAAAGCATTGGTTGAATTTAAAATTGAACCCATTTCTCTATGTTTTAAAACCGCGAACTCGCCCGAGAAAGTGTAAAGGACAATGCATAAAAAAATAATCATCAAAAAATGATGATTATTTTTATGATAACTACTTCTTAAAACTCTTTATTTCTGCATCGAAACATCCACCCTAGTAGAATCTTCTTCGTAGCGGAACTTGCAGTCCGATTTGCAAAGCGAAAGGATTTTCATGTCGGCAACATTGACGTATGCGCTTGATGTAGAGTCGTACATGCTGAATTTCAGATATTCCTTCTTGTCATCGAAAGCCCATTTAAACTCGGTCTCGGTACTCAAAAGAGAAGTGAAGTCAAGGTCTCCAGGTCCATAGTCAATGCTATCGGTATATGTCGAATCCTGCATTTCGCCCATAAGCTCATCCCAGTCGATATTTCCAAGCATTTCGCCCAAACCATTGTCCTTGAACTTTATAGAACCTGTCTCATCCTTCTTAAAAGTCATCTGCAACTCGCCAAACATTGCATAATCAGACATTTTTATCGACATGGTATCCGAATCAATCTGCGTAATCTTCCATGTGCCTACCAGACGACCTTTAGGAGACTTGAGCATCAGTCCATAATCCTCTTCATATTTCTTGCAAGAAGAAAAAAACAACCCAAATACTAGTGTCAAAACGACAATTAAACAAATACGGTTTTTCATAGCTATTGTATTTTAATCTTGTTTCTTTTCAAAATGGCGTTCAATAAGGTCATCGTATCCCGAATATTCCTCGCTACCGTTAACCAACCACATTTCCGAACTCGACAAACGTGTTATCTTGTAGTTGCGCTCGCTATTCCCATTTATAGAATCCACTTCAGTAAGAATCAGCTCTGTCTTGTCTTCGCCAAACGACCACAAACCCGACCTTTCGTTCAACGATCTTACCACCGGCATCGAATACGAAAAAGTTCCGTCATAATTCAATATTACAACCGACGACGACTCCTTATCAAACAGCGCTTGCTCATGCTTGTCGTTGACTAACAAATCCGTGAGATACCACTCGCCAATTAACCTCGACTTTGCCGACCTTAACGAAAAGGCAGGTCCGTTCTCGTATCTGCCGCACGAATCGAATAGCGCCACAGCCAGCATAAGGGTAAATATTATAGCGATAATTTTTCGCATAGCATTTAAAGTTAAACTGCAAAAATATGTATTTTCAATCAGTTACGCAGTTTTTTCAAGGAAAAGTTCAAACACAAAATGTTTAAAAAGTCATTATCCGCATGATTTTCAGCAAAATACACAAAACAAAAAAAAAGACGGAATCCGTCTTTTTTCTGTGCCCGAGACAGGACTATCCCAATTATTTCTACTTTTATCCAATTTACTGTAATTGTGGATGTTACAAAAATCATCCGACTTTTAAACAACATCGAAAATCATCAAAATCCCGAAAACGTGACCAAAACGTGACCAAGAAATCATAACCCAATCTAAACTTATAGGATTCATGTATTCTTAATCATCTACTTTTTATTTCAGTTTCGTGTAATCCAAGACATCCGATGTTTCATCAACCAGTGTCTTGTCGGTGTTGTTGGCGTTCCACATTGACAAGGCATATTCCCAGTTTGTCTTGTAACGCTTGTTCTTCTTGCACTCGTCTTTCAAGAATGCCACCAAGGACACTTTCTGTTCCGGTGTCAAAACATCTTCTTTTCCATTATGGTGGAAGTATCCTATTTTGGTCAAACACACGCAAGTATGTATCTGTTTCCCATTTGTGTCATCATCCCATATATGCATGTGAGGAACATCTCCCCCACCATTTACAAACACCTTAAATCTTGACGATTCTGGTTCGCAGTTGCTTTTGAGAGCATTAAAATATCCGACAAGAGCCATTTCAAATAGCATATCGTTTTCTTCCGTGACAGAAGACGACTTTTCGTTCACATCGTCTATGAACTCTTCGAACTTCTTTATGTTTTCCATATATCATTCTGTATTACTAGTTGGCTGGATAAAAACCGACTCCCCTTGCGACAATAAATCTTCGAACCTATCTAATATAACAAGACGCTCTGTTGAAGGTTCGGGATATGTCGGGTACATAATGTACTTATACTCCAAGGCCTCCTTTGAATGTTCATCCAGCAAGCAGGACACATTTGCATATCTGGCTATATATTCACGATAAAATTCGCCGAGATAGTCAAAAAGGTATACACCACATCCGTACACTGCTGAAGTACCCACGCGGTTGCGTTTCTTTTCGATGCTATCAACAACATATATCATAGCGTCGCGCGCCTGTTTGGCAATGGACGAACGCGAGATTGACACACTGAACAAAAACGCCAAACTGCCATATTCAGCCATCGCCTCCTCCATAGAATAGATTGGCTTGCTAGAACCTACTCCAACATGGGAGTAGAACGAATGGAAATATTCGTGCAACAATACCTGTCCCATCAAGAGCATAGTATCATACGGATTCTTGGCTTTCGCCTCGATTGCATCCACATAGAGCTCCACTATGGAATTATCGCCCCTGTTGAAATACGCACCCAAATATGAATGCGATTTCTTATCTCCAGCAGGATTGTCTAGAGCATTCTTCAGTTCGGCAAGCTGCTTTTCCCACAAACTATGTAACATTTTTTCCTCGGACAAAATTTCTTTCGGGATTTCGCCACGCTCCAACTTGCTACTATGCTCGGCAATTATCGCCTCCAATTCAGCAATATCTCTTTCTTTATCTGCCCTGTCGGGAAACTTTTTGCGTGGAGAAATGTTTCCGCTGAGAATCAACATTGTGTGACGTTGTAGGTCGTTGATTTGGAAACACAGCGACTTGTCGAGCATCAGTTTACAGCCAGCCAACTTCTGCAGGAAAGATTTTTCCTCAGAAGTCAGCTGGTGCTGTGGTGGGTATTCATTGTCAATGGTAAATTTCATAGGGTGGGGAAAATGCATACTTTAATAGATGAGACGGGGGGTACTTTTTCAAAAGTAATCATCTCAAACCTACAATCGATTCCTCTTATTTTAATGTCTTGACAACCAATCTTCAGTTTTCTCTCTATAAGACTCATACCATTCCTTACATATATAGTATCCATTCACATCATCCTTATAGTAGCGATTTTGGGGAACACGTCTCCTAGAGAGCACGGGATATTTAATACCGAACTCGTTTTTGCAATAGTCTGCATCCTGAAGTTTATTCAAAATATCACTTGAAAATAAAGGGATTCTCTTTGTGAATTCTCTTTTTGCCAGCTGCCCTATTTTTTCGTAATCAGGATATGGCAAAGCAACGACTTTTTCTATTATATCCACATCAAGCATTTCATATTTGGATATGCCATATTTATATGCTTCCAAATAATCACGCAGTGATATATTCCATGCATAATATTGGTCAAAAAGGTTTGCTCCAAAGCGATAACAACAATCCATTCTAGAAACATCACTGTATGCCCAACTTTGCAACGCACCAGGCATTTTTGTCTCTTTCAAGAACAACAACATACCAAATTCTGCCATAGGTTCCTCCACAAAATAGGCGTAAGGAAAGTCAGAGTGTTTCGGCCTATCAAAATAGGCATGCATTGCTTCATGAACAAAGGTTGTGAGCAACAAATAATCAAGATATTTCTTTCCATTTAGCTCATCTTTCATCTCGTCTGGATAAAGTTCTATGATTTTCTTATCAGGAAGATATCTTCCTCGAATAGTGTAAGCACTCATCCACTTACGTTCTTTTTCCAATCTTCCCAGAATTGTGTCAAGCAAATTGGTGCGTTGTGAGAGTTTCCGCCGCCAATATTTTTCGGACTCATCAATAAATTTAGATGAGTGAAAATCATAAAACATTTTTTTTCCTTTACAAATGCAAACTTTTACGCCCAAAGTGTTTAGCATATTTGCAAGCGACGAATAATCGCCCATACGAAAATCCAATGAAGCTCCATTCTGAAGTATATCAAGTAAATATGGTGTAAGAAGTTTATATTCATCTATAATAGTAATGAAATCCATTCTTCTCGGTTTTAATACAAGGTAGTCTTCCTCTCTTTTTATATCGCCGAAATATTCGGCTGTAAGTCCTTTTAAAACACCCATTTTTCACTGCGATTACCTATACATCGCGAGGTTTTTTAAGATAATTAAATCATTCCAAACTGTGGTTTACCTTCAATAACTCTACGAGTTTTTTTGTAATAGGGCTATCATCTAGATGGTATATATTATACACATTGGTCTCCGCATAAATAAAAAGCCGATCTGACATTGACTTGCGTTTTTCTTCTGTCATTTGTTTTGTGGTTCCCCAGAATGTTGAGAATTCATATTTATTTCCCTTAAATGAAGCTTCAGTATACCCACCAACATGAACATTGATATCAGTAAAAATACATGGGAGTATTTCTTTGTTGTTATCGTCGGTAATAAGACCATAAAGATTCGTTTCATTATCCCTTACAACATAAGTCCTTTGTTGATGAGTATTCTGCAAGATGTGAAAATTTCCCCTTTCAATCGATGTTAGCCCTTTTTGTATTTTTGCATCTTCCTCGGCAGACTCCTTTTGCCTTATTTCCTTGCAAACTTGCTGCCCCTCATCACTTTTTAACCATTCATTATACCTTTCTTGAAAATTTTCAAGTGTAATACCATCATTTTTATGTTTAGTATAGAATGATTTCATTGTTGTATTTTGAAAACTATCTAAACTCAAATGAGAGAATAAAAATTCTAATACATTTTCATTATCCATATTAAATAATGCGATTACCTATACATCGCAAGGTTTCTAATTTCATAAGACTTCTATTTTTAACAAATTTACACCGCATCTCCAGTTCCTGCGAAGTCCGTTAAACAGAATCTAGAGATAACGATACTGCAAATATACATAATTTTTCGTTGCCCTTGTTGACTCCTTTAATTTTCTTCCACTATCCTAAAACCTTCAAATGCGGGATGCACCCCATACAATTCTTTCGTACCATTGGGTACAAAGATTGTACACTGGCTCTTGTCAACCCCTTTAAGGATTTCATCGTTCCATTTCACACTTTTCAGTCCCTTACTTTCAAAATGGATTTCGCTAAGCTGCTTGCAATGTGCTACGAACCAGCCCTCTATTTTGGTCACACTTTTGGGAATACGAATGCTTGTGAGGGAATCGCAACCAATGAATGCCGCCTCTTCAATCCTAGTCAGGCTATCGGAAAGTTCAATGTGAGCCATGCTTTCGCAACTGTCGAAAGCTCTGCTCTCAACCTTGGTAACCCCATTGGGAAGATGGATGCCAGCAAGACGATAGCAGCTACAGAATGCGCCAAAGCCGATTTCTTTCACGCTTTCGGGGATATGCACTTCGGTGAGCGTAGTGCGGTTTTCGAATGCACCATTGCCAATCCTAACGACGCCATCGGGTATGGATATACTTTTCAGCGGAGGAAGAAGACAGGCTTTCAGCTTACGATGATTCTTGGTATAGAGCATCCCGTCCTCAAAACAGTAGGCAGGGTGGTCGTCAGCTACAACAAGTTTGTTCAGGTTGAGGCACTGGGCAAACGCCCCATCTTCAATTTTTGTCAAACTGTTGGGAAGTGTAAGAGTCATAAGTCCAGTACAGCCATCAAAGGTGCCCTTGCCAATTTCGAGCAAACCTTCGGGCAAATCAAGCTGTATAATACTCTTACAATCAGAGAATGTTTCACTTTCAATTTTCTTCAAATCTGGTGGCAACTGGATATCCATGAGCCTAAAACATTCTTTGAATGCAAATTTCTCTATTTCGGCCACACTTTCTGGAATGCCTACGCGACGCAACCTACTGCAACCTTCGAATATGCCGTAGGGTATCGTCTTCACTCCGTTGGGAATATCTATTTCCACGAGTTCCTCACAGTTGAGAAAAACACAATCCCCTATCACAAGAGAGTCGTTTTGAGGAAGTCTGACACTTGTGAGATTCTTGCAACCACTGAATGCCCAGTCTCTGATTGTGGTCACGCTGTCGGGAATCACAACACTGGAGATGCTTTCGCAATCGGAAAAAGCTTCGCTCTCTATAAATTTCACCCCGTCGGGAATTATTATATGCATTGGGACATTTTTTCCACAGCAAACGAGGGTGTCGCCTTTAATTATCAATGAATTGTCTGTCATGGCACAAAATTTCTTTTAAACAATATCGTTATTTTAAATCATAATGGGGAATTTGTTTCGTTTTCCTTCCCTGTATTCTTCATACTCAATCTTTCAAGGTCTCTAAAAATCTACAAGTTAGACTTTCCTCCGCTTTTTCTACGTCTTCTTTCAAATCTGCCGAGTTCACTCTAAAATTGGATGCAACCCAAATATCGCCTTTCTCATTATAGACTCTGACACTAAAAGAACTTCTGTCGAAGAGTTTGAATTTCACACTGACAGAATGGTCATCGTACCGCTTGAAGAACACGAGTTCCGGAATCTTCTGTTTATCCAAAATCCAGGTGTCAATATACCCATATCCAAGTTCGTTCATCCTGGGTTCAATTTCTTTTCGAACATCCTCAACGAGAGCCAATAATTTCTCAGGGTTTTCCCTGCGTTCCCATAAAGCTTTCATCACTATAATTGCAGTTATTATCACAGTGACGAGTACTGATATTATCAGCGCCATAATGACTATGGCATTCAAATCCATATCCAAAAGTATCATAAGCGGTTTCATAGTTCTTTTAATTTTTGCACTTTATTAAAGTCCGAATATCGTAACCACCAGCCAGA
>JAEEGK010018357.1_pt1 | contig 15145 bp, 7 predicted proteins | sample 8958771 | NCBI WGS metagenome assembly JAEEGK01 (sample SAMN16246547, study PRJNA631951) | gut metagenome | biome: gut microbiome; feature: rumen; material: SC-attached | host: Bos | place: Iran: Karaj | collected 2018-10 | reverse complement strand
TTTTTCTTCTTAATTATTAATAATTCTTTCAAAAATAATATTCAAAAAAAATTTTTTTAATTAATAATTATATATATATAAAATAGTAATTACAAAAAAAAAATAATAACCCTCACAACAAAAACAACTTTTCAATATCTTCATTATCCAAATCCTCAATATTTTTATCTTCCTTAATTTCCTTCCCTTTTACCTCATCTTGTACATCTTCTCTTCCCCTTCTATTATTAACAACATGTAAATTCATATTTTTCTTCTCAAAATAACATTCCAAATTTTTATTCCCAAAACTCCCTTGATCACAATTTTTTTTCCTTTCATCAACACTAACACACTTCCCATTAATTTTAACAAACTCTCCAATTTTTTCTTTAATTTTCTCAACATTTAAATCTTTACTTTTATTATCTAAAGTAGTAGTAACAACATGATGTTTAGAATTTAATTTAGAAAAAATAACTTCATCAAGTGTATCAGTAGCATATAAATAATGTATATTAACACAATTATGTTCTTGTCCAATTCTATGAGCACGATCTTCAGCTTGAATCATAATAGCAGGAGTAAAATGCATTTCAGCAAAAACAACAGTAGAAGCTTTAGTTAAAGTTAAACCAGTAGCACAAGCAGTAATTCCTAAAATTGCAACTAAGCAATTATCATCATTTTGAAATATATTTACATTTTCTTGTCTTTTTTCTGTTTTAACTGTACCATCAATTCTAATGTATGATATTTTACTTTTTAATATTTCATTTTCTATTGAATCAAGGACTTCCATATGATGAGCAAATATTAAAAATTTACATGAGTTGTCTATTAAGTAATTTACGTAATCTAATATTCCTGGAATTTTAGCTTTTCCTGTTAAGGAAAATGTCTTGTTAAAACATGATAATATGTCTTCTGATGATTCATTTTCAGATTTTGTTTCTTTTTGTTCTTTTGTATTTTGTACTATTTCTGGTATTGTTATTTCAATTTCTGAAGAAAGTAATTTTTCAATTTTACCTTTTGATTTTGATAAAAGAACTTTTATTTGATTTACTACTTTTTTATCAGTTTGAATTTCTACTTTTTGTCTTTTTTTAGGAGGAAGTTGACTTAAAACATCTTTTTTTAATCTTCTTATCATTATTTTATTTAACATAAAATGAAGTTCTTTACTATTTGATATTCCTGTCCAATTAATTCCATAAATTGTCATTATTGGATTACAATATCGAGAACCAAAATCTTTAAAACTATAAAAAAAATCTGGTCTTAATGCATTTAATAAAGGATAAATTTCCATTGGTTTTGCTAAAATTGGTGTTCCTGTTAATAAAATACATCTTTTACATTTTTGTAATACTGGAATTAAAAATTTTGTTCTTTTTGCATCTTGACTTTTTAAATAATGTGCTTCATCTGCAATAGCAAATTCAAATTTTTTATTTATAATTTTTTGAATTACTCTTATTGCTAAATCATATGATAAAATATAAAATTTTACATTATCATTAAAATTATCTTTTGAATTTTTAAAAACTTGAATTTCTTTATCATCTGAAATTAAATCACTTAACCAATTTTTTAATTCATCTCTCCAAACTAATTTTAATGATGAAGGACATAAAATTAAAACTGGCCAATTTTCTTTATAAATAGAACTAATTCCAATTGCTTGTATTGTTTTACCAACTCCCATTTCATCTGCAATTAATAATCTACCATTTTTTTTTATACCAAAATTAATTCCTTCTTTTTGAAATGGATATAATGTGTTTAATATTTTTGGTGGTAAATTTTTAATAGTATAATTTGGATCTTTTGAATAATCAATAATATATGTTATTTTTTGTAAATCTTTATAATTTTTTTTTTTATTATTTGACAAATTTAAATTTGCTAAAGTTTGAAATTTTAAAATACTTAATTTATCACCTTGAGAAATAAAATCAATTGGTAAAATTGTAATAGGATTTAAAATAATATTAATTCCTTTTAAATTCAATAAAGCTTTATATAAAGAAGAATAATATCTAAAAGGTACAGTCCAAGAATAAGATTCTTTATTATAACGAGCTTGAAATTCTTTAAATATATTTATTATTTGTGGCGGCATTGAAAAATCTATTGAAGCTTCTATATATTCATTATTTATGAATTGAAATGATATTGTATTTTTTATTTCTTCTTTTTGAGTTTCATTTTTTAAGTAATTTGAATTTTTCTTTTTAAATGCTTGTTTTACACTTTTTGCTCTTTTATTATTTGAATATGTATTTGAATTATTTTGAGAATCTTTTAATTTGTTTATTTCATTTATGTCTTGTTGTTTAATATAACTTAAACCATTTCTACTTTTTTTCCAATTTTGAAATGATTTAAATGATGGGTCCATTTTTTAAAGTAATTTTATAAAAATTTAAATTTAAATATAAACCAAAAATATTTTAGTAAATTTTAAAATAAAAATAATATAAAAATATATTTTTAATTTATTTTATTTCTTTCTTGTTTTTCATGAACTTTTAATCTTTCATTTTCTTTCTTTAACTCACCCATTCTTTTAATCTTATAGAAATATTCATTTAATTCTTCTTGTTGTGCTCTCTTAATATTATCACTAATAACTTTTTGTTGTTTAATTGCCAATCTCATTTTTTCTTTACTAACTTCAATTTGTGTATTAATCCAATTTTTATCATCATCAATTGGATCGAAATTAGTATCTTTAAATTCTTCAACAACATCTTCCCAATTTTCTAAATTTTTAAAAATAGGATACATTTTAATAGAAACAAAAGTTTGTTTATCATCATTTGAATTAATACTAATATTATTAAATCCAATTCTATAAAAAATTGAAAATATAGTTTCTCTTAAATCAAAACTTTTAGTAATTTCTGCAATTTTATGATTTAAATATGATTCTACAAAATCTTCACTTCTATAAATTGAATTTAAATAATCTCTTGAAGTAACATTACTAGTATTACTCATAGAACTTTTAGTATTATTTAAATTTTGAGTTTTATTCATAGAACTTTTAGTAATACCTAAAAATGAATCTTGATTAGATTGTCTTGTATCTCTTAATCTTTGTCTTTCTAATTGATCATTTTCAATTCTTTGTTGTTTTCTAATTAAATAAGAAGTCATTGGATTTAATGGTCTATTATTAGTAACATTTAATATTCCTGAATCATACTTAACTCCATATTTTTCATCTTCACTTCTATAAATATTAATTAATAATTTTGTTGTATCAATATTTGAATTTGTTTTACTTTTCCATTGAATAAAATAACTGAAACTTCTTTTATTATCTACTAATGATGCTATACAAGATAATATTATTTTAATATGAATTCCATCTGATTGTTCTAATAATTCAAATAAAGTTGAAAGTGAATCTAATTCTATAAATTGTTCTTCATTTCTTTTATTTCCTATTACTGCATTCCATAAACAATCTAAAACTACTAAAATGAATAATTTTTGATTTCCTATTTGATCAAGTACATTTTGATAATTTAAATTCTTTTGTAAAATTTCAATTCCTCCTTTTCTTCTAAATTCTTTTTGAGCTAATTTATTATCAACACACATTTGAGATATTATATTAAATGCATATTCTCTACATTCTAATGAATTTTCATTTGAATTGATAATTTCTAATAAGAAATCAATTAATTTTTCTTCAGTTAAATCTTTTTTAATAACATCAGAATTAATAATATTATTAATTGTTTTTAAACATAAAGTTTTTCTATCTTTATCTTGATAAATTTGTAAAAATTTAATTAAAGTAGAATAACCTTTAAATTTCTCAAAATAATCTTGATATAAAGGAACAATATTTAATAAAATATTCAAAGATAATAATTGAATATCTTTTAATTGTGGTTGTTGCCATCTTGAAATACAAGAAAATCTCATAGCTTCAGGATCTAAATATAATAAAAGACAATTAATAAATTTATATTTTTCAAGTTCTTCAAAAACAACTTTATTTTTAGAATTATCTTTAATAATATATAAAATACAAGTCCAAATAATTTTTTTAAATTCAATATCATCTGGACTAGTAGTAAAGAAAAATTCATGTGGATCTAATGAACTTTGTTTCTTACTATCATTATTATAATTAGAATCTCTAATAATAGCATCTTTTTCTCTTTGAATAGATTTAATTTCATCATAAGTTGCATAATTTAATAAAGTATCTAAAAAAGTTCTTTGAGTGATTAAAGCATTATCATCATTCATATAATAATTTTTATTTTTAGAAGCATCTCTATAAATAAAATAATTATGACTTTCAGGTGATGAGACAACATAATTTATTAAAATACAAATATCATTTCTAATATTTCTATCATCTAATCTAAAACAATTTTTAATAACATTATTAAAAGTATAATAAAGAGAATTTACTATTTCTTCATATGCCATCATTTTACAAGCATGTGGACCACCATTTTCTAAAACATTCCAAATTGCTTCAATACAACATCTTACTAATAAACTTCTAAAATCTTTTGATGATGATATTATTTTAACATAATCTTTTAATGTTCCTAAATTTGCTAATTTTTCAGCATTTACTTTATATAATGCACAATTTAACATTATACTTACTATTATTATTGTACAATCTTCACTATATAAATTTTTAGTTAATATTAAAACTAATGTTTCTAAAATATTTGAATTTGATATTAAACGTAAATTTCTTGTTCCTTCATTTTTTAATGTTGATAAAAGAGAAAAATTATTTCCGTATATTTTTTTCATTTTAAAGTCACTTTCTTGATTTTTAAATTCATCAATTCCAGTTCCAGCGAAATCATTAATAAAATTTAAAATAGAAACAAATAACATATACATTGGTTCACTTTTAGTTAAATTTTCTTGTAAAATCTCAGAAAAACTATTTAATAAATGAACAGTTTTTGGAACAAAATTTAATTCATCTGAAGTTTTTTCTTTTAAAAAAGGACGGTTACATATTTCAACTAAAGATAATAAAACAGGTAAAAATTCTCTTTGACCATGAATTATTCTTTGAAATTGAAGTGAAATTAAATGTGCTAATGATTCAAGTTCTCTATAATAAAACGCATAATTATTTGAATTCATTTCTTTTATTAATTTTTGTATTTCATCTACATGACGATCTGTTAAGTTTGATGTATATTTTGATTCCATTGTTTCTATTATACTGTTTATTTTTTCTTCAAATGATGGTTGTTTTTGTGTTGATTGACTCTCGTCTGTTTCTGATTGAGGCTTTAATGATGATTTCGTAGCATTCAGTTTCGTGCTCATTTTTTTTTTTTATTTTTTATTTATTTAATTGGTAACTCTTATATTATTTGATTTTAGATTTTTATTTTTTTTTAATTGTTTTATATAATAAAGAGAAATAATTTTTTTTTATTTGTTTTTTTTTATTTATTTATTCCAAGTTATTTATTTTAATTTTGAAAATTTATATTGAATACAAAAGTACAAAACAATAAATTTTATATTATAAAGAATAACATATTATTGTTTTTCAAAGTACAAAAATTAAAAATAAAATAAATCGTATTTAATAAATTAAAATATTAAATTGATGAAAGATAAAATTACTCATTTTTTACTTTTATTGGATGTATTTGGAACTCATCCTCGATTTACAATAAATGGGAATAAAAAATTTAACACATATTTTGGTTGTTTTATAACAATAATATGTTCAGGAATTATTTCTTTATTTTTTATAATTTATATAAATGATGTAATAAATCATTCAAAACCAAAATTATTAACATCAATATATAGTGATGCAAGATCAAATAAGACTGTAATAACAGGAAAAGATTTTATTATAACATTAAGTTTACAATTTCCAAATTATTCAAATTATATTAATGATAAAATATATAATATTGAAGCAGGAATGTATATTAATAAAGATAATATAGAATCAAGAAAACAATTAGAACTAATAAAATGTAGTGAATATAAATTTGAAATTATTCCAGAATATTTTAAAACTTTAGATTTAAAAAATTTATATTGTTTAAAAAATTCAACTTTTGAAATACAAGGAGAATATCAATCTGATATATTTTCATATTTATATTTTAAATTTTCAACTTGTAAAAATTCAACTAAAAATAATAATAAATGCGAATCAAAAGAATTAATAGAATTAACATTAAGTGGAGGATATATAGGAATATTTATGTCAGATAAAAATGTAATACCAAATAATTTTACAATACCATATGAAATATATGGAAAAAATCTTTTTACAACATTTTCATATAAACAATATATAGATTATTGGATTTATTTTAAAAATATGGAAGTTTATACTGATACAGGATATTTTTTTATGTCAAAACATAAAAATTCATTTATTTCATATGAGACTTCTGAAACTTATATTGATTATAGAGAAAATGATGCTTTTGCTTTAGTTGGTTTAAGAAAATATAATAAAAGAGAAGTTTATGAAAGATCATATACAAAAATTCAAGAAGCTGCTGCTAATGCAGGAGGAATTGTTAAAATTACTACTTTAATTGGTGAATTTGTAGTTTATTTTTTTAGACAAATTTTATATAGAAATTTTTTAATTCAATTTTTTAAATTTAAAAATAATAGAACTATTATTCCTCAGAAATATCCTGGTAATTATTCTCATAATATTTCACCTAAATTTAATATGACTCCTATTAAAAAAATTCTTCATTTAAAACAAAGAAAAAGTAAAGATAATAATAATGTTAATTCTACACCAAAATTTCAAAGTAGAAAAATTGATGTCAAAAAAAATATAAATAATAGTAGTTATAATAGTATTACAAGTCAAATTAATAATCTTAATAATTCAAATAATAATATAAATAATCCTAATTTTAGTTCTCTTTGTAATGCATTTCAATTTAAATCACCAGAAAAAAAAGGCACTGGAATAAGTATTATTTCTTCTTTGAATAATTTAATTAAAACTAAAACTTTTGAAAAGAAAATTATAAGAGTTAATCCTTCAAGAAATTGTTTACCTTTAATATTTAATAAAAATTGTATTAGAAAAATTAAAACAATAAATCATAATTTTGTTAAAGTTGATTTTCTTTTTGATATTGTTGAATATTTTAAAATAATATTTGAAGTTAAATTATTAAAAAATAAAGTATTAGATGAAGAACAAAGGTTTAAATTAAATAAAATGTTTAAATTTAATTATGATTTTTATGCTGAAAAAGAAGGGTTTGACATTTTTTATAAAAAAAAAAACAAAGGAGAATATTCATCAAAATCAAATCAAATAAAAAGTTTTCCCTTTCTTTTCAAAAATTAGTAAAATATATTTAGTTTTTAATTATAATGATATGTTATTATTATAATAAAATATTAATCTATTAATATTTATTTTAGATATTTTTATATTATATATTTTAAAAAAATTATTTCTTATATTATTTTTAATTAAAACAATATAAAAAATAATAATTTTGTTTTATAAAAATAAACTATTTTAAAAAATGCAAAATGAGCAATTTGATTTTATTTTCATTTTAAATAAGAAAAGTTATCTAAGATATGGAACACCAAATTTGAAAATTTTTATTACAGAAATATTTGAATATGCAAATTTTTATTCAGGAGAATATGAAATCAGTTTCCTAAATGATGGTTCATTAGAAGAATTAACAAAAGATAATTTTAAAGATTTTTTATCTTTAGATAATAAAGAAGTTCATTTTGAAATAAAAGTACCAAAGAAAAAAATTAACAAGTTAGTTGAAATTATAAAATCAGTTATCAAAAAAATTATAAAAAAAATTTTATCGGATTTCTATTCTTATATGAAAAAAGAAAAAGAAAAAAGAAAACTTGAATTAGCAAAAAAGTTATTATTAAATGAAATGCAATTGATTATTTCACAAAAAAATAATTATGAAAAAAAAATGAATAAATACACTTTTTATGGTTATAATAAAATTAGAGGTGAAAGTATTAATGATATGTTAGAACAACAATCAGTTCGTGAATCAGGTATTGTTAAATTTAATCAATTTTAATTTATTATAAAATAAAAAATTTTAATTTAATTTCTTTTTTAAATTTTTTCAGAATTTTTTGGGTTTGATTTACTTCACATAAAATCTGTGAGGTGCATGAATCATCATTTATTTTTTATTTTTATTTTTTTTTCTATAATATGAATAAAAAAAATTTTTTATGAAATTAATAAATTAAAATTTAATTAATATATTAAAAATTACCTTCATTGCTATTAATTGAGGAAGTAGAAAATCTTCTTTTTTTAATATTCTCATTTGTAAATTTATCATAATCAAATTTTTTGACTTCAATAAAACATAAAATAATAGAAGAAAGCATTGTACAAACTGAATAAAACAAACATAAAATTAAAAAATAAATAGATTCTGTATTTAAATAATTTATAAATATATAAATAATTAATTGAGTAAAATTACAAAATATTTTACTAAAACCAAATAAAATTCCTCCATTATTAACTCCAAAAATTTTATAAAAAGAAAAAGCTTGTATTACATAAGTAGAAGAGAAAGTTACACCTTCAAGAAAAGAATAAATAATACAAAAATATTTAATATCAGCAATAAAATAAAATGTACTAAAAATTCCAATTTGAATATATAAAGAAATAAGATATAATGTTTTAAAATCATAAATATCTAAAAAAGTTCCCCATAAAATTCTAAAAAAAATATCAGTTATATTAAAAAGAAAAAAATTATATTCTTTAAATTCTTCATTTTTAAATTCTGGAAAATCACATATTTTTAAATAATTAAATAAAGTAGATAAACAAAACATAAACATTAATTGAAGAAAAGCTTTTGAATGAAGAGTATCTTTTATTTTTTCATTTTTATTAAATCCAATATAAGGTATTGATTTATTTCTATTTATTTCAAAAACATCAAAATTATTATCAGTTCTCTCATCAATAAGTTCTAATTCTGATAAAGGAGTAATTTTATCATTTTTTTTAAAATAATTTCCATTTCCATTTATCATTGATTTTTTCCAAGGTGTTATTAATATTATTGAAATACTTCCTATAATAGTAAATAAAGATAATAAAATTTTAATAAAAAATGTAAAATTTTTTATTATAAGTGAATTATAAAATTTACTTTTTTCAATATTTGCTTTATATGGATTAATTAATTTTTCACCTAATTTTTCAAAAAAATAATTTCCTAAAGCATTTCCTGAAGAAATAAAACCAAAAATTAATCCCCTATAAATAGGAAAAAAAAGCCAAGAATTAACAGTTAAAGTAATACAAGATATTCCAATACCAAAAGCAAAAAATATAAAAGAAATAATTATTATTATATTTGATAATGCATATAATATTAAAAAATGAGAGGTAATTATTAAAAAAAATGAGAGTAATATACATTTTTTTAACTTTATTTTTCTTGTTAATATTATACCAATTGGAATAAATATTGAATATAATAATCTAAATAAAGGAATAAATAAGATTTTTGAATTAGAATTTAATTTTAAGTTTTTATTTTTATTTTCTATAAATAAAATAAAGTATTTTAGTAATTTTGGCCATATTTGATAACTTCCTAATATTAAATTAAATAAAAATGCTCCAAATACTGAAAAAATACCTTTTCTCTTTATTTTATTCATTTTGAAAAATAAATAATGTTTTATTATTTTTTTCTTTTATAATATTAAATTATTTTTTTAATTGAATAATTAATAATTAATATTTTTAGTTTTTATTAATTCAATGATTACTTTATTAATAATTTCAATTAATTTTTCTTTTGTATTTCTTGATTTATGAGATTTAATAAGTGATAATGTATCAAAATTTAATTCTTCAAATTTTCCTAATTCATTAATTAATTTTTTAAGTTGTTTTTTATTTAAATTAATGAGGCAATTATTAAAGAATTGCTTAACGGAAAATTTTGAATTATTATTACTTTCAATTAACCCTAATGGTTTATTTATTAAATTATGATTTAATGATAAATTTTCATTTTTTTTATTAAGTTCATTTATTTTTTCTCCAAATTTTAAATTAAAAGTTTCTAAATCTTCCATTCCTTCATCACTTAAACTAATATCAGCAATATTAAATTCTTTATTATTTGAAGTCATTTTTAACTAAAATTTAAATAAATATAATATATATTATAATAAATATTCAAATTTAAATATTATAATTCTATTAATATAAAAATTCTACTATTAAATCATATAAATTTATTTTTATATTTAAATAATTCCTTTATTCACATAAAAATAAAATCCAATAAACCACAAATAAAAAAAATACAAAACTAAACACTTTTAAAATCTTTAAAAATAAACCAAAAAAAAATGGAAAAAATTATTTTAATTGAAATAACAAAAACTCAATACTTTCCTTATCAAAATTAATTTCACATTCTTTAAATTGAAAAAGATGTTTAGGAATACTTTTCCCATTAGGTAAAATTAAATCAGGATTTCTCAATTCATCAAAAAAAGGATGACACAAAGCTTTATAAGGACTTAATCTCATATCAGGTTGATAAACTAATAATTTACTAACTAAATCAATATAATCTTCATCATTGATTTTATCATCAAAAAAATCAAACCAATTTTTCCTTTCAACAAAAGGTAATTTTTGTTTATTATTATATTTAGGATTAATTTCTTTAATTAAATCAATAGAAGGAGTACCTAAAATATTAATAATTGCAAATAATTGATCAACTTTATTTTTACCTTGAAAAATAGGTTTATTTAAAACTAATTCAGCAATAACACAACCAATACTCCAAACATCAACTTGAGTAGTATATTCAGTTGATTCTAAAATTAATTCAGGAGGACGATAATATCTTGAACAAATATATGATATATTTTCTTGTCCTTTTATTAATTGTTTAGCACAACCAAAATCACATAATTTTAAAGTATAATCATCTGGATTTATTAATATATTTTGTGGTTTAATATCTCTGTGACATATTCCTAATGAATGTAAATATCCTATTGATTTTAACATTTGAAATGAATATAATTTTATTAAAATTAATGGAAATTCTGTTTTTTCATTTAGATTTTTTAATATTAAATCTGATAAAGTTTCTGGAATATAATCCATTATACAATTTAAATATACTTCGTTTTTTTGAGAATTTGGTGATTTAGTAAAATATGAACTTATTAATTTTACTATGTTTGGATGAGATAATTTTTGCATTATTGATAGTTCTCTATTTTTATATCTTTTATCTTGAAATACTGTTTTTACTGCAACTTTTTCATTTGTATTCTTTATTGTTGCTAAATAAACTTGACCAAATGCACCTGAGCCTATTATATCTTTTTTATTTATTATTATATCATTTTCTGTTAAATTTTCTATTTTTAATGTATTATCTTCCATAATAAATAATTTTTTTTTTACATATTTTTATATTTTTATAACTGTTTATAATTTTAAATTTGTTTTTTTGAAATTATTTCATTTTATAAATATATTATATTAGTTTCGTTTCATTATTTAATATATACAATAGAAATTGATTTAAAATTAAATTAAAATTTAAAAATGAATTCTTTTTTATTACAAAAGAATTTAATAAAAAGTCAATCAACAAGAGATTTTTATCGAGGTAATTTAAAGCCAATTTCAAACAAAGACTATCAATTTACAAAAAGTAAAAATTACATATTACCTAATATGAATGGGTCACCTCCAGAAATTTTATATTATAAAGATTCAAACTCTTATCATAACTCAAATTATCAATTAAATTATGGTAATTCAGGAGGTTTTATTTCAGATGGAGGATTAAAAAAAAAATATAATAAATCTAATTTAGAAAAAAGTTTATTTCATAATAAATCAACTGGTAAACTTAGATCATCAATTCATTCAAGTAATTCTAATAGTAAAACATTAACAAAAGATCCTTTATCTAAAAGTATGAAAAATATAAGAAAAAATACAAATCAAACTCCTTTATATGAATCTAAAAATAATTCTATTAAAACAAATAAATATCATTCTTCAAGTAGAAGTATGAAAAATATCTTTTCTTTAAAAAATAAAATAAATAAAAATCATCAAAATAAATATGTAAATAAAACAAATAAAAAGAAAACAGAAAAAGATAATAAAAATAAAGTAAATAATCAAAAACAAAAAATTGAAGAAAATGAAGAAGAAAAATATGAAAAAATGAATCAATTAATAGAAAATAAAATAGCAAGTTATATTAGAGATTTACAAACAAAAAAAAAACCAACTATAGAAGAAGAAAGAAATGAAGCAAAACAAAAAGTTTTATTAGAAAATGGAATAGAAATTAGAATTGATAGTACTGAAGATGAAGAAGAACCAAAAGAAGAAGATGAAAATAATTTTGAAAATGAAAAAGTAAATGCAATTGAAGAAGAAAAATTATCTAGTAATAATTTAAATTCTTCAAAAAATTTTATTAGATCAAAAAGAGCAATTTCTCCAAAAATAAATAATTATATTTTAAATAATGATAATAAAAAAAATAAAAAAAAAAAAAATGAAAGTGTAAATTCTTTTGAATATATAAATATAATAAAAAATCTAAGTGGAATTAAAAAAGATAAAAATTTAATTAAATCTAATTCAACTTCAAATATTTATAATAATAATTTAAATAATTCATTCAGACAATCAAATTCAATTAATAATAAAAATAAATATAATAAAAATAAAAACACAATTGATGAAGAAAGAAAAAAAAATTTTGAAGAATTATTGAAAAAAAAAATTGAAACAACAAAAAAGAAAAATGAAAAAGAAGAATTTGAAAAAAATAATAAAGATTTTATTAATTATAGAAATTTATATAATTTAAATTTATGGTTATTAAATGATCAAAAAGCAAATAAAAAAAAAAGAAGAAAAAAAAAAGTAATTAATGAATATTATATTGGAACAGAGTCAAAATCAGAATCAACTGTAATAGATCCAAATGAATATTTTTTAGATGTTTTAGAAAGTCAACAACTTTTAGTAAATGGTGGATTATATAAAATTGATAATTTAAATTCTTCTTCTAATTTAAATATTTCTAAATCTCAAATTAAAAAAATAACTGAAAAAGAAAGTAAAAGACAATCTACAAATGAAAATGAAACTAATGAATTGAAATTTAAAGAATTAAAAGAAAAAGTTAATCAATCTTTATCTAAGAATAAAGATATTTTAAATCAAATGGAAGAAACAAAGAGTAAAATTAAATTAAAAGAAGATTTGAATAAAAAAATTGAAAAAGAAAATGAAAAAAAGAAACAAAATGAAATTGCAAAACATATTGAAAAAGAAAAACAATTAATTAAAGAATTAGAAAAAGAAAAAGAATTAGTTAAGAAATTAGAAAAACAAAAAGAAATTGAAAAACAAAAAGAAATAGAAAAACAAAAAGAATTAGAAAAAAAGAAAGAAATAGAAAAACAAAAAGAAATAGAAAAAAAAAGAGAATTAGAATTAAAAAGAGATTTAGAAGAAAAAACAGATTTTCCAATTTTATCAAATAATCAAAAAGAAAGAGTTATCCATTCAGAAAATAGACAAAATCAATTAATTATAGATACAAATAACAATTCAAATAATGAATTTACAAATAGTAATTTAGTAACAAAAGAAAAAAATTTACCAAGTTTATCACATACATATTCAAATAATACAAATTCAAATCAAAAAGTAATGGTTGAAATTGAGCCAAGAGCAGTTTTAAATTTAGTAGAAATTATTAAATTATTAATGCAAAGAAAAGTATTTTATACTTTATATGAAATATATGTAAGTGAAGCAATTTCACAAAGATATACAATTGCTTTTGCATTTTTTGTTGCAATTTGTAAACAATATCCTTTTAGAAAAATTGAAGAATATTGTAATTATAGAACTTATTATTATGCTTTTTTACAATTATTTAGACCTTTTATGAAAAATGTTTTTAGATATTTTATTAATTGTTGTTTTACTAAAAAAAAAATTGAATATTTTGTTGAGTTACTTAGTAGAATGTTTAAATTTAAAGCAATGGAAAAAATTTATATTTATTGTCAAATTATGGATGGTGATGAAGAAAGAACTTTTAAACAAATTTTAACTAAAATTATGAAAACTTTAATGAAACCAAAATTAAAAGAAGCATTTAATCATTTTATGATTAATATATTACAAATACAAAATAATGATAATTTAAATAATAAAATAATTGATTATGAAATTGAAAATAAAAATGATATAAGAATAAATACTCCAAAATCAGAAGAAAAAAGAATAGAAAATAAATTATCACCTTTATCAAATGATTCATCAAATGAAATAATTGAAAATAAGAAAATAAATTTAAATAAAAAACCATATCATGATATAAAAATGAATAGTTTTTTATATGAATCATCAGAAAAAAGTAAAAGTTGTATTTCTGTAGAACCAAATAGTGTTGATAATGAAAAATTACATAAATTACATATGATGCTTTTTGAAAAAAGAGAACAATTAATGAATTATTATAATAATGATGATGATTTAAATGATTCAGATAATATTAATTTTAAAAAATCTAATAATAATACTCCTTCTCATAAAAGTGCAGTTAGTGTTAAAGAAATTTCAAAAATGAGACCTGGATTAAATTTAAGTAAAACTTTATCTGATTTAAATAATGAAAGTTTAAATGATTCTATTAAAAAATCTGTTAAAAGTAATAAAAGTTTACAAAAATCTTTAAGTAATAAAAGTTTGAAAGATTTAAAAAAAAATTCTAATAATATTAGTAAGGAATCTTTTGATATAATGAATTCTAATGAAAAGAATAATAATAATAATGGAATAAATTTTGATGATCAAGTTGAGGAAATTAAAAAAAATTTAAAACCAAAAAGTGAAAATAATAATTGTAATAAATTAAAAAATAATGATATACCTTCAATTTTTGATAAAAAAGAAGATGAATTTGAAATAGAAACAAGTAAAAATGAAGAAAAAGAAATTGAAGAAGAAGAAAAAAAAGAAGAAGAAAAAGAAAAAGAAGAAGAAAAAGGAAAAAAAGAAGAAAAAGAAATAAAAGAAGAA
>JAEEGK010018355.1_pt1 | contig 15146 bp, 14 predicted proteins | sample 8958771 | NCBI WGS metagenome assembly JAEEGK01 (sample SAMN16246547, study PRJNA631951) | gut metagenome | biome: gut microbiome; feature: rumen; material: SC-attached | host: Bos | place: Iran: Karaj | collected 2018-10 | reverse complement strand
AGATATGCCACGGCGTATGTGCCGGGGGCGTGGATAAGGAGGATAAATGCTTAATTACCATCCGGCGGAAAAAAATTTTGGCTGGTCAAATAAAAAGGTCTATATTTGCAGTTGTAATTACAAACAAGCAAGACCATGGCAAAATACTTAGACCCAAAAGCAGATTTGACCTTCAAGAAAGTGTTTGGAGAGTACGAAGACTTGACTATAAGTTTTCTCAATGCTTTGTTGCCTTTAAAGGAAGGGAAGGAAATCAAGTCTATCAAATATCTTCCAACAGAATTAGTCCCCGACAATCCCCTGCGCAAAAACAGCATTGTAGACGTTCATTGTACAGACCAAGACGGACGGCAGTTCATAGTCGAGATGCAGATGATTTGGTCTGACGAGTTCAAGCAAAGAGTATTGTTCAACGCATCAAAAGCATACGTCAAGCAATTAGGTAAAAGCAAACGTTATGAACTTTTACAGCCTGTCTATTCGTTGAATTTGGTCAACGAGGTATTCGAAGAAAAAAAAGATAGATTTTTATACAATTACCATATTGTATGCGACGAAGACACAAATATGGTGATTGACGGTCTACATTTGACTTTTGTAGAGTTGCCGAAATTCAAGCCACAAACGCTTGCCGACAAGAAGATGATGGCCTTGTGGCTTCGTTTCCTTACCGAAATTGACGAACAGACCGTGGAAGCAGCTCCTGAACTTTTGGCGGACGCCCATATCAAACAAGCATTGGACTTGGTGGAACAATCAGCCTATACAGAAGTGCAGTTGGATGCATACGACAAGTTTTGGGATACTGTGAGGTACGAAAATGCTAAGGTATTTGATGCTGAGCGAAATCGGGAAGAAGGCAAAATAGAAAAAGCAATCGAAATCGCTCGCAACCTCAAACAAATGGGAATGGCTGTCGCCGATATTGCAACGGCAACTAAACTTACCAACGACGAAATCAACAAACTTTAAGATGCTCATAATGCGAAGGCAATTATGCATTATGAATTATGCATTAAATAAATGCCCGAAACATCTACCAATACTTCACGCATAGCGAAAAATACATTGCTGCTATATTTCCGGATGCTCCTGACGATGGGAGTGACGCTGTACACAAGTCGTGTAATATTAAACGCTCTTGGAGTAGAAGATTACGGAATTTATAATGTGGTCGGCGGAGTGGTGGCGATGTTCGGAATATTGAGCGGCTCGCTATCAAGTGCCATAAGCAGATTCATAACATTTGAACTCGGCAAAGGAGATTTAGACAAACTAAAAAGAATATTTTGCACATCAGTAAACATCCAAGTAATTCTTATTGCAATCATTACCATTTTGATGGAAACCATCGGCATTTGGTTTCTCAACAACAAAATGGTGATTCCCGAAGAACGGCTTGCCGCCGCGAATTGGGTGTTTCAGTTTTCAGTAATAACATTTGCACTCAACCTTCTAAGCACACCATACAATGCTGTAATCATCGCCCATGAAAAGATGTCGGCGTTTGCGTACATCAGCATTATCGACTGCACGCTGAAGTTAATTGTCGCATTTGTAATCGCTTACAATCCTTTCGACAGGCTTGTTTATTACGGATTGCTGATAATGATTGTGGGTTTGATTAACCGAATGATGTACGCGATATATTCCAAAAGGCATTTCGAAGAAGCAACTTATCGAATGGTTTTTGATAAGGGATTGATGAAGGAGATGTTTGGGTTTGCGGGATGGAATTTTATAACCAGTGGGAATCACATGCTTAACAATCAAGGAATCAATATGTTGATTAATATTTTTTTCGGGGTTGTTTTCAATGCAGCGAGAGGAGTTGCAAACCAAGTGGAAACCGCTGTTGTTCAATTTGTCAACTGTTTTACTACTGCAGTTAACCCACAGATAACTAAATCATACGCCGCAAAGGAATACGACAATATGTATAAGCTCGTTTGCAGATCGGCAAAGTTTGCATTTTTTTTAATGTTTATGGTTGCTCTACCATTGATTTGCGAAGCAGACGCGGTATTGAATATTTGGCTGACAGATGTTCCTGACAAGGCGGTCATTTTTGTGCAATTATCATTGATTTTGGGCATGCTGGATGCAATCGGCAGTTCAGGCTATACAGCATGTATGGCAACAGGAAACCTGAAAAAATATACTATCGTCATCGGAATTATAGGCGCATTTGAGTTTCCTTTGACATGGCTTTTTTTTGCACAAGGTTTTTCCATTGTCACAACTTACTACATTTATATTTTTATCAAAGCAATAGTATTAATTGCAAGAATGTTTTTGCTCAAAGAACTTACGGGGCTTACTCCCAAAATGTATATAAACAAAGTGTTTGTTCCAATTATCAAAGTATCCGTTATCGCAATAATACCTTCGCTATTAATTATCAATTATATGGAGCAATCTTTATTAAGGTTGATAATTTCCATAGCGGCAGGATTGACAACGGTTGGTCTTGTTGCATTTTTCGCAGGGATGTCTCTCAATGAGAGAACACTGATTGTAAGTAGTGTGAAAAAGCGTCTAAAAATAAAGTAAATATGGACAAACTGATTTTCGGCTCTGGTGTATCGTCCTTCAAGGAATATGACGATTTGAAACGGATGTGCAAGGAGGCGTTATCAAACGGGATACATAAATTTGATACTGCGCCGAGTTACAAAACAGAGGAAATCATTAGTTCTGCGTTGTTGGAGATTGGAAAAGAACTTGGATTACACAGAGAAAATTGGTATATCCAGACAAAAATAGATCCGATTCAAATGTATGAAGGCCGTGTATTAGAGTATTTTAAAGGCAAACTCTTATCCATGAAACTTGAATATGTTGATTGCCTCCTCATACATTGGCCGTTGAAAAAATATTTGCAAAAAACTTGGGATGAAATACAAGAACTGAAAGCAGAAGGTTTGACTCGTAAAATAGGAATCTGCAATCTTAGAATTACACATTTGGTGAATTTGTGGGAGAACGGTATAAAACCTGAAATATTGCAAATAGAAAGGCATCCTTTAAACACATTCCAAAAGGAGAATACTTTTTGCATAGAACACGACATTGAACTTCAGGATTATTCACCACTGTGTAAAATGCATCCGTTACTCAAAAACAGTGCGACCTTGGACGACATTGCGGCAAAATATGGGAAAAATATTGGACAAATCATTTTGAGATGGCATATTGACACGAGTGCGACTCCAATTTTCACCACAAAAAACACCAAACGATTGCAGGAATATTCTGACATCGACAATTTTATTTTGGAACAAAGTGATATAGACAAGATTTCTTCATTAAATATAAATCACAAATTATATTTGGAATCATTGGTATGTCCTGGATTTTAAGAAACAAAATAAAATTGGCAATTGTTGCATTAGGTATAATTGCAATTGTTTTACTGTTTGTAAAATTATGGGTTGTTTCAATTATATTGTTTATAACGATTATTTTTGTTGTATTGAACAAAATAGTTGTCAAAAAAGCAAACAAAGAGCGAATTAATTTTTCTGCCAACCGTGAAATAAGAACAGTAAATGCAATGGTTATAGGGGATGTTTGTTCGGAGAAATTGCTTTCTTCAATTACAAATAAGGATAAAACACTTTATTTAACATGTCCCGGTAGAAGTTTGAACGCATCGTTTCAAATACTATTACATACTGTTTCACGAATAGATAGCGATGGACATGTCGTGATTGTTGATGGCGGCTCAACAAAATTTACTGCCTTTGATACAATTTGGCTGAACAGCATTACACTGAAGGAGTTGGGGTTAGAAACACTAAGCAAACGGATTAAATTACCACTGATATACCACCCATTAATAAGTACCTTAATATTAACAGGTTACAAAACAGACAAATATATAACGGACGAATGTCCAGACAAAGAAATAATCAATTTCTGTAAAGGAAAACAATTAAAACTTACTTACCTCGTAAAAAAATAAACAAATGGAAAACAGATATTATAATTCCGAAAAAAACGTACAAGTATTGGTCGCTCTACTCAAAGCCAATGGAATTAAAAAAGTTGTTGCAAGTCCTGGAACAACAAATTTTGCTCTGCTCGGCAGTTTGCAAAACGATTCTTTCTTTGAGATTTATTCATCGGTTGACGAGCGCAGTGCGGCGTACATTGCTTGTGGAATGGCAGCTGAAAGTGGCGAGCCGGTGATATTATCATGTACAGGTGCAACAGCTTCTCGCAATTATTATCCAGGCCTAACGGAGGCTTTTTACAGGAAGCTACCCATTTTGGCTGTGACGTCACATCAGGGTACGGACAGAATCGGACAATTGATTTACCAAAATGTTGACAGAAGAAAATCCCCTGACGACATCTCGCGTTACAAGACGGAATTGCCTTTGGTGAAAGACGACAGAGATTTCAATTATGTCGTCATGGAGACCAACAAGGCACTTTCTGAATTAAGGCGCAACGGCGGCGGTCCCGTTCACATCAACTTGTTAACAACATACAGCAAGGATTTTTCGGCAAAAGAACTGCCGGCGGTGAGAGCGTTCAGACGTTTCAACGCATGGGACTCGTTGCCAGTAATACCGAAAGGAAGAATCGGCGTTTATGTCGGCTCGCACAAGAAATTTACAAAAGGGGAGCAAGACACATTGGACAATTTTTGCGCCACATACGACGCCATCGTAATATGCGACCACACAAGCGGTTATTATGGCAATTACAAAGTGTTGCCGACGCTTAGGTGGATGCAAAAAAACGCATCTTTTCCGATAGAACCCTTGGATCTGATGATTCATATAGGCGAGGTTTCGGCGGCGATTTTTTCAGGAGGCATACCGTGCAAGAATGTTTGGCGGATAAGCGAGGACGGAGAATTCCGCGACCCGTTCAAAAAAATGTCCTTCACATTCGAAATGCCCGAAAAGTTCTTTTTCGCGCATTATGCGAAAGAAGGTGCGGCACAACACAGTTTTGTTGACAAATGCCGCAAGGATTTGTACGAGATATACAACCATATACCCGAACTTCCGTTCTGTAATATATGGTCAGCGATGCAGCTATCCAAACGATTGCCTTCTAATTCTGTTCTTCATATCAGTGCTTCAAATACGCGACGATGTCTGAATATGTTTGAATTACCTGACGGTGTTACATCAACGAGTAATGTTGGATGCTGCGGCATAGATGGTTGCACGTCTGCATTAGTAGGCTCGTCTCTTGCAAGTCCAGACAAACTTCATTTTCTGGTAACAGGAGATTTAGCATTTTTTTATGATTTGAATTCTTTGGGCAATAGGCACATCGGCAAAAATATTCGTATTATGCTGGTGAATAACGGAGTTGGGTTGGAGATGAAATTAAACACAAACCCTTGTTCTACTTTTGATGTTCGTGCTGACAATTATATGACCGCCGCGAAACATTACGGAAACAAATCGCCTGAACTTGTGAAACATTTCGCAGAAGATTTAGGTTTCAAATACTTAGCGGCGACCAATAAGGAAGACTATTTGCAGGCAATAAAAGAATTTGTCAATCCAACAATTGCCGACAAGTCAATAATCTTCGAGATTTTTACGAAGCCCGAAGACGAGATTGAAGCCTTGAGCCTAATGATCCACATTGAAAACGACACAAAAGGTACGATCAAGAACATACTTGGAGAAAAAGGTGTTAGCACGATAAAAAAGTTGTTGAGGAAATAAAAAATATAAAAGGATAATGACACATTCGAAAAAATATTATTTTCCAATACATCTCGATGGTGGCAATCGTGGATGCGAAGCAATTGCAAAAGGTACAATCGAAATCCTTGGCCTAAAACAAGACGAGTATATCGGATTGTGTAATAATGTTCGACTGGATTCCGAATTAGGATTGGCTTCAATTTGCACATTAAAAGAGGCTAAAAATATCGGATTGTTCCAAAAGGGAATGAATAAAATACGTCGGGTATTGTGTGGAGACACGGTCGCAAACCAAGCAAGGTATTCGATGCTTTACGATAAATTCCTTGACCAAACAACATCATCAGATGTTTGTTTGATAACAGGCGGTGATATGTTGTGTTATGGCAACAACCAACTGAATTATATTGTTAATAGGCTTTCTGAACAAAAGAAATCCACTGTACTGTGGGGATGTTCTTTTGGCAAGGAAAACCTCACTCCTGAAAAGAAAGAAGTTCTGACAAAATTCTCAGCCATTACAGCAAGGGAAAGCCTGACATTTGACTATTTGGTAAAAGAATTGAATCTCAAAAACGTCAGTTTGTTTCCTGATCCTGCCTTTGTATTGCAACCACAGGCAATCAAACTTCCTGATTATTTCGACAGTAGTGTCATAGGAATCAATATCAGCAATTTTGTAAGCAAAAATTTTATGTCAGAGAATGGTTTCTTTAAACATTTTACTGATTTCATTGACTATATACTCATAAATACAGATTTGACAATCATACTGATACCTCACGTATTTTGGCTCGGTCAAAACGACATGGAAGTTTGCGATATGGTAAAAGGGAATTTTGCAACAAACAATCGTGTAAAAATATTTGATACAGAACATCTTAATTATTGTCAGATACGATATGTAATATCAAAATGTACTTGTTTTATCGGTGCACGTACCCATTCTATGATTTCAGCCTATTCATCTTGCACTCCGTCTTTGGCTTTGGGTTACTCTATAAAATCCCAAGGTATTGCCAAAGATTTAGGATTAAATGAAAAATTGGTTGTCGATTATAGGTCGGTCAAAAGTGCTGATGATTTGATAGCACGATTCAAATATCTGATGGAGAATCTAAATGAAATACAAGAACATTTGAATTTAATCATGCCACATTATGTGAAGAAGGCATATGAGGCAAAATTGATTATAAAATAACATAATGAAACATAACACTAAATTTGTCACAAATCCATCGCATACCCGAAAATTACAAATGGATGGTAGAATATCTTATTGAGAGAATGAATAATATCAAACATCAATGGCAATCATCGATGTTATACACAAATAACTGTTATTGATTACGTAAAAAAGTATAATGTATAGATAAAAAAATGAAATCAATTAATATCAGTGTTAATTCAATATCAATATCTCATTTATTTACATATGTGCTTGGGGGATATTTCATAGTAACAGCATTGGCCGGATTTGTCGAAATGTTAGGATATAATGGAGGTGCCATATCAAGATTATACATATATTTAATTATATTATATTCTTTAAAATTTTTATTGACAAATGCAAAATTTTTAGATTATATTTTTTTATTATTTATACTAGTGTTGGTTATTTCATCGCTTATAAATAACTATAATGACCATCTATTTAATGTAGGATTACATGAAATATCATATATGTCTTTTTTTTATTTGGCGAGAAGCAAAACATTAAACGGCAATAGAATAATAAAACAAGGAATACCAGTTTATATTATAGTTTGTATCATAGGATTATACTTATTTATAGCAATGCCATCATGGTATATGGATTATAAAATGAAAGAATGGTTTCTAAGATGGGATAAAGATAGAATACTTGAAATGATGAGATTATCTGCTTTTTGGCAATATCCCTACTGGATAAGTTATGGTGGCGCAATAATTTATACATTTTTATTATATCATTCTTATCTAAACAAAAGAATGGAAAGGATTATGATTGTACTATTAGCATTTATTTTTTTAACATTGCTGTTAGCTCAACAACGCACCCCCATTTACTGGGTATTATTTATTTCAATTGCTTATGGTGTAGTAAAGAAAAAAATAAGCATAATTCTGGGGATTTTTTTATTTACTATAATAATATTTGCCTCTAATATTGTTTCTTCTGATTTTGTTGATAAATTTATAAATAAAATAGAAGACGCAAGTAATGTATCCACGTTTATCCAGAAACGACAGGATATATTTAGTTCTTTTTATAAAAAAGAAATATCAGTATTTGGGGATGGTATTGGACGATACTCCCATGATGCATATATCCTGTTTAGACAAGATGCAATTACCGACCATAATTATATGAAAATATTATACGAAAATGGCATATTTGGATGTTTGGGTTTTTCGTTTTTTATAATATATTCAATTATTAAAGGCATCAAAAATCTCAAAAATAGTATTTTTGAATTGTGTATAGTATTCTACTATATAGTTGGGATGCTAGGTGCCAATTGTATTTCTAATGGACAACAGCATGCCGCAATTTTTTGGTTTTGTTGTGGAAGTCTTACAAATAAGTATTATCAAGACAAAACAAACAATTTGTAAAAAAGTATATGATTGACAACATTAAAATTTTTGCCTTGTACCTTCCCCAATATCATCAAATTCCAGAAAATAATGAATGGTGGGGAAACGGTTTTACTGAATGGACAAATGTGAAAAAAGCCAAGCCATTATTCAATGGACACAATCAACCACGAGTTCCTTTGGATAATAATTATTATAATTTACTGGAAGACCATACCTTCGAGTGGCAAATAAAACTTGCAAAAGAATATGGCATAGACGCATTTTGCTTCTATCACTATTGGTTTAACGGCAAACTACTCTTAGAAAAGCCGTTAAATAATTATTTAATAAACAAAAAACTAGATTTCCCATTTTTCTTTTCGTGGGCTAATGAACCATGGGCAAGGACATGGGATGGAAGAGATACGGAACTTTTGATGCCGCAAAGATATGGAGGTGATCCTGATATAATCAATCATTTTAAATATGTTCTTCCATTTTTTCAGGATAAGAGATATGTTAAAATAGGCAATAAGCCAATATTTGTATTATATCGTGCAAATTCGATAACATATTTAGAAGATATGATTAGCATATGGAATAGTTTAGCAAAACAAAATGGTTTTGATGGCGTATTCTTTATTGAAAGTTTGACGATTTATCAAAACGACAAATTGTCAAATAATACTGATGCATGTTTTTATTTTGAACCGATGTGGAGTAATATTCAAAATGGATTTATTGAACGTCTATTTATGAAATTTACAGCCAAGTTCTTTGCACCTAGAAAACGATCATATCACACAAGTATGAAGCGTATTATAAATAAAGAACAATTGACAAGTAATCGATATGCAGGTTTCTTTGTGGATTGGGATAACACACCAAGGAAAGGATACAAAGGACTTGTATATAAAAATACATCCGTAAAAGTTTTCGAATCATATTTTAGAAAACAAATAATCAAAATGAAACAAAAAAAATGTCCCTTTGTATTTATCAACGCATGGAACGAATGGGGAGAAGGAACTTATTTGGAACCGGATACAGCCAACGGTTACTCTTTTTTGGAAGCCATCAAACGGTGTAAAATGCAATATTAATATGGATGTATCAATTATAATAGTCAATTACAATACCTGCGATTTTACAAGGAATTGTTTAAAATCCGTTTTTGAGCAGACCAAAGATATTAGTTTTGAGGTAATTGTATCAGATAATGGATCAATAGACGGTTCTATTGATATGATAAAAACAGAATTTCCACAGGTAATTTTAATCGAGAACAATGCAAATTTGGGATTTGGCGCTGCAAATAACAGAGGACTAAAAATAGCCAAAGGGAAATATGTATTTTATCTTAATTCGGACACAGTTTTGCTTAATAATGCGGTAAAACTATTCTTTGATTATTGGGAACAGTCAAATGAAAAAGAGCAAATCGGTGCATTAGGAACGAATTTACTAAATGCACAAAAGCAAATAACACATTCTTCTGGCGATATTCCAAGTGTTTATAAGATGTTATGGCGTTTCGTAAGAAAAATGTTTGTTGTATATATAAAACTCTTTCTTAGTCTGTTTACAATTAATTATAAAAAATACAAGAACAACGTTGTTTATTCAAAAAAAATAGGCAATGTAGGATTTATTACTGGAGCTGATTTATTTGTAAAAAACAATTCATTAGCGTATTATGACGAAAGATACTTTTTGTATTGTGAAGAAGTTCACATGCAATATCAAATGCACAAAAAATCTCTTTGTCGAAAAATAATTGACGGACCTCAGATTATTCATTTTGAAGGAAAATCGGATACAAAGGGCGAAGATGGCAGATTGGAAGACTACATATCATTTGGTGCTATACAATTGGATTTATCACGTATAAAATTCATTAAATATAATTATTCCGTTTTCAAAGCTTTTATATTTAAAATGCTTTTAGCTTGGTTTTGGTTAACACCCGGTTTTTACAACAAAACCAAGCAATACAGAAACAAAATATGGGAGATATGAACAAGATTCAAATAATATACAATAAAATTAAGCATGGTGATTTCTTTAATAGTCTTTTGAGGAAAATAGAATTTTTTTTTGCATCTAATCATCTAAATCTTTTGGCAACATTATATTGCAATTTTAGATTATTAAAAATATCACAAGCTATTCGATTCCCTATTTTTGTTTATGGAAGACCAAAGTTTATCTCTTTGCATGGCAGGGTCGTTCTAAATAATCAAAAAAAAAGTAAAATGGGAATAATAGAGTTTAATAGTAATTACCATGTTTTAGAAGGTCCTAATAATTCAGGTACTGATTCTGAGTTCAACATTTGGGGTACAATTGTTTTCAAAGGAACATGTAAGATAGGAACGTCATGCAAAATATGTGTTCGAACTGGGGGGATATTAGAATTCGGTGATGCCTGTCACATAATGCCCCATTGTAACATTACCGCATATAGTTCAATCACAATCGGGAATAACTTACGTATGGCACATCGTTCTCAAATATTAGATACTAATTATCATTACATTGCCGATTTAAACAAAAAAAGGATAAAACGTTTTTCTACTCCCATACACATCGGTGATTATGTATGGCTATGCAACAATTCAACAATAACCGGTGGAGTCTCAATTCCAAACAGAACTATTATTGCAAGTAATAGTTTGGTCAATAAAACGATAGCGGATTTACAAAATTATTCAATTATAGGAGGTCAACCTGCAAAATTAATTTCTGTTGGATTTGATAGAATATACGACGAAAAATTTGCTTCTGAATTAGACAAATATTTTGAAGAAAATCCCAATGAAATGTTTTACTCATTAGAAGATTAAATAAAATGATACCCAAAATAATTCACTATACATGGTTTTCTGGCGACGAATACCCTGAAATGATAAAGAAATGTATTGAATCATGGAAACAGATACTTCCTGACTATGAACTTCGTCTGTGGGATATGGATGCAATCAAAAATATTGATTCAATATTCTTGAAAGAGGCTTTGTCTGTGAAGAAATGGGCGTATGCTGCCGATTTTGTCAGATTATATGCGTTGTATAATGAAGGTGGAATCTATTTAGATACCGATGTAATGGTATTCAAGTCTTTTGATGTACTTTTGAATAATCATATATTTATCGGCAAGGAAGATTGTATGCATTTTTCCGGCGACAGCAAAGGCGGCGCTCAATATTTGTCGTCTCATTGTATGGGGGCAGAAAAAGGAGCTGACTACATAAAAGATTGTCTTGATTATTATAGTGACAGACATTTTATATTGTCTAACACAGCAAAACTACCTCTTTGTTTACGCTATAATTATGTATTGTTGCCATATATTCAGGCTGTTATTGCTAATGGGTACGGATATAAATCAGATCCTCGCTGCCAAGAATTACAAAATTTAGATAAAGGTCTGGTTGTTTATCCTACAAATTGGTTTTGTGGTTTTCCATACATAAAGGAATCATTTTGTCAACATCTTGGAATGGGTGGATGGCGTGAGAATTATAATCAATATTTATACAAAAACTCATTTGGACATATTCTCTCAAAAAAAATAAAAAATTTAGTTCAGAAAATATTGTTAAAATTCTCTTACGCGATAATGCGGGTGGATGCATAAATTAAATTAGTACAATATGCGACTTTTAGTAGATGCACATGTCTTTGATGGCCCATATCAAGGTACAAGAACATATATAGAGGGGCTATATTCGCACATGACGCAGCATAAGGACATTGATTTCTATTTTGCAGCCAATAAAGAGGAACAATTGAAATCAGTATTTGGTGAATCTGCGAATGTGCATTATATACATTTAAATTCGCAAGGAAGTATAAAGAGATTAGTCTTTGAATATCCAACTGTAATCAAAAAATATAACATTGATTATGCACACTTCCAATACATTTCTCCGCTAAGAAAAAAATGTAAGGAAATTGTTACAATACATGATTTGTTGTTTCTGGATTACCCTCAATTTTTCCCTACTTCATATCGATTAAAAAATAAATTTTTTTTTAATCGGTCTGCGAAAAGGGCGGATATTCTGTTGACTGTTTCAAACTTTTCAAAGAATGAAATTTCAAAACATTTTGGAATTGACAATAGTCGAATTTTTGTAACGCCAAACAGCATTTTACCAACGAATGATATCGAAGACGTCAATCTAAAAGGATTGTATGGTTTGGACAAATATATTTTGACAGTTAGCAGAATTGAGCCACGAAAAAATCATTTAAATTTGTTAAAGGCATTTGTTGAATTGGATTTGGCAAGCAGAGGATATAAATTGGTTATGGTTGGTGCAAAAGATTTGAGCTATAACACATTCTTTGATTATTATAACAAATTAAATAAGCAATGTAAAGAACATATTTTATTTTTACAAGTACCATTCAACGAGTTGGTGTCATTGTATCGTCAAGCAAGTCTATTTGTGTTTTCATCGTATTGTGAAGGATTTGGGATACCTCCAATCGAAGCAATATCGTATGGTAGCCCGTTGCTTTGTTCTAATAGTACAGCAATGGCAGAATTTGAATTGCCAGATAAAATTGTTTTCGACCCTGCCGATTTGGAAGAACTAAAACTCAAAATGTATGAGCAATTAAAAAGTCCTATGAACAAAGCATCTTATGCAAGTTTCGTTCTATCAAAGTATAACTGGGAACAAATAGCACTTGATTTTTATAATTTACTGAAAAGAGAATCAGCTCTAAAATAACTCAAATGAATATCGCCTTTCTTTCCACCCGTGGCATTCCCAACAATTACGGTGGCTTTGAACAATTCGCCGAATACATAAGTGTGGGTTTGGTGAAACGTGGACATAATGTTACAGTGTATTCACCGCATTTCCATCCATATCAAATGAGTGAGTATAAGGGTGTGCGAATCAAGCATATCAAGTCGCCCGAAAATTGGATGGGGTCGAGTGTGGGGTCATTCTTCTATGATTTTAGATGTATGAGGGATGCTCTAAAAAAAGAGAAATTTGACATTATCTACGAGTGCGGCTACACATCAATTATTCCGGCGTATATTTGGTTCAATGTTAAGAAGTTGAAGAACGTCATCGTTACCACCAATATGGATGGACTTGAATACAAGCGAACAAAGTTCAATTCATTGGTGCGGAAGTTCGTATTCTGGGAAGAAAAGATGGCAGTCAAACATTCTCATTACCTTGTCGCCGACAATATGGGAATCCAAGATTATTACGAGGAGAAATATGGCAAACCATCTACATTCCTTGCGTATGGTGCTGATATCAACGACGATTACGATAGTTTCTTATTGCAATCGTATGATTTAAGTCCCGACAATTATTATTTGATTGTGGCGCGTATCGAACCTGAAAATAATCTTGAAATGGCGATTGAGGGTTATTTGGCATCTAAGGAAAATGGACATCGACCATTGATTATAGTTGGCAAAACCAACACTCCTTTTGCTTTGGAGTTGATAAAAAAATATGGAGACCAACGTTCTGTGAAATTTTTAGGAGGAATCTATGATTTTAAAACCTTGAACTCAATACGTCATTTTTCGTATGCGTATTTCCACGGACACAGCGTTGGCGGCACCAATCCATCTTTGTTGGAGGCAATGGCGAGCGGAGTGATGATGCTTGCGCACGACAATGTATTCAACCGAGCAGTATTGCACGACAACTCATTATATTATAGAGATGCAGATGCTGTCAAAAACATCTTGAATAATATTCATACAGTTGTTAGCGAACAAAAGAATCAAATTGTTGCAGCAAATCTTGATGAAATCCGCACAAATTATTCCTGGGAACACCTTGTTGACCAACATGAGGAATATTTCAAGTGGCTACTTGAAGACAACGGGAAAAACAGATTGCAGAATTTGAAATAATGATAATCCGTTGCCGCCTCAAGAAGCTCCAAATCTCCACCAACATCTGCGGCAAGAAGATGAAAGAAAGCGGCTTCCAGTTCCGCTGGACTTTTGAAGAAGCTATCAAAGATTGGTTTTCAGACAACAACAATCAATGCCTCCAATAAAAAAATGCAAAGAAGGAAATTTTTTTGTAATAAACAATTTTTTGTGTACATTTGTCCCGTCAGAAGATATATGTAGATATGAAGGACACAAAAAAAATAATACAATCACTTGCGTATATTGCATGGAATATTGACAAGTCGCATATGGACAATATGAAGGCCTACAAGTTGCTTTGGCTTGCTGACCGTTATCAATTACGGTTGTCTGGGCGGAGTGTCAGTGGGGATACGTATTATGCTATGCCATACGGACTTGTGCCTTCTGATGCAAAGTGTATTCTCGAAAACGAACATACGAAACTTGCCAATGACGCTGAATATTGCCACAAATTTATCAAATCAATAGACAAAAGGCATTATTCTGTAATGACAGAACCTGACACTGACCAATTTTCGGAATCTGATATTGAAGCCCTTGACAAAGTAATAACAATGTTTGGGAATCTCGAACCATTACAGTTGTCAGAGCTATCTCACAAGTTTCCTGAATGGACATACTATCAGGAAATGTTGGCGGATAAGGATGAAAAAAATTCTTATCGTGTCAACATTGACCATTTTTTTGAAAATTGCGACGAGGATTGCAACGGACTGTTTGACCAAGACTCCGAACTACTTGCTTTGACAAAAGATTTGTATCACCAATATAACCGCATATAATATGGAACTACCGTCGGAACTATTGGGGAACATTGTAAATGAAGGCGAACTTTATTTCTTTATGTCCGATTGTCCGATTGGTATTGCCGACCATATTCACGTATGCATCAAGCATCATAACAAGGTGTTGATGTTTTCAACGTGTTCTTCTCAAATAGATACTGCAATACGTGTGGCAATGTTGCG
>JAEEGK010018353.1_pt1 | contig 15146 bp, 17 predicted proteins | sample 8958771 | NCBI WGS metagenome assembly JAEEGK01 (sample SAMN16246547, study PRJNA631951) | gut metagenome | biome: gut microbiome; feature: rumen; material: SC-attached | host: Bos | place: Iran: Karaj | collected 2018-10 | reverse complement strand
GTACATCGCATACGGCTCAAACATGGTTCAGGAACAGATGGCATTCCGCTGTCCGGATGCCAGGCTCATCGGCACCGGGTACATCGCCGGAGCCCGGCTGGAGTTTTACCTCCACGCCACCGTCGAAAAGACAGGAGACCAGCGCAACCGGGTGCCCGTTGCCGTCTGGGAAATCAACGACCGCGACGAACGGAGCCTTGACCGCTACGAAGGATACCCCAGCTACTACATCAAGGAGCGCTGGCCCGTGCACATGTCGGACGGCTCTCAAATCGAAGGCATGATTTACATCATGAAGATGATTCGCCAGTCGCCGCCCCACAGCGCCTACTACAAGGGCATCGAGGACGCCTACCGGAAGCTCGGCCTGCGCTCTCAAATCAACACCATCCTGAAGCCTGCGCTGGAGAGGAGCCTGCAGCGGGGCACACACTGGTAAGACAACACCTGGACAACACCTGCCGCAGGGACACACGAATACAGCCGCTTTCCAATCCGGAAGGCGGCTTTCATCGTCTCTGGGCGGCTTTCAAATCCGCGCCGTGTTTGGCCCACGTTCGCGCCGTTTCGCCCGGTCGGGTTCTTTCCTTGGCCCTCACCCCAAAGCCCGCGACAGGGGCCAACGTGGCGGCGACGCGGGCAAAAGGAAAAGCGGCCAGCGCTTGGCTGAACCGCTTTCAAATCCGCAGGGGCTTACTTCGCTTTGGTCAGGTGGTCTGCGGCGACCTCCACCGCATCGTTGTTCTGCCGGAACCGGATCACGATCTCACCATCGGCCACCGTGTACAGCGCCTGGAAAGGCTCGTCCCAGATCTGTGTCAGGCCGGGGCATTCCTTCATCGCCGCGATCCGGAGGGCTTTGAAATCTGTGCCCGCCTTCCACTGCTGGAAGATCCGGATCAGGCGCGGCACATGCTCGGCCTTGATGGTCTTCAGCGCTTCCTCGCCGGGCACCGCTTTGAAATCCGCTGTGGCTTCACCCTCCCGGAACTGTGCCCAGCACTCCAGCGGGAGTGGATTCCGCATGAAGTCCAGCATCGCTTCCGCTGTGCCGCAGTCGTCGCACACGTAGATGCCGTCGGCATGTCGGCTCAGTGCGTTGGTGTGCAGATCCGGCTTCATGGTGTCCCGTCCGCATCGCGGGCAGGGCATCTTTTCTCCGGCTTCCTGCCGGGCTTTCAAATCCAGCAGGGCTTCCTGAATGTTCTTACTCATTGGTGTTCGCCTCCTCAACCATGACCTCCAGCACCGCCGCTTCCTGTTCGGCCAGCCTGCGCTCCCGCCGGATGGCAGTGTACTTTTCCTTGTGGGCCTGCATCTTGTCGCCGCTTCCGAAGGCACAGTAGCCTTTCAGGTGGCCCAGCAGGATTTTCCGCTCCGCTTTGAAATCCGCACCGTGGTATCCCAGCCGCTGGAGCCAGACGTGCGCGAGGTACTTCTCGTTCTGGTCGTCAGGTTCCACCCGCTCCGGGAATACCCGTGTGGCCTTCATCGCCGCGTCGTAAATCCGGTTCAGCAGGTTGGCGTAGGTTGTCCAGCGCTCCGGCTGTGTCTCGTCAAAGGGAAACGTCATGCTGACCTTTCCGTCCCGGAAATCAAATCCGGTCAGTTCGGCCACCGCTCTGGAATCGTCCAGCAGGCTGGTGAGATCCTCCAGGGTTTCCGGTGTGCTTTCCTGCAGTCTGTCGATCAGGATGTCAGGAATGTTCAGGCAGTCGCTGTCGGTCATGCGGTTGATCAGAGTCTGGCGGCTGTGCAGCATGAAGATCAGGTTCTTCAGCTGTGCCACCGCAGCGTTCCGCGCCGGAATCGAAATGTCCATCTGGGTGATGGGCTCCGCTTCTGAATCGGCAGGCGCTTCCTCATCCGGCTGTGCTTCGGTGATGGCTTCCTGATCGGCGGCGGGCTCGTCGTTGACGTATCCGTTCCTCCGCAGGAAGTCCTGCAGGGCTCCGAAATCCTCCCCGATGATGTTTCCGTCGTGATCAACGGTGAAGTCGCCGATCTGGTAGCCATAGGAAGGCAGGCCCAGATAGCGGGCAGTGGTGCCCAGCTCCTCGGCGATGGCCTTGGCCAGCGCCTTGCGGTCGGTCGTGTTGGTCGTAATGGTCATGAGAAAAACCTCCTTTGCGTTTTTTGCATGCCATTACTCACTCTGAATGCCCGTAAAGTCAACGGGCTGTGGGCACACAATGCAAATAATCATTCTTCCCACGGCATCCACTGGTGCCAGAAGTGCCCCAGGGTCGCTGTGTTGTTGTAATTCACATCCCGCAGGCCAAGGGAAGAAATGATTCCGGCAGGCGTCAGGTCATAGTGCTTTCGAATCCAGCCGACCAGATACGCGGCGGGCACCTTCCCCGTATGGAAGGTGTTCACGTACACACTGACCGGCTCCTCAATGCCGATGGCATAGGCAAGCTGTACTTCACAGCGCCGGGCAAAACCGTGCCGCAGGATATCCTTGGCGATCTTCCGGGCCATGTACGCGCCGCTCCGGTCGACCTTTGTCGGGTCTTTCCCGGAGAAAGCGCCGCCGCCATGTCTGCAAGCACCGCCATAGGTGTCGCACATGATCTTCCGTCCCGTGACGCCTGTGTCGGCAAAGCTGCCTCCGGTTACAAATCGCCCGGTGGGATTCACCAGCACACGGAAATCCTTATTCAGGTGATGTGCATCCGCGACGTTTTCCATGATCCGCTTGCAGAGGTGAAGCACATCATCCGGTTCCACATCTTCTTTATGCTGTGTGCTGATCAGGAAGGTGTCGATGCGGCGGCGACGGTAATCGTATGTCACCTGTGCTTTTGCATCAGGCAGCAGGGCCGGATGCCGTCTGGTCTGCAGGCTGTCGATGGCTTCCGTCGCCAGCACGAAGGGCAGAGGGAGCATTTTCCCGGTTTCCTTTGTGGCGTAGCCAAACATCATGCCCTGATCGCCAGCACCCTTCTTGTCCACGCCCAGGGCGATGTCCCCGGACTGCTTTGAAATCTGTGTCTCCACCTGGACGGTATCGTACAGATCCGGCTGGGCGCTGAGAAGCACATCCCGCACCAGGTACTTGATGTTAGGTTCGTGCTTGGAGGTAATCTCTCCGGCCACATACACATGGTCATCCTTGATCATGGCCTCAACCGCCACACGGCTGTTCCGGTCGTGCTTCAGGCAGTCGGTCACAATGGCGTCGCTGATCTGGTCGCAAATCTTGTCGGGGTGCCCGGCGGACACCTGCTCGCTGGTGAAAAGCATGCGCTTCAACTCCTTGTCCGGATACGGGAAAAGCCCCGCCGGGTGTGTCCCTGCGAGGCTCTCTCGATCCTGTTCTGCTGAGTATATCATATCATAAGGGGCCTACTGGAAAACAGTGGAATTCACTGTAATTTGCTATCCAATTTCGGCACCCGCACCGCCTGAAGCGCTCTGGAATGAACCTTATACACGTTGCTTTCGGAACAGTGCATCTCGCAGGCGATGTCCGGCCAGTCCTTGAAGCACAAGTACCGCAGTTCCAGCAGGGTCTGAAGCTCCGGGTCGTCCACCGCCTTGACCACCTCCATGATGTCCCTTTTCAGATCCACCAGCCGGTCAATCTCCGCGTTCACCTCGGCCTTCATGTCCACGATCTTGGCAATCACATCCTCCATCGCATGCACATTCCGGGTACGGCTCACCACGTCGTCGCTCATGACCGATGTGCTCCGGGTGGCGATATCGTTCAGGGAAGACAGCTGTTCCAGCTTGCTGTTGATCCTGCGGTCGAGCCAGTAAGCCTGGCTCAGATATTCTTTTGCGGTCATTTCACCGCCTCCTTCCTCAGTCTTTCAATCAGGTAATCCGGGTCGATGTCTGTTAGGACGGCAAACCAGGAGGAGTGGAAGAAGCGCTCCACCTCCATGGCTGTCGCCATTGCCGCTTTGGAATCCGGGTGTCGCCGCAGGGTTTTCAGCGCCGCCCGGTAATCCTTCACGGCCTGTTCGATGATGCCGTTGGCCAGCGCCTGATATCCGGTCATCGCTTCACCTCGGCTTTCACCGCCGCGATCAGCGCCTCCTGAATCCGATCCTTTTCTTCCAGCGCCTTCAGCACTCTGGAATCCACGGTACCTTTGGTTACGATATGCGTGACCACAACGGTGCTGGCCTTCTGTCCCTGCCGGAACAGGCGGGCGTTTGTCTGCTGGTACAGTTCCAAAGACCAGATTGGAGAGAACCAGCAAATAGTGTTCCCGCCGTCCTGCAGGTTCAGGCCGTGCCCGGTGGATGCCGGGTGCGCCAACCCGACCTGAATCTGTCCTGCGTTCCACCTTTTGATGGAGGCTTCCGAATCCAGCCGCTCAAAGGGCACACCGATCTGTGTCAGGCGCTCCGTAATCCGCTGCAGATCATGCTTGAACCAGTAGGCCAGCAACAGCGGCCTGCCATTCATACCTTCGATGATGTCTTCCAGGGCATCCAGCTTCCGGTCGTGGATCTGGATGGTGTTCCCCTCATCCGTATAGATCGCGCCGTTAGACATCTGCAGGAGCTTTCCTGTCAGCACAGCGGCGTTGGCGGCGGTCACTTCACCGTCCGGCAGGGAGAGCACCAGTTCCTGCTTCATGGCATCATACTGTTCCTGTTCGTCGGGAGACATTTCCACCTCATAGGTCGTGGAGATCAGTTCCGGCATCTTCAGGTGTCCGCAGGCTTTCATGCTGATCGTGATGTCTCCGATCCGGCGGTAGATCTCTTCTTCCGCGCCGGGCAGCGGCTTATAGCTGTACACGATGGGGCCGTTCATCCTGTCGGGCTTGAAAAACGCATTCCGGTACTGCCCGATGAAGCGCCCCAGCCGCTGGCCCATATCCAGCACACGAAATTCCGCAAACAAATCCATGAGGCCGTTGCTGCTGGGTGTGCCTGTCAGGCCGACGATGCGGCGGACAAAGGGGCGAACCTTCATCAGGCTTCTGAATCGTTTGGACTGCCAGCTTTTAAAGGAAGACAGTTCGTCGATCACCACCATGTCGTAATCAAAGGGCATCCCGCTTTTCTCAATCAGCCACTGTGTGTTTTCGCGGTTTATCAGGTAGATGTCGGCCTCCCTGCGCAGCGCCGCCATGCGCTCCTGCTGTGTCCCGATGATCACAGACCAGGTCAGCCCGTTCAGGTGATCCCACTTCTGGATCTCAGCGGGCCAGGTGTTTTTCGCCACCCGCAGGGGCGCGATGATCAGCACCTTCCGCACCTCAAATTCCTGATACATCAGCCGCTCAATCGCCGTCAGGGTAATGGAGCTCTTGCCCATGCCCATGTCCAGGAAGATGGCGGCGGTCGGGTGTGTCACGATGAAATCCGTGGCGAACCGCTGATACTCATGGGGCACATACTTCATCGCAGCTCCCTCCCCGTAATCACACCGATCTGTCCGGCTTCATGGGAGATGTCCATCCGGTTCAGTTCCTTTTCCCGGATCAGCCCGGCCAGCTTTTCCGCATGTGCGCGGAGCTCCCGAATCACCTGGTGGTAATGCTCGATCTGTTTTTCATAGTAGGTTTCCATTGCGGTCACATCTGCAGTCTGGCTGTCAGCCTCGGCGAGATAATCCTCAAACCACATGCGGGCGTCCGTGCCCATGTACTCGTCCACCAGTTCCAGCATGTGCCGGGGCTCCAGAATCGTTGCGACCTTTTTATCCGTTAGAAGGATTGTCATGCTTGCCTCCGATCTCATCCAGCATGCGCGGGATGGCGGTTATATCGTCCAGGGTGAAAACCTGAAGGCCGAGGCCCCTCAGAAGATTGTGCCGGGATACCTGCAGCGGTCTGGGTTTCTCGCCGGGAGCCTTCACCTCCACAAAGCCAACCTTCCCATCCGGCAATAAGACCAGGCGGTCGGGCATTCCATCAAATCCTGGACACACCAGTTTTGGACAGATGCCGCCCCGGCTTTTCACGGCCTTCACCAGTTTCTGTTCCACTGTCTTTTCTCTCATCAAATCGTACCTTTCCGGGCCAGGGTGACGGTCGATGCTGGTCATTTCCAAAAACCCCCTATATAAGATTTTTTCTGAAAATTCCCTATAGAGACTTTTTTAGATATGACCGTCATCGACTGACACCAACCACAGTCATTCTGAAAAAAGTTTCTGATTTGCCCGTCATCGACCGTCACCACTGCCGTGTCCTTATGCGAAATCCTGTCCGGCTTTCAGCTTCAGCCCCAGAACCATCCGGCCTTCCTTCAGGCGCTTCCGTTCAAAGCCTGCGCCTTCCAGCGCGGAATAAAAATCCGTCGTGCTGCGCACGTATTCACCGTTTTCGGTACTGAAGGCCCGATACTGCTGATACAGCGAGCCGGATTTTTCCTTCAGCGCCGGGCCGACATCACAGCATTCCTCAAGGAAATGGCCCAGCCAGTCATTGCCCTCACGGTAGGCATTGATGGCATCCTGGACACACTTGGGCGGGTGCAGCTTGAATCCGGCGTCGATGGCTTTCTTCGCACCTTCGATCACCCAGGTCATGATGTAGGGGCTGGCGTTCTCCACCAGGTAATCGGTGTAGTTCTTGATGTCGGTTTTGCCCTGAATCTTCGCGCCGAAGGGGATCACAATCAGCCGCCGCCATGTGCCGTCGTCGCTGGCTCCGACCTTGGGCAGGTGATTCGTGTACAAGACCATCGTGTGCGTGGGTACGTACTTGAACGGATCTTTGTACTTCTTTTCAGCCTCGATCTCGTCGGTGGAACAGAGCTGCTTCACGGTGCTGGTGTTCAGCCGCATGCCTTCTTCCAGTTCGGCGGCAATGATCAGGCGCTTTCCTTTGAGCTCCGCCATTTCCGGCTTCACGTTCCGCTTACAGCCAACCGTCAGCGCGTCGGCGCTCATCATGCCGCTGTAGTTGCCCAGCACCCGGGCCAGGGTGTTCCAGAAAGTGGATTTGCCGTTCGCGCCGTCGCCGTAGGAAATGATGAGGGCTTCCGAGAACACCTTGCCGACGACGGCCATGCCCACGATGGTCTGCACATAATCGATCAGTTCTGGGTCGTTGCAGAATACACGGCTGACGGTATCCAGCCACAGATCCTTTCCGGCATCGCCGGGGGAAGCGTTGGTGCACTTGGTCAGGTAATCCAGCGGATCATGCTCCTGCGCTCCGTCCAGCCCCTGACGCAGATCGTAGGTAGCTTCCGGTGTGTTCAGCAGGTACGGGTTTACATCCAGCTGGTTGATGTCCATCAGCACCAGGGGCTTGGCCTGGTTCAGGCTGGACATGACGTACTTGTAATCGCGGTGCTTCATGACGAAGGCGTAATACTGCAGGGCCGACATGTAGGCCATGAGCAGCTTCAGCTGATCGTCGCCGGACACAGCCTTCGACAGCGTTTTGCCGCCTGCAGCCACATCCTCCTGGGACACACCGCTGTCCAGCAGCGCCTGCTTTGTCGCCGCAACCTGATCCTTCGCGTCCTGCAACTGCAGGTCGAGGAACTCCATCATGGCACCGATGGCCATCTGCTTGGATTCCTGCCAGTAAATGCCGTTGTACCGGATAAGATCCGTGCTGTCGGTGAACCGAAGCTCATCACCGTATTCCCGCGCCAGCACCTTGGCCTCGCCGATGTCGGAATAGTCGCCGGGCTTCAGGCTCATGAATTCCTGGGCGTTGTACTGATCCGGCGGCACATAGCCGTCCTGTTTGCTGATTTTCTTCTCATACCAGCGGACTGCGCTTGCCCAGATCGTCGCGAGCTCTTCGTCATCCAGCGGCGGCTCGCACTTCGCCGCCTCGTCCATGAAAATCTGATGGGCTTTGTCCGTATTGCCGTACCGGATGATGACCCGGCCCGCAAACTTGGACATGGTCTTGTTCCGTGTGCCTGCGATGATGACGTTGCCGACACGGCCAGTGTCGTTCCGCTCTATGGGAGCGCCGATCTCGACCTCGCTGTCTATGGTCAGCCAGCCTTCATGCCAGATGGCGTCACCCACATCCGCGCCAAAGATGAACCGGGCGGCATCCAGGGCGTTGTCATCGAAGAAGGTGTATTTTCGGTAGATGGCTTCCTTGAGCGCCGCGTAGTAATCCGCGTCCTGCGTGGGTTCGATCTCAAAGTACACATGGAACTTGGGCCGGGGTGCCTTGCCGTTCTTCTCCAGCATGTGATGCCTGCTGAAGGCGATGGCGTAGCTGATATCCGGCATCATCTCGTCCAGCTTTTCCGGCGTGATCCACTCCGCCGGATTTTCCGTGTGGTCGTTGTCGCAGTCCATGACGAGAACATTGGACTGACGGAAGTTCTCCTTGCTGCGGTAGTCGTTGTCATACTCCGCGCACACGTGATCCATCTTGACGGCTTCCTGAAGCTCCTCGGCGCTGGTGACCTCCGCCCTGTTCGGGTAGAGGCAGTTCTTCTCATCGCCGACGATGTTCGCCGTCTGCAAAATCAACTTCATGCCTGTACCTCCAACCTGTGTTTATTCCCGGGTTCCTGAATCGTCGCTTGCCCCATTGGACTCGCTCCTTTCCTGTAATGTGAGGAGCGCCCATGCGTCCTCCGCTTCCTTACGGACAGTCGGAGGACGCTTTTTCCGGTTTTGGGGCGGGAAAATTTCGCTTCCTTTTATATGCGTGTGTGCCCCTGGGGAAATTTGCAGCGGCACCGGAAAAACAGACCGCCCGCTGTCCGATAGGGATTGAGGACGACAGGAGGCGGCTTCGAAAAAAAGTTTCAGGAAAACCGGAAAACCACATTCCCGACTGTCCGTAAGGGGACGGAGGGACACAGAGTCCTTCGGAAAGAGAGGTGCTGCAGATGCAGGATGCGATGCGTGAAGAAAAGCCTGCCCCGGTGGAGCAGGCGACGGATGAGGAACTGTTCGAGGTGCTGATCGCCATCAGCGTGGTGGCCAAGCAGCTGGCAAAGAAAGTCATTCAGAAGGGAGACAACCATGAGCAAAATGAGCGAACTGGCCACGGCGCTTGATGAGATGACCGAGGTCGGAAGAACACTGATCACCTGCGGGGAAAACCTGCTGAAAGCTGCCGCCCATGTGCGGGACTGCTTTACGGAGGATATGCCCGCTGCGACGGAGGAACCCGCGCCGGTGACTGAGCCTGTGGCGGAGACGCCCGCGCCGAAGGCGTACACGAAGGAAGAAGTCCGGGCCATCCTCGCGGATCTGTCCCAGAACGGCTTCCGCAATGAAGCCAAGGCCCTGGTCAGGAAGTACAGCGACGGCGGGAGCCTCACGGACATTGATCCGGCGAAGTATCCGGATCTGGTCGCGGAAGCGGAGGCGCTCCATGGCTAAACACGCGCTACTCTCCGCATCCTCCAGTCACCGCTGGCTGGAATGCCCGCCCAGCGCAAAGCTGTGCGCGTCACACCCGGACAGAGCTTCACCTTATGCCCAGCAGGGCACCGACGCTCACGAGCTTGCGGCCTATAAGGTGCAGAAGGCGCTGGGCATGAAGGCGCGAGACCCCACGGAGGATCTGGAGTATTTCGATCAGGAGATGGCAGACTGCACGGATGCCTACTGTGCCTTCGTCATGGAGCAGCTGGCCGAGGCCCGGAAGCACTGCGCTGATCCCATCGTGCTGGTGGAGCAGCGGCTGGACTTCTCCAGGTGGGTGCCTGAAGGGTTCGGCACCGGGGACGCCTGTATTGTGGCCGACGATGTGCTCCATGTGATCGATCTGAAATACGGCGTGGGCATCATGGTGGACGCGACACAGAATCCGCAGACCATGTGTTATGCGCTGGGCCTGCTGGAGGCTTTCGACGGCATCTACGATGTCAGCACCGTGCGGATGACGATCTTCCAGCCCCGGCGGGAGAACATCTCCACCTTTGAAATGAGCAAGGCTGATCTGCTGGCCTGGGCCGAGAACGTGCTGGCTCCCACAGCAAAGCTGGCCTTCAACGGCGAGGGCGAGTTCAAAGCCGGAGAACACTGCCAGTTCTGTACCGCAAAGGCCACCTGCCGGAAACGGACAGAGTACAACCTGGAAATGGCCCGGTATGACTTCGAGGTGCCCTCCGAACTCACCGACGACGAGATCGCCGCCATCCTGCCCCGGATCGATGAACTGATCGCATGGGGTGGAGACGTGAAAGAATACGCGCTGCAGCAGGCGGTCTCAGGCACACACTACCCAGGCTTCAAAGTGGTGGAGGGACGATCCGTCACCAGGTACACCAACGAAGAAGCTGTAGCCGCCGCCGTCACAGCGGCTGGTGAAGACCCCTTCGAACGGAAGCTGCTGGGCCTCACCGCCATGAAGGCGCTTCTGGGCAAGAAACGATTCGACGACATCCTGGGCGGGCTGACATTCAAGCCGCCGGGAAAGCCAACCTTAGTACCAGAGTCGGACAAGCGTCCGGCCATGAACACTGCGAAAAACGATTTTATGGAGGAAAAAGATCATGAGTAAGTTTGTCAATCCCACCAAGGTTATCACTGGCCCCAACACCCGCTGGTCTTATGCGAACGTCTGGGAGGCCAAGTCCATCAACGGTTCCACCCCCAAGTTCTCCGTCTCCCTGATCATCCCGAAGACCGACACGGCCACCATCGAGAAGATCAACCGGGCCATCAAGGCCGCGTATGAGGAAGGCCAGAGCAAGCTGCGCGGCAACAGCAAGTTTGTCCCTGACCTGGAGAGCCTGAAGCTGCCCCTCCGTGACGGCGACAAGGAGCGCAAGGGCGATCCCGCCTATGCTGGGTGCATGTTCATCAACGCCAACAGCAGCACCGCGCCGGGCATCGTGGATGCGGACTGCAATCCCATCCTGGATCGCTCCGAGGTGTACTCCGGCGTCTATGGCAGGGCCAGCATCAACCTGTACGCCTTCAACAGCAACGGCAACAAGGGCATCGCCTGCGGGCTGAACAACCTGCAGAAGATCCGGGATGGCGAGCCCATGGGAAGCCGCAGCCGCGCCGAGGACGATTTCGCCACCGACGACGATGAGGACTTCCTGTCCTGAGACAAAAAAAGCCGGGCGGCAGAGTGATGAGCTCCGCTGCCCGGCATGAAAGGAATGATGACAATGATCACATATGAATCTATGAAGATGTTCCTGGTGGCCTTCGCCTTTGAGTCCCTCGTTATCCTGATCGCTGTTGCGTTCATCTATAACATCTATAGCGCCGTGCGCAGCATCGTCAGAATGGTGAAACGCCACAGGGATAAGCAGAAAGCACTGGACAAAATCATCGAGCAGGCGTAACGACAAGGCGGCATCGGCAGGACTGGTGCCGCCTTTTTTCAGGAGGACACATGATCGAATATCTCTCCATTGACCTGGAAACGAAATCAGGCACCGATCTTTCGAAGAGCGGTGTGTACAGATATACGGAAGACCCCGAGTTTGAAATCCTGCTGTTCGGCTATTCCGTCAACGGCGGCGAAGTGTCCGTCATCGATATGGCCTGCGGAGAGCAGATCCCGGAGGATGTGCTTCGGGCCATCGTGGACGAGTCTGTGACCAAATGGGCGTTCAATGCGGCGTTTGAGCGGATCTGCATGTCGGCATGGCTACGGAAGAACCGGCCTGATCTGTTCTGCAGCTACAGCATCCCGGAGGACAGCGTTGCCAATTATCTGAACCCGGTATCGTGGAAATGCTCCCTGATCTGGTCGGCATACATTGGTCTGCCGCTGTCGCTGGAGGGCGTCGGCGCAGTGCTGAAGCTGCAGGATCAGAAGATGACAGAGGGCAAGGCACTGATCAAATACTTCTCCGTGCCCTGCAAGCCGACGAAGGTCAACGGCGGCAGGCTCTGGAACCGCCCGCAGCATGCGCCGGACAAGTGGGCCACCTTCAAGGCGTACAACAAGCGCGATGTGGAGGTGGAGATGTCCATCCAGAAGGTGCTGGCCAAGTTTCCGGTTCCGGATTCCGTCTGGGAGGAATATCACCTGTCCGAGCAGATCAACGACAGAGGCATCGGCCTGGATCGGCAGATGGTCGAGCAGGCCATCCAGTTGGATGCCCAGTCCCGCGATGAGCTTTCCGCTGAAATGCAGAAGCTGACACAGTTGGAGAATCCGAATTCGGTGGCTCAGATGAAGCAGTGGCTGGCGGATCATGGGGTTGAGGTGGATTCCCTGGACAAGAAAGCCGTGAAGGAACTGTTGAAGACCGCGCCGCCGGAACTGGCCCAGGCGCTGGAACTCCGTCAGCAGCTTGCCCGGTCGAGCGTGAAAAAGTACATCGCCATGGAAAACTGTGTATGTGCTGACGGACGGTGCCGTGGCATGTTCCAGTTCTATGGGGCCAACCGCTCCGGACGCTGGGCTGGCAGGCTGATACAATTGCAGAATTTGCCGCAGAACCACATCCCGGATCTGGCCTCCGCCCGCAGCCTGGTGAAGGCCGGGGACTATGAGATGCTCCGGCTGTTGTATGAGGATGTGCCTGACACGCTCAGTCAGCTGATCCGGACGGCCTTCGTGCCGAAACCCGGATACAAGTTTATCGTCAGTGACTTCAGTGCCATCGAGGCAAGGGTGATCGCCCATCTGGCCGGGGAAGCATGGAGAACAGAGGTTTTCCGCAACAACGGTGACATTTATTGCGCGTCGGCATCCGCGATGTTTGGTGTACCCGTGGAAAAACATGGAGTGAACGGTCATCTCCGGCAAAAGGGCAAAATTGCCGAATTGGCCCTCGGCTACGGCGGCAGCGTCGGTGCCCTGAAAGCAATGGGCGCTTTGGACATGGGTTTGAAAGAAGAGGAGCTCCAGCCGCTGGTTTCCGCATGGCGGCAGTCCAATCCGAACATCGTCGCCTTCTGGTGGGATGTGGATGATGCCGTGAAGACAGCAATCCGGAGACGGACGGCCACAGAAACACATGGCATCCGGTTCGTCTATCAAAGCGCCATGCTGTTTATCCAGCTTCCGTCCGGCAGGCGGTTGGCCTACGTGAAGCCGAAGATCGGCGAGAACAAATTTGGCGGCGAATCAGTCACCTACGAAGGGGTCGGCACGACGAAAAAATGGGAACGGATCGAAAGTTACGGCCCGAAGTTCGTGGAAAACATCGTGCAGGCAATCTCGCGGGACATTCTGTGTTACGCCATGCGGACGCTGAGCCACTGCTTTATCTGCGGGCACATCCACGACGAGCTCATCATCGAAGCCAGCAAGGGGGTAGACCTGCAGGCAATATGCGAACAGATGGGAAGGGTGCCGCCCTGGCTTCCGGGAGCGGTGCTGCGAGCCGACGGGTACGAAACAGAATGGTACCGGAAGGATTGAAAAAAGCCCCGTCGCTGTGACGGGGCTGCTTGCTTTACAGGCACAATCTTTCATAGCCTTGACGGATAATACCAGCCATGAGCTTTCTGCGTTCGGTAAGAAAGGTCGGGTAATCCAGGCTTTCAAAATTCTCCGGAAGGGCGTTCTCTCTGCATGTCCGCCTGTATTCTTCTTCACCCAGCTTCGCCCGGAATTCACTTACATACTCGATTGGCGGTCTATCTGAAATTACGATATTCGTCGCGTAATCGATGTAGGTGTAGTTCGCTACCTGGTTGCGGTCACGGTCATCAGAATAGCCGTTTTCTTCCAGATAGTGCTTGGGGAAAATGTGGTGACGGTCGATAGCATTCTTTGTACCGCTCGCGCCGGGCACAAGAAACTTTGACAGAATCGCCGTACTGAACAGCATTGGTGTTCCCAGCACATTGATGGCAGCAATATATCCGAGCCATGCCGGGCTGCTGGTGGAAGAGGTGGCCAGATCCTTCGGCAGGGTTACGTTAAAGTAATCATCTGTGAACCGTCCGGCGATAAAGTCCTCCAGATACTTCACGTAATCATCCGGTGTTTTCACATCTCGGAGGTCAGCGAACATACCTTCAACCGTAGATTCAGTGGAACCAGAGTAGAGGAAAGTGACCGTCGTCATATAGATCCATTTGGTGATGATCTTATTCAGGTCGGCAGTTTTGACCTTGTATTCGAATTTGCCGATAAGATACATCACATAGCAGTACACGACGGCATTCGTTGCGGCAACGAAGTCGCCGTTAATGTATCCGGCCTGGGCGAACAGATTGAGGTAGGCATGCCAGTTGTTGAGATTCGTGACAATGTCCAACGCCTCTTTGAACTTGGATAAGTTCTCGTCTCTCGTGGCGGTGGTAACAATGCCTGTCTTCAAATCTTTACCGCGCATCAGCTGATAGGCATACCGCAGGCGGGCACGGTGGAAACCATAGCCAACAGCAACGCGGATCAGGTGCGCAGGGTCAACCTTCAGAATGTGATTATAGGCAGTCCCGTCAACAGGGATGCGGGATGCCTCGCAGAACTTGTCGATCTGATCATGCACGTCATTATCAAACACGGCAAGAAGGGTCTCGATAAAGTTTTTCTCGGTCAGCTTCTGCCCGCCGGAATTGACGCGGACAAAGATTTCAGAAACAGCCTCTTCATCTGCCTGGGCACTGATCCGGAGTGCAGGCAGAGAATACACCTTCAGATCCAGAAGGGCATTGATGTTGTCCTCGATGGTGATCTCTTCATCTTCTGTCAGCAACGGTTCTCCGTTCCTCTCGCGGGAATCGTTGACTGTCTTGATGTACTGCTTCCGAAACTTCGTACTCTCACCGAAAAGGACGAGAACTTCTTCAACAACATCAGCCCGAACGGAACGATTTCCGGCGATGATATTCGCCTGCTTATCGGTCGTATCTTGCAGTACGGCTATCGTGGAGGTATTTCGACAAGCTGGAAGTCGCAGAATGAAAGCGACGCCAACTGTATCGCACACGCTTATGCCACTCAGATTTTGATTTGGGAAACGATTGTCGGCGAAAGAGACGCAGGCTTTAATCACGTTTCTACCGGCGGGTACAATGCCGTGCTTGAATGTGTAAGCTCTGCACACCCACTCCGCAGTAAAATCCTGTCTTACTACAACAGTATGGTAACAAGCGTTCAGAACCATACGAAAGTTCCGAGCTTCTGCACAAGGTCAAGCGGTTCTGCAAAGGTAAACGAGCTTGAATGGAACGGAAGCAAGTATGTTGCTATCATAGTAACTGTGCGGTGTCATATATTTTTCAGTCAACGTGACAAAACAAGGGTGTTGCGTTGCAAAGACAAAAATTCCGCTTTCCTGCAACAGTTCATAAACAGCCAT
>JAEEGK010018352.1_pt1 | contig 15147 bp, 10 predicted proteins | sample 8958771 | NCBI WGS metagenome assembly JAEEGK01 (sample SAMN16246547, study PRJNA631951) | gut metagenome | biome: gut microbiome; feature: rumen; material: SC-attached | host: Bos | place: Iran: Karaj | collected 2018-10 | reverse complement strand
TGGATACAAACTTCGGTATCGAAGGTGAAACATACACAATCGAAAACGGAGTTCCAAAGCTTACAAAAGAAGTTGCTGATCTTGATAAGAACGACAAGAACAAGCAGGAAACAGATATTGGTGTTCAGTACACATACTGGATGTTGATGGATACAGCATGGCAGGCACAGTTCGGTGCTGATTATGCTCCATCTCTCGAGCAGCCACAGCTCTGGACTCGTCCATATGTACACTCATATGCAGCATACGATGGTCTTACACTTCCAGTTGGTTCAGACGAACAGTTGATTTATGAAGATATCCAGCGCCGCTGGGGTAAAGTTCTTCCACAGTTGATTCGTGCGAAGTCTGAAGCTGACTTTGACAAGATTGTTGCAGACTTCAATCAGTATAAGAAAGACAAGGGAATTGATAAGGTTATCGATGCTCAGTCTAAGCTTATGAACATCAACAAGCAGAAGCTTGGTATGTAGTAAGGAGGGGGAAGTCTCCCCCTGCGGCGGCACGATGTTGCCGCCTACCCTCTCTGCGGGGGACACCCCCGCAACACCCCCGATTACGGCTCGGGGGCGTACAATCAAATCGAGGAAATTCGACAATACGGGGTTTATCATATAAAATGATAGGGATGAACTTTTCACAAAAATTAGTTTTTGCCTATACCTGTATTGTCGTAATTCCCTTGTTTATTTTAGTCATAACTGCAATGGGACTGATTCGCCGTTCGCGCGTAGAAGAACTGGAAGCAAACAGTGAAGGCCTCCTGCAGGAAAATTATGAAATAGTACAGAAAAATATAGAATCCTTTAGTCTGTTTGAACAGCTTGTTAATAGTAACGGTAAACTTACTTTATTTTTTACAATCCCGGAACGAAGCAATGAAGATGAAATTATAGATACCTTGATTTCTGAAACAACAATGCTTGAACGAACTCTTGAAACAGTACCTAACATTTATGGTCTCAGGGTCTTCAGCGATAATCCGATGGTGCCTGAACGCTGGCCAATTTTTATGAATTCTTCACGAACAAATCTTTCTCAGTTACAAAGATGGGAATATGGGTATACAGCAGATTATCTTGGTAACCTTGGTTCATTAAAATATGAATCGGTTTGTTCAACAAGAAGACTTGAAAAAAATCATAGGGAAATAGGTTATATTCAAATAGCCATGAAGACCAGTGATTTTTTTCCATTCCTTTTTAAGAAGATAAATGAATATAATGATGATTATGCTTTCCGTGAAGTTCTCAACAAAGAGACAAATCAGATGGAGCTCATTCCAATCACAAACGATATAATTAAAGTTTCGCAGGCACCTCTTAGTCCGGAACTTTTGGAAGCATTTTATAAAACTGTTTATCGTCGGATACATGGCGAGTTTTCAACTTCTGGGCGTGTCACTCTTAAGCATAAAGATGATGTCCGTTACTCAAGCTGGATTCGGATTCCTGATATGGATATCATCTTATTGCATACCTGTTCATCAGAAGAAATACAGAAAAGTTTAATGCTGATTCAGGCTGGAATTCTTTTAGGACTTTTGCTTACAGTTTTTCTTTTGTACTTTCTCGTGCGTTATCTTACATCAAGATTAATGGGACGAGTTTACAATCTTATAAGCGGAATGAAACAGGTGCAGGGAGGAAATCTTGTAGCACAAATTGAAGTTACAGGAACAGATGAAGTAACCGAAGCTCAAAGAACTTTTAATCAGATGACCGAACAGCTTCGCAGTCAAATTGAGGAAATCAAAAAAGAACAGCAGCTGATTGCAGATACAGAAATGAAAGCGATGCAGAATCAGATAAACGCACACTTTCTTTATAATGCACTTGAGACAATTAAAATGCAGGCAGTTATTGCCGGCGAAACAGATGTTGAAGAAAGTATAAACGTTTTGGGAAAACTCATGCATTACTGTCTGCGCTGGCGTGTTCATACTGTAAAACTTGAAGAGGAAGTAGATTATATCCGTTCGTATATTTATCTTTTGAATATCAGAAATGATTATGTTATTTCTCTTGAAACTGAGATTAGTCCGGAATGGAAAACAATTGCAATTCCAAAAATGAGTCTTCAGCCACTCGTTGAGAATGCCTTTAATTATGCGATTGAGCCGCTTGGAAGAGATGCGGTTATTTGTGTGTATACTGAAGATGGAGATCAGGATGATAGAATCTGGCTTTGCGTGCAGGATTTTGGAAAGGGTATTTCAAAAGAAAAGCAGAAGGAGCTCGCGGCTTATCTTGCTGATGACACTTATGAAAGAGATTCTACGGGAAGCATAGGCTTAAAGAATATTCAGCAGCGACTGACAATGTTTTGTGGAAAGGATTACCGGCTCATAATTGAATCCACCGAAGGCGAAGGAACTTTAGTTAAGATTCCTGTTCCACGGCATTTTCTGAATGATTCAGGAGTATAGCAGTGATTACAATAGTTCTGGCAGATGACGAAAAACTTATACGTGCAGGCCTCAAAAAAATTCTTTTTGATTCAATAGATATTCCACTTGAAATCATTGAAGCAAAAAACGGTGAAGAAGCTTACAAGCTCTGCCTTGAAAAAAATCCTGAGATTCTTATTACAGATATCCGTATGCCGGTAATGGATGGCGTGGAATTGATGAAAAAGATTTCACTGCAGGAGGGTAAGAAACCGGCAATTGTGGTCCTCAGCGGATACGATGATTTTTCTTATGCAAAGGCAGCAATTCAAAGCGGAGCCCTCAGTTATATTCTGAAACCAGTTGATAAAAAGGAACTGATTTCCGCCGTTAATTCTGCCATCATGGATTGCATGAAAGATGAGAAGGAAGAAAACGAACAGAAGTTCCGTCAGATAATTGAAAAGGGCAGGCTTGAGGATGTTTCCGGGCTGCCGGAAATCACAATCAAAAATGGACTCCGTTGCATTGTTATTTATGGCCAGAACTCTATAGATGCACTCGAAGCTGTTATGCATGGCAGACTTTATTATGTAGTTGAACAGACCAAAAATTCTGTACTTATAGTTTATCCTTTTGATGGCGAAGAAGTTCAGTATGATCAAAGTTATCTTGATACATATATAGTAGGGATCTCCGGCCCTGCTGATGATTATTCGATGCTTAGGACTATGAGACGGCAGGCGATGACAGCTGCCATGCAGAGTTTTTTTAATGCGCAGACAGGCCAGGTACTTGAAGACAAGAGACAGGGCGGTCTTTATTATTGGGAAAATGAAAATCATATAAGTGATTTTGCACAGCTTGATGAAGCTTATGAAAAAATGATTAGCCATTGTGATCTTGCGACTGCAGAAGAAACTCAGGAAGATGTTAATGGTCTTTTTAGCTGTTTCAACGAAAATGGTAAATTAAATTCTGAAACCCTTTATTATCTCTACAAAAAAATCACTTCAAATATGTTCACAAGATATCCGGGCTATACTGATTCAGATATGTATCTGCATATTAAAAGTATAATGATTGAAAACATTTTTGAGTTTACTAATTTACTTGAATGGCAGAGTAGTGTTCAGGATTATGCAGTTTATCTTTCGGCCCTGCTTAAGCAAAATACAAAAGAGTCGCCATACATTACTGAAGCACTCGAGTTCATAAAAACACACTTTAAGAAAAATATAAATATGGCTATGGTTGCAAATCAGGTTTCGGTTAATTACACCTGGTTTTCGGAAAAGTTCAAAGAGCATACAGGTGTAAATTTTAATGAATACCTTAAACGGCTGCGAATTGAAGAAGCAAAAAGTCTTTTAGAGAAGGGCTGTTATAAAGTTTATGAAGTAGCAGAAAGAAGCGGTTTCTCAGACGTAAAATATTTTATGAAAATATTCAGAGAGGAAACCGGTCTTTCTCCTACCGAATGGAGTAATAAGCATAACAGCTAAAATCCATTAAGATGATCGTGACTTTTCGTTCATAATCAGCATCTGCAGACGGTTTTCAACGTTTGCAAAGCTTGTGTCTGGATCAAGGTCGAGAGGCAAAATCTGAACATTCGGGAATTCTTCCTTGACCTTTTTCATTATACCGCGTCCACAAATGTGATTTGGCAGACAACCAAAAGGCTGCAGAATTACGAATGACTGAACTCCACGCAAAGCATATTCTTTGATTTCTCCAGGAATAAGCCAGCCCTCGCCAGAAAGGAAGGTGCGGTTCATAATCTCATCTGTTTCTTCGGCAAGCTTTGGAAGTGGGGTAGAAGGTACATATTCAGGATGTTTTTTTGCGGATTTCTCGCAAACATTGAGTGCAAGTTTAAAGAAAAACGCTGAAACATGGTCGACGATTTTGGTAATCTTTGTAAATCCGACATCGAGACTTTTTGATTCAAAAATGCGTGCCAGATATTCTCTATAGAAAACATTTGCCATTCTTGGGAGAATTACTTCAAGGCCGTTTTCTTCCAGATAACGTTCAATGTGGAAGTTTGATCCCGGATGGAAGGTAACAAGATATTCACCGGTTACGAAAACGCGGGGACGAGGCTTTGATTTATCATATTTGATTTTACAGAATTCCTTGATTCCGCGTTTGTAGGCTTTTAAGCTGCTGAGAATGCTCTTATCAATTCCACGGGCAATATTGTCGATTGTTTCGTTGAAAATGCGGTTAGTTTCACCTTTATTGATTTCATAAGGGCGAATCTGTCTGCGAAGTTCTTCGAGCATATCCATCATAGTAACTACCCAGAGAGCCCGGAGATTAAATAAAGTTCCCAGACGGAAAGCCGGATGCATATCTTTAGAATCGATTGGGTCGGTTGAAACAATAGGAACCTGTTCAAAGCCTGCTGCATTTAAGGCGCGGCGTAAAAGGGCAGAGTAGTGTGTAAGACGACAGTCTCCATGATACTTTGCCATTCCGATTGCAACTTTGTCTAACGGATACTTTCCGCTCTGTAATGCAGAAATTGCTTCACCAATTACCATCTGAGCCGGGAAGCAGGTATCATTGTGAACATATTTTTTTCCAACCTGAATCTGAACATTTTCTCCAAGTGAAAGAGGTACTGCTCTAAGGCCGTGCTTGCGAAGAACTCCGCTAAGCAGTTTACAGAAAGCAACCGAAACATTTGGAATAAGGACGGTACGAAGGTCCATATCGTTTTTATAGAATTTTACTGTGTATGGGTCTGGCAAATCTGAGAACTGTGAAAGGCCTTTTTTCTCTCGGCGTTCGGCAATTGTTTCGAGGAAGGATTTTACACGGATGTTGAGGGAGTTTGCAGCTCCACCTTCGTCAAGCTTAAGAATGAGTGGAGATTTTCCGGAAGTCTCATTCATAATGCGGATAATTTCATCAGAAAGAATTGCGTCATGTCCACAGCCAAAGCTTACAATCTGAACGTATTCGAGGACCGGAGATTTAGCTGCAAGCAGGGCACCGGCCAGCATTCGTGTATGGAAATTATTTGTAACTTCAGCACGAGTATAGCGCAGGTTTACATCATTGAGTCCTGGAATTGAATCAACTGTAAGAACCGGAATATACTGCTTTGTAAATACGCGCGAAAGGTCGTGGCTTACAAGAGCATCTGTATGATATGGGCGGCCTGCAAGAACTACAGCGAATTTATTTTCTGCTGTAACCTGGTCTATAATTTTCTGACCTTCTTCATAGAGCTTTTTCTTAAAGCTTAAGATTGCTTTTTCACCCTGTTTGAAAGCAGCTTCAACTTCTGATTTTTTGAGACCGTAATTTTCGGTAAAATATTTTATGATCTGGACTTTGCGGTCTGTTTCTGAATACCAGTGGAACATTGGATTATCAAAAGGAACCTTCCAGCGGCGTTCAGGATTTTCAGAATGCGAAATAATCAGAGGGTAGCCCTTTACAACTGCACAAACATAATTAGAAGCCTTAGCCTTATCTGTCGCAGGCATTTCCATAACCATTGGCATGAAGATGCGGTAACTATCTTTCGGTAGTTTCTCGAACTGTTTTACAAGGTCCTGAATGTGTCCATGGGCGAGCTTTGCAGGGAAGCAGACTGTATCAGACGGAACAAAAGGAATTCCGTTTTCAAACATTTCGCGTGTACTTTTGTGAGAAAGAATTACATCGTATCCAAGAGAGCGGAAGAAAGTAGACCAGAAAGGCATAGAATCCCAGTACTCAAGAGTACGAGGCATACCGATGGTGATATTCTTTTTTTCACTTACAAGTTTATAATCCCATTTTTTGAAAAGCAGCTGCTCGCGGATAAGGAACATATCCGGAACGTAGCGGGTTTTAGATTCCGGAATAACTCCAGGTTTTGCAACTTCCGGAGTGTCGGCAAGTCCTGAAACTGCTTCTTCATCGAGGTCAGCAGGCTTGATATTTTCGAGTTTGCTTTCTTCAAGTTCTTCAGGTAAAAGAACTTCACCACGGGCACAACGGTTACCCGTAATGTATGTAGTTCCGTTTGAGAACTGAATGAGGCTTCGTGAACAGCGGTTTGCACATTTTGTACAGATTACATTTTCACGCTGTGTGTATGAAAGTGATTCAATTGCATCGAAGCCGATGAAGTTAGAGGCTGTGTTTGTGTGTTTTTCCTTAGTCAAAATTGCAGCACCAATACAACCCATTTCTCCAGGGTAAGGTGCACGCTGAACATCTACACCAAGATACTGTTCGAGGGAACGCAGAACGGCATCGTTCTTAAAGGTTCCTCCCTGAACAACAATTTTCTTGCCCAGGCTGTCTGTATTCGAAATGCGGACAACCTTGGTAAATACGTTTTCAATAATAGAGCGGCAAAGGCCGGCCATAATATCATCAGGGCCGCAGCCGTTTTTCTGTTCTGTAATGATTGTACTGTTCATAAATACAGTACAGCGGCTTCCGAGGTCTGCAGGCTTTGTAGAACGGAAGGCAGCATCGGCAATTTTATCTGTCGGAATATTAAGTGATGAAGCAAAGTTTTCGAGGAAGGAACCACACCCAGAAGAGCAGGCTTCGTTCAGTGTGATGTTAGTGATGATTCCGTCATCAATCCAGATACCCTTCATATCCTGGCCACCAATGTCCAGAATAAAACTTACGTCTGGAACAAAGCGGCGGGCTGCAGTTGCGTGAGCTACAGTTTCAACAGTGTGATAGTCTGCACCATAAGCTTTTGCAATCAGAAGTTCACCATATCCAGTAGTACCAAAACCAAGTACATTGAGTTTTACACCCATGGCTTCGTATTTTGCGTGAAGTTCCATAAGTCCGCGGCGGACTACATTTATAGGGTCACCGCGGTTGTTAGCGTAGAAGCGGTCGAATACTTTTTCGTCTTCTGTCATAAAGATGATTTTTGAAGTAGTACTTCCGGCATCAACACCAATGTATACGTTAAGAGTGTCTCCTGATTTTACATCAATTTTTGCAAGCTCCGGAGTTTTATGTTCTTCGCGCCAGACACGGCATTCTTCTTCAGAATCAAAGTATGGCTTTTTGATTTTAGAACCTTCATGCTCAACACGGACAACTCCGCCATCCAGAGCATGCACAGCATCTTCAATAAGAATTCCATCAGAATCATCTGTAAGAGGGAAAAGTTCATCAAGGGCAATTGCAGCACCACGGGCAACAATTGTTTCCGGATGATCCGGGCGGATAATATCTTCATCTTTAAGGTTAAGTCTTTCGGCAAAGGCTTTTACAAGAGTGTGATCATAAGTAAGAGGACCGCCTTCAAAAATGATTGGAGGTGTAAGTTCGAGTCCCTGAGCAAGACCACCGACAGTCTGTTTTACAATTGCATGAAAAGCGGAAAGAGCGATATCTTCGCGGGGAACACCCTGGTTCAACATAGACTGAATATCAGTTTTGGCAAATACACCACAGCGGCCGGAAATAGAATGAACTTCATGACCTGCTGCAGCAAGGCCTTCAAACTCTTCCGTTGGAACTTTAAGAAGGGAAGCAATCTCATCAATGAAAGCTCCGGTTCCGCCGGCACAGCTTCCGTTCATACGCATATCAGAAGTTACAAGGCGACCGTTATCGTTATAAAAGAAAATGATTTTTGCATCCTGGCCGCCAAGCTCAATGGCAGTGCGTGAAGCAGGGTAAAGAGCGCGTACAGCAGAAGAGTTTGCAACTACTTCCTGAACATAATGAGCCCCGATTTTATCGGCAATAGGTTTTCCACCTGAACCGCAAACTGCGATTCTAAAGCGGGCGCCTGGAAATTTTTCAGAAACATCGCGCAAAAGTTTCTGTGCAGTATTCCATTGTTCTGCATGATGTCTTTCGTAATGATTATAAAGAATTTCGTTTTTTTCAGTATCAAGAATTAAAATTTTTACAGTTGTGGAACCAACGTCGATTCCCATTCGAAAAAGTTTATTACCCAAGATAATACTCCAAAATAAGTGTATTATTTCTATTATATTGATTTGCAGCGTCAAAATCTATTATATATAATAAGAAAGAAATGGATGCAGCGCTTAAAATAAAATTACGTAATCTCGCAGATCGTTATGAAGTTTCGTCTTTTTGTGATGAAGATCCTTCGCAGTTTTTGCGCTGGTACCAGCCGACGGCCGGGCGGGGTACAATTGTTGATGTTGAAGCCGCCTCGTTCATTGCGGCAATGCTAGCTTTTGGAAACCGAAAGCAGTTTATTCCTAAAATACGGCAAATACTTGAAATTTCCGACCGTTCGTTAGGAAGTATGTCGGAGTGGCTGAAGGCTGGAAAGTATACTACAGATTTTCCGAGTGGGTCGTCCAAGTTTTACAGATTTTATTCTTACGATGATATGCAGGCGTTTTTTGGGGAATTAGCCGCCATCTTAAAAAAGGCCGGCTCTCTTGGAGAATTCTTCAGAACAAAAATGGACGAGGGGGGCGATACGGGGGGCTCCCCCGTTAGAGAGGGTAGCGGAAGACCGCGTAGCGGGCTGAAGCGAGGGGGAGACTTCCCCCTCCTGTATGAAATTATATCTCAAGCTTTTCCAAATTCCGCAATTGTACCAAAGGGCCGTACTTCCGCTAACAAACGAATTCACATGTTTCTGCGCTGGATGGTAAGGAGCGGCTCTACCGTAGACCTTGGCCTCTGGAAATGGGCTGACCCGGCTGAGCTTTTGATTCCGCTTGATGTTCATGTAATGCAGGAGGCAGCGAAACTTGGGTTAATACCAGAGGGTGCCACAGCCAGTCGTAAAACAGCAGAATTACTTACATCCGCATTAGCCGAAGTTTTCCCAGGCGACCCCTGCCGCGGCGACTTTGCTCTTTTCGGCCTCGGAGTAGATAAATAAAACACCTTATTAAAATCTTCTGAAAATGTGATATAATCTAATAAAACGATTAACCAATAAATTACAAATTTATGACAAATATAGGAGACCTCAATGGCAGACTTAACAATCAGATTTTATTCCGACGTCCTCAAGCGCGACGTTTCATTTTTAATGCAGATTCCAAATGACATAAGACGCGACTATCCCCGCAATGACCTCAAGCGTGATGGTAAATCAATGAAAACCTTGTTCCTGCTTCACGGTTATAGCGGTGCTGCTTTTAACTGGGTGCCGGGAAATCTCGCGGAACAATATAATTTTGCAGTTGTAATTCCAAGCGGCGAAAATTCCTTCTGGATTGACGGACCGGCTACCGGTCGTCAGTTTGCAACTTTCCTTGGAGTTGAGCTTCTTGAATACGTTCGCAATACTTTTCATCTTGCCATGACTGCCGAAGACACTTATCTCATGGGCTTTTCCATGGGCGGCTTTGGTGCTCTTCACACAGGCTTTGCTTATCCGGAAAAGTTCAGCAAAGTTATCGCACTTTCTTCTGCTCTCATTCACAACGAAGTTGCAAAGATGAAGGAAGGCGAGGGTAACCCAATTGCAAATTATGACTACTACCGCATGTGTTTTGGCGACCCTGCAAAACTTCCGGAAAGCGACAACAATCCCGAATATCTTTTGAAAAAGCAGCTGTCTGCCGGCAAAAAGCTCCCGCAAATCTGGATGGCCTGCGGCACCGAAGACTTCCTTCTTGAACCAAACCGAGCCTTCCACAAATTCCTGCAGGATCAGGGCGTGGCTCACACCTACGAAGAAGGCCCCGGCATCCACGACATGAACTTCTGGCAGGAATGGGCCGGGAAGTTTATTCCACAGGCATTCGGTGAATAACCGACAAATTTGACTTTTTTGTCACATTTCACTATTCTACAAAGCGAGGACAGTTACTGCCGTGGCAGAATTGATCTTCGCTTATTTTTTACCCTGTGAGGGGGTTTATAGTGGTAAAGCTAAAAAATTGCTTTCGCAATTTTTTTTAACGCTTTGCTATCTATCACCGGTCGCCTACCGGGCGACCTTACTCATCTTACAAGACTTGATCCAAGGAGGACAGGTACTATGACTCATCAAACTTAATTCAATTACAATTTAGAATTCTCATGACCATTACCTTCGGAGGTATATATGATTTTGACAATCGATGTTGGAAATACTTCTACGGCCTGCGGGCTTTTTGAGGGCGAGGAATGCGTGCTGCGCTTCCGACGTTCTACAAATATAAATTCGAGCTCAGATGAGATTGGCGTTTTTTTGCGTTCGGTTTTGCGCGAGAATGGCTTTGACTGGAAGCAGATTGAAAAAATTGGCTGCTGCTCTGTTGTGCCTGCTATTAATCATTCTCTGAGCCGGGCCTGCGTAAAATATCTGGATCACGAACCGCTCTTTATTCAGGCTGGAATTAAAACTGGTCTTAAGCTGCGCTATTCGAACCCTAAGGAAATTGGTGCGGATCTGATTGCGGCTGCCATGGGTGCGGTTGACCTTTACGCTGGAAGAAATCTTATCATTATTGATATGGGCACTGCGATTACGGCTGAGCTTGTTTCTAAGGATAAGGAATTTCTTGGCGGCGTGATTATGCCTGGTATGAAGATTTCTGTGGATGCTCTTGCGGGCGGAACTGCAAAATTGACCTCGGTTGAAATCATGAAGCCGGAACATGTTTACGGGCTTTCAACTACCGAAGCAATTCAGGCGGGTCTTTACTATGGAACTGCCGGAGCTTTAAAAGAATTCTGTTACCAATTCAAAAAGAATGTCTTCCATGGAGAAGACACTATGATTATTGGAACCGGTGGTTTTGCAAGAACTTTTGAAGAATATAAATTGTTCGACGAAATCATTCCGGGCCTGGTACTTTCCGGCGTAAAGGTTGCGCTGGATCTTAATTAACGGAGAGAAAAAAAGGAGATTAATTATGTCAACAAACGAAACTTTATCACTTAATAAAAAACTTACTCTTACAGGTGCCTTCAGTGCACTCGTAATCGTACTTGGAATTACAAAGCTTGGTTTTATTTCACTTGGACCAACTGCATCAATCACAATTCTTCATATTCCTGTAATTTTGATTTGTATGCTGGCAGGTCTTCCTGAAGGACTTTTCGTTGGTCTCGTATTCGGCTCGCTTTCTTTGATTCAGGCTGCAATGAGTCCAACAGGTGCCCTTGACCCATTCTTTGTAAATCCTCTTATTTCTGTTCTTCCTCGTATGCTGATTGCTGTAATTGCATGGGGACTCTGGAAGGCTTTGAATCTTATTCCTCGCATGCCAAAAACACTTGCAGCTGCAGTTACTGGATTCATTACAACAGTTGCACATACACTTCTCGTTCTTGGTAGCCTTTATGTTTTCAAGGCAGCTGATGTAAAAGCAGCTCTCGGTGGAATGGGATATCTTGCTCTTGTTGGTGCCTGCGGTTTCAATGCAATTCTCGAGGCTGTTGCTGCAACTATTCTTTGTGCTGCTGTATTTGCCGGACTTTTTGTTGCCGGAAAAAAACACTCAAAGCTTTCAGAAGAAAACTAAATCGTGACTGAAATCGCCCATTATCATTTGCCAGGTCTCTTTGAATTTTATGAGTTCTACAAGATCTTTTTGCCGCTCTATAAAAATCACAGAGACTGGTTTTATGACTGGTGTGATATTGCGTCCATCTATGGTGCTCCGGAGGATTGCCTCTGGGGCGGCGGGCGGACAGGCGAGGGCAGAGCCGATGCAAAAGACGTTCTTGCCCTTATGAACGAATATGAAATTTCCGCCCGCCTTACTTTCAGTAATTCCTTACTAACAACCGGGCATCTTTCAGACAAAAAATGCAACAGGATTTGTGCTCTCTTTGAAAAAGCAAAAATCAAAAGCGGCGTTATTGTTCATTCTGATTTGCTGGCTGAATATCTGCAGAAAACTTATTCCAGGCTTTATCTGATTTCTTCTACTACAAAGGTTCTGACAGATTTTAATGACTTTGAAGCAGAGCTTGGCCGCCCGGAATTTCTCTATGTAGTTCCGGATTTCCGCCTGAATAAATCTTTTGAAAAACTTTCTGCCCTTCCGCAGATTCAGAAAGAAAAGGTTGAATTTCTTTGCAACGAATGCTGCGACTTTAACTGCAAGGTCCGAAAAGCCTGCTACGAAAATGTCAGCCGTAAAAATCTCGGGCTGGATGTGGTTGAGCATAAATGTACTTCATCGCAGTCTCAGGGCGGCTACCGCTTTTCCCTTGCAATGAAAAATCCAGCCTTCATTGGCCTGCAGGACATTCAGGAAGTTTATCTTCCAATGGGCTTTTCAAATTTTAAAATCGAAGGTCGGGGATTGGGAAGCGCAATGCTTCTGGAATTTATTCTTTACTATATGACAAAGTCTGAACATCAGCTTGAACTTCGTGAATCCCTTTACCTTGATTCCATGCTTGATTTGTTTTAGAGGTTTGTTTTATTTTGAAAAAAACTCTTATATGATATAATAAGAGAATGACTGCTGACTCAAAACCAAACTACAAAAGAACTCTAAGAGCCTGCTACTTAGGCTTTATCACTCAGGCAATTGCCGCTAACTTTGCACCGCTGATTTTCTTAAAGCTTCACAATGATTATCAGATTCCGCTTGGAATGATTGCCCTTATACCGACGGCCTTCTTTTTTACTCAGCTGATTGTTGATATTTTCTGTGCCAAGTTTGTTGACAGAATCGGCTACAGGGCCAGCATTGTTGCGTCGGAAATTTTTTCTGCGGTTGGCCTTGTTGCCCTGGCCTTTTTGCCGGAGCTTTTGCCGTCTGCCTTTGCGGGCATTATGATTAGCGTTGTCCTTTACGCAATTGGAAGCGGACTGATAGAAGTTCTCTGCTCGCCGATTGTAGAAGCCTGTCCTTTTGAGAACAAAGAAAAAACTATGAGCCTGCTTCACAGCTTTTACTGCTGGGGCTGGCTCGGCGTTACTGTGATTTCCAGTCTGCTTTTTACGACCTTTGGAATTGATAACTGGAAATACGTTGCCTGCTTCTGGGCACTTGTTCCGCTTTACAATATTTATAATTTTGCAACCTGCCCGATTGAAAAGCTTGTAGATTCGGGCAATGGCATGACTATCCTGCAGCTTTTTAAGTCGCCGCTTTTCTGGGTGGCCGTTGTTCTTATGGTCTGCTCAGGTGCCAGCGAGCTTTCTATGGCTCAGTGGGCTTCGGCCTTTGTTGAGTCGGGACTCGGTTTGTCCAAGACTGTCTGCGACCTTGCGGGTCCTTGTCTTTTTGCAGTTACCATGGGAATTTGCCGAGTCTTCTATGGCAAGTTTGGTGATAAGGTTGAGCTGACAAAATTTATGATTGGTTCGGGAGTGCTCTGTCTCATCTGTTATATTATGGCTTCTCTTTCACACAATGCCGTGGTTGCGCTCGCCGGTTGTATCATGTGCGGTTTTTCTGTCGGTATCATGTGGCCGGGAACTCTGAGCATTTCTTCTAAAAAGATTCCAAGGGGCGGCACTGCCATGTTTGCCCTGCTTGCAATGGCAGGTGATTTGGGCGGCTCAATTGGGCCTAGCGCAGTCGGAATGATTTCTCAGAAGGCGGGTGACAATTTGCAGCAGGGACTTTTCTTCGGCGGAATCTTCCCGATTCTTTTGGTAGTTTTCCTTGTGATTTTGAAGTTCATGAAAGAAAAAAATGAAATGAACTAAATTGTGTGATAGAATGATTTCATGTTAGATTTTAAAAAGTATTTAGATTCACACACTATACGTCAGCTCACTCAGGGAAAAAGCGGAGCAGTAGTTTGCCTTTTAGATGACAAGAAAATTGCAAAGTTTGCAGAGAAGGGCAGACTGCTGGAAAAAGAAAATGGACTTGCAGTCTGGGAATCCTGTCTCAAAGAAGCTAAGTTTTATAAAGAAATGACGGGTGCGCAGCACGTCTTTTTGCCTGAGATTTTTCATTGTGAGTTTGATGATGAATCTGTTCAGATAATAATGGGCGGGTATAAGGCTATTGAAAAAGAAAGTCTTACTGCAAGTGTTTTTGACGCGATTATGAAGCTGCTTGCCCAGGTACACGAGCTTCCTCTTCCGGATTTTTTGAAAGATTCGAAACAGGGGCCTGTTGAGATTCCCGAAGACGAAATTAATAATTCCCTTGCCGGCTGGAAATCTATTTTTGATGAACACAAATCTGAGTCATCTGATATTCTTGATTTTGGAAAAGTCGAAGCACTTGCTTCGCGCATAAATCAGCTGAATAAAGATTTTTACTCCGATCGTAGCTGCCTCTGTCATGGGGACTTTCACGCAGAAAATATTTTACAGGACGAAAAATCCGGCCAGCTTATTTTGTGCGATTGGCAGAGTGTGAGTCTGAATCATCCGGCTAGTGATATTTCCTTTTTTATAAGCCGCCTTCAGGGAGATGGAATCAGCTTTGATGAAAACAAAATCATAGATTGCTACTGCAGCTATTCAAAAAGTGGAATCACAAAAGAAGAAATAAAAACTCAGATGTATCTTGCAAACATCAACACCACCTTCCGCTACTGGCACTATTACCTTCATGGCAGTCCAAAATCAGTTGTTGAAAATATCGTAGAAAAAATGTTAGGAGAAACTAAATGAAAAAGTTTATTTTATTGTCAATCATGATTTTTCTTGCGGCTTCGGCTTATTCGCAAAACAACGAGGTAAGTCAGTATGCAAAAGAACTCGAATGCCAATATCCATGGAGATACAATGATGTGTCTTCTTATCTGGAGTCGGCTGGTGCGCTTATCGATTTAGAAAGATATAAGACCATAATCAGAAACTGTGATATTTCTGCAATTGAAAAACCTTATCTGAATGATTTGCAGTTAGG
>JAEEGK010018351.1_pt1 | contig 15147 bp, 9 predicted proteins | sample 8958771 | NCBI WGS metagenome assembly JAEEGK01 (sample SAMN16246547, study PRJNA631951) | gut metagenome | biome: gut microbiome; feature: rumen; material: SC-attached | host: Bos | place: Iran: Karaj | collected 2018-10 | reverse complement strand
AAGGGCACGACCAAGGAGCTTGGCATCCGCTTCCTGCTCTACGGTGCGATGGCCGAGATCTTCGCCCGCACCACCGGCTTCAACAAGGGCCTGGGCGGATCGATGCACACCTTCTTCACCCCGTTCGGCATCTATCCCAACAACGCCATCGTGGGCGGCTCCGGCTCCATCGCCGTGGGCGCCGCACTCTACAAGAAAGTCAACCGCAAGAAGGGCATCGTCGTCGCCAACCTCGGTGACGGCGCCATGGCCCGCGGCCCGGTCCTCGAGGGTATGACCTTCGCGTCGATGGACCAGTTCAACACCCTCTGGGAGGGCGACATGAAGGGCGGCCTGCCCGTGCTGATCAACGTGATGGACAACCAGTACGCGATGGGCGGCCAGACCAAGGGCGAGACGATGGGATACAGCTTCCCGGCCCGCCTGGGCGCCGGCTTCAACCCGGAGGCCTGGCACGCCGAGCGTGTCAACGGCTATGATCCCCTCGCCGTCATCGACGCCTTCCGCCGCAAGAAGGCCCTCCTCGAGAAGAAGGAAGGCCCGGCGCTGCTCGACGTGGTGACCTACCGCTACAGCGGCCACTCCCCGAGCGACCAGTCTTCGTACCGCACCAAGGAGGAGATCGCCGCCTGGGAGGCCGAGGACTGCATCGTCGCCTACGGCAAGCGGCTCATCGAGGCCGGCCTGGCCGACCAGGCTGCGCTCGACGCCATCCAGAAGGAAGTGAAGGATGTGATCTTCGACTGCTACAAGCTCGCCATCGACGAGAAGGTGTCCCCGCGCATGGACCTCGTCAAGGACAACGAGATGCTCGGCGACATGATGTTCTCCAACCAGAGCATCGACTCCCTGAGCGACGCCAAACCCGACGTGCTGATGCCGATGGAGGAGAACCCGCGCGTCAAACAGATCGCCGGCAAGACCCGCTTCTACAAGGATGCCGAGGGCAAGCCCGTCAGCAGCATGAAGATGTACAACTTCCGCGACGGCGTGTTCGAGGCCATCGTGGACCGCTTCTACAAGGACGCCTCGCTGGTCGCCTACGGCGAGGAGAACCGCGAGTGGGGCGGCGCCTTCGCCGTGTACCGCGGACTCACCGAGGCCCTGCCTTACCACCGCCTGTTCAACTCCCCGATCGCCGAGGCCGCCATCATCGGCACGGCCATCGGTTACGCCATGTGCGGCGGCCGCGTGATCCCCGAGATCATGTACTGCGACTTCCTCGGCTGCTGCGGCGACGAGATCTTCAACCAGCTGCCGAAGTGGCAGGCCATGTCCGGCAACATCCTCAAGATGCCGGTGGTCGTGCGCGTGAGCGTGGGCTCCAAGTACGGCGCCCAGCACTCCCAGGACTGGACTTCCCTCTGCACCCACATTCCGGGCCTGAAGGTGGTCTTCCCCGTCACCCCGTACGATGCCAAGGGTCTGATGAACAGCGCCCTGCAGGGCACCGACCCGGTCATCTTCTTCGAGAGCCAGCGTCTCTACGGCATCGGCGAGCAGTTCCACGAGGGCGGCGTGCCGGCCGAGTATTATGAGATCCCCATCGGCGAACCCGATGTCAAGCGCACCGGCAAGGACGTCACCTTCCTGACGATCGGTGCCACCCTCTACCGCGCCCTCAAGGCCGCCGACATGCTCAAGGAGAAATATGGCATGGAGGCCGAGGTTATCGACGCCCGCTCCCTGGTGCCGTTCAACTACGACAAGGTGATCGAGTCCGTCAAGAAGACCGGCCGCATCATCATCGCCGGCGACGCCTCCGCCCGCGGATCCTTCCTCAACGACCTCGCCGCCAACATCACCGAGCTCTGCTTCGACTACCTTGACGCGGCTCCCGTGGTGCTCGGTTCCCGCAACTGGATTACCCCTTGCCACGAACTTGAAGAGGCCTTCTTCCCGCAGCCGGAGTGGTTCCTCGATGCGATCAACGAGCGCATCGTCCCGCTCAAGGACTATGTCCCCGTGAGCAACCAGACCGACGCACAGGCCATCATCCGCGCCAAGAAAGGTGTCTAGCGTATGAAGACTTTCGACGTCAACGCCCATCTCCACACCCCCTACTCCTTCAGCGCCTTCGACGGGGTCTGCCAGGCCCTCGACATGGCTGCTGAAGAAGGGGTGAAGGTGGTGGGAATCAACGATTTCTACTCGATGGACGGCTACAGGGAGTGGAATGACGAGTGCGCCAAGCGCCACCTCTTCCCCCTGTTCAACATCGAATTCATCTCCCTCAACGTCGAGGACCAGGCCGCCGGGGTGCGCGTCAACGACCCCAACAACCCGGGCCGCACCTACCTCAGCGGCAAGGGCCTGGCCTATCCCGTCATCCTGAAGGGCAAGGAGGCTGAGCAGCTCGCCGCCGTCAAGGCCGAGTCCAACGCCCAGGTCGAGAAGATGTGCGCCAAGCTCAACGGGCACCTGGATGCCGTGAAGGCCGGCTTCAACATCTCCTTCGCCGAGGTGCGCGACACGCTTACCCGCGGCTCCATCCGCGAGCGCCATCTCGCCAAGGCCCTGCGCCTGGCGGTCGACGCCCGTTCGGGCTGCGACAACTGCAAGCGTACCCTCTACGAGCAGATCTTCGGCAAGCCCCTCAAGAGCGACCCCGCCAATGCGGCGGCCGTCGAGAACGAGATCCGCGGCAACCTGCTCAAGGCGGGCGGCGCGGCTTTCGTGCCCGAGGACCCCAAGGCTTTCCTGCCGATGGAGACGGTCCAGCGCATCATCGAGGCAGCCGGCGGCATCCCCACCTACCCCTTCCTCGCCGACGACGCCAAGGGCAACTTCACCGATTTCGAAGGAGACTTGATGAAGGCGGCCGACACGCTTAAGAAGCGCGGCTTCCGCTCCGTCGAGTTCATCACCACCCGCAATACCACGGCCGTACTGGAGCAGTACGCCGGCTACCTGGAGGATGAAGGCTTCACCGTCACCTTCGGTTCCGAGCACAACACCCCGGCCCTCGAGCCCATCAAGCTCCGCACGCGCGACGCCGCCGACCTCTCCGCCAAGCTCAAGGAGATCAACTACCGCGGCGCCTGCACCGTGGCTGCGCACCAGCATGGTCTCAAGACCATCGAGGAGGGCGATGCCCTCATCACCAAAACCGTAACCGCATAATGAAAGAGATAGAGGCTCTCATAGCCATTTCACGCAAATACGGCGCTGACGACAGGTTCGTCATCGCCGGTGGCGGCAACACGTCCTTCAAGACGTCGGACCGCCTGTGGGTCAAGGCCAGCGGCCACGCCCTCGCCACCATCACCGAGGACGGCTTCGCCGTGCTGGACCGCGCCCTGCTGAACCCGATGGGCGAGAAGAAATACAGCGCCGACACCGCCGCGCGCGAGGAGCAGGTCAAGAACGACCTCGCCGCCGCGTGCATCACCCGGGGCCGCCGCCCGTCCGTCGAGACTTCCATGCACAACTGCCTGCAGGCTGCCTTCATCGTACACCTGCACCCGACCCTCGTGGGCGGCCTGATGTGCGCCAAGGACGCCGCGGAGCGCTGCGCGCAGCTCTTCCCGGACGCCCTCTACATCCCCTACACCGATCCCGGCTACACCCTCTTCAAGAAGGTGTATGACAAGGTGGCCGAATACAAGAAGGCCCGCGGCTGCGAGCCGCAGGTGATCTTCCTCCAGAACCACGGCATCTTCGTGGGCGCCGACACCACCGAGGAGATCGAGAAGGTCTACGACCGCATCCTCTCCACCCTGGAGAAGGAGGTCCGCCCGGTCCCGGAGGGCCCGGCGCCGGTCTGCGACTGCGTCAGCGAGACCATCCCGGCCATCCGCCAGGTCCTGTCCCGCGGCGGCCGCGGCCTCAAGACCCTCAAGGTCACGAACAACGCGCTGATCGACGGCTTCATCGGCAGCAAGGCCGCCGCGAACGCCGTCCTGTCCCCCTTCACCCCGGACGGTATCGTTTACTGCAAATCCGAGTACATCTACCTCGACGCCCCGTGCGACAAACTTGCCGCCCAGGCCGAGAAGAAGATCGAGGCCTACATCGAGAAGCGTGGGCACACCCCGAAGGTCTTGCTCATCAAGGGCGTGGGCCTGGTAGCCGTGGGCGACAACGCCAAGAACGCGCAGATCATCACCGACGTCTACTATGACGCGATGAAGATCGCCTGGTACGCCCAGAGCTTCGGCGGGGAGCACCCGATGACGGCCCGCCAGATCGCTTTCATCGACAACTGGGAGGTGGAGAACTACCGCCGCAAGGTCGCCGCAGGCGCTTCGCGCGGCCGCGTGGAAGGCAAGACGATCATCGTGACCGGCGCCGCCATGGGCTTCGGCGAGGGCATCGCCCGCTGCCTGATGCAGGAGGGAGCCAACATCGTGGTCGCCGACCTCAACGAGGCCGTGGGCCAGCAGACCGCCGCCTCCTTCAACGGAATCGCGAAGAACAACCGTGCCATCTTCGTCAAGACCAACGTCGCCGACATGGACAGCCTGAACAACCTGATCCGCGAGACGGTCCTCAACTTCGGCGCCCTCGACGTGTTCGTGTCCAACGCCGGCGTGCTCCGCGCAGGCGGGCTGGAGGCGATGACGCCCGAGAACTTCGAGTTCGTGACGAATATCAACTACAAGGCCTACTTCTTCTGCGCCAAGGTGGCCAGCCACGTGATGAAGATCCAGACCGCCCTCGATCCGGAGTACTTCGCCGACATCGTGCAGGTCAACTCCAAGAGCGGCCTGCGCGGCTCCAAGGCCAACTTCGCCTATGCCGGCGGCAAGTTCGGCGGCATCGGCCTCACGCAGAGCTTCGCCCTCGAGCTGGCTCCGTTCCGTGTCAAGGTCAACTCCATCTGCCCCGGCAACTTCTACGACGGACCGCTCTGGAGCAATCCTGTCAATGGCCTGTTCGTCCAGTACCTCGCTGCCGGCAAGGTACCCGGCGCCAAGACCGTCCAGGACGTCAAGGATTACTACTTGAGCCAGGTACCCATGCGCAAGGGCTGCAACCCCGTAGATGTGACCAAGGCCATCCTCTACGCCATCGACCAGACCGGCGAGACCGGCCAGGCGATCCCCGTGACTGGCGGCCAGGTAATGCTCGCTTAATATGATTGTTAACCGTTAGTATTCTTAGTTAGTATGAAACGAACCCTTATTGCAGTTATTTCGTTGGTTATGGCGGCCCTGCCGCTCTTCGCAGCCCCGACCACGGAGGAAGCGCGCCTGTTGCGCTTCCCCGCCGTCGGCGGCGGCAAAATCGTTTTCTGCTATGCAGGAGACCTCTACAGCGTGGACATGAACGGCGGCCGGGCGGTGAAGCTCACCTCCGACGTCGGCTACGAATGCTTCCCCAAAATCTCCCCGGACGGACAGACCGTGGCTTTCACGGCCCAGTACGACGGCAACACCGAGGTCTACACCATCCCCATCACGGGCGGTGAGCCCAAACGCCTTACCTACAGCGCCCTCGTGGGCCGCGACAAGGTCGGCGAGCGCATGGGTCCCAACAACATCGTGATGGGCTGGACCCCCGACGGCAAGCAGATCATCTACCGCAACAAGCAGTGGTGCTTCAGCGGCCTGCGCGCCCAGCTCTGCAAGGTGAGCGTGGACGGCGGACTGCCGGAGTTCATCCCCACCACCGAGGGCGGTTTCTGCTCCTATTCGCCGGACGGCAAGCAGCTGGCGATGAACCGGATGTTCCGCGAGTTCCGCACCTGGAAATACTACCGGGGCGGCCAGGCGGACGACATCTGGATCAACACGGTCGGCTCCACCAAACTGGAGAAGATCACGGACAACGACGCCCAGGACATCTTCCCGATGTGGATCGGCAACGAGATCTACTACCTGTCCGACCGCGACCGGACGATGAACCTCTTCGTCTACGACACCCGCAGCAAGCAGACCCGCAAGGTGACGGATTTCACCGAATATGATTGCAAGTTCCCCGCCCACTCCGCCGACGGATTCGTCGTCTTCGAGAACGGCGGCTACATTTATAAGTATGACGTCAAGCGCGGCGCCGCCGAGAAGGTCACCATCCAGCTCGCCGCCGACGACGTCTGGAGCCGCAGCGAGTTCCGCAGCACCGGACTCAACCCCAGCGGCTTCAGCCTCGCCCCCGACGGCAAGCGCCTGCTGGCCGTGGTACGTGGCGACATCTTCTCCCTCCCGGCAGAGAAAGGCCCGGTGGTGAACATCTCCCGCTCGCCCCAGTCCCATGAGCGCGAGGCCGTGTGGAGCCCGGACGGCTCCCGCATCGCCTGGCTCTCCGACGCTTCCGGCGAATACCAGATCTACACCGCCCCGTCCGACAACATGACGGAGGCGACCTGCCTGACCGATTTCAAGGAAGGATACCCCTCCGGCCTGCAGTGGAGCCCGGACGGCAAGAAGCTTTATTTCAGCACCCTGCACTGGGATGTCTGCGAGCTCGACGTGGACAGCAAGGCCCTCACCCGCATCCTTGTGGGCGAGCGCTCCGCCATCCGTTCCTTCACCCTCTCGCCGGACGGCACCTGGGCGGCCTACACCGAGACGCTTCCCAATTTCATGAGCGGGATCTACCTCTTCGACCTCAAGGCCCGCAAGAGCTACCAGGTCACGGACCGCTGGTATGACGCCGGCAGCCCGCTCTTCTCCCGCGACGGCAAGTATCTCTTCTTCACCTCTTCGCGCGAGTTCCGTTCGCAGTACTCCGCCGTGGAGTGGAACGCCGCCTACAATGTCTCCGACTATGTCTTCGTGCTGCCGCTCGCCAAGGACACGCCCAACCCGATGGTCCTGGGCAATGACGAGTATGTCGCCGGCGCCAAGCCGGAAGGCCCGCGCGGCCCCGGCGCGGCGGCTGACAAGGCCGCTCCGGCCACCAAGGTGGACGTCGACGGCCTGGCGCAGCGCATCACTGCGCTGCCGCTGGATGCCGGCCGCTACCGCCTCATCCTCGCCGACGGTGACAAACTGTACTACAACGGCTTCGGCGGCGGTGGCATGGCCGCCGGCGGAGCGCGCGGCGCGGCTGGCGGTGCCGGCATCAAGGCCCTCGACCTCAAGACCCTCCAGACCTCGGACGTCCCCACCTCCCCGCTCGCCCTCACGGCTGACGCCAAGAAGGCCCTCGTGCGTGACGGCGGCCAGTACAAGGTCGTCAACTTCGGCGGCCCCGCCGGCCGCGGCGGCTCCGTGCCCGTGGGCGAGATCGACATGCTGATCGACCACGAAGCGGAGTGGGCCCAGATCTACGACGAGAGCTGGCGCATCACCCGCGACAACTTCTACGTGGAGAACATGCATGGCGTGGACTGGAACCACATGCGTGAGAAATACGGCCAGATGCTCCCGTACGTCAAGCACCGCGACGACCTGACCTACCTGATCGGCGAGCTCATCGGCGAACTCAACATCGGCCACGCCTACATCACTTCCGGCGAGAGCCCGGCCATCCCGCGCATCGCCACCGGCCTGCTCGGCGGCCAGTACAGCAAGGACCGCCGCACCGGCGCCTTCAAGATCGAGAAGATCTGGCGCGGCGCCGACTGGGACGAGACCCTGCGCTGCCCGCTCCGCACCCCGGGCGTGGACGCCAAGGTCGGCGAATACATCGTCGAGGTCAACGGCACGCCGGCCAAGGACCTGCTCGATCCGGGCCAGGCCCTGATCGGCAAGGCCGGCAAGACCGTCTCCCTGAAGATCTCCGCCAATGCCAACGGAAGCGGCGCCCGCACCGTGTATGTCAAGCCTGTCGCGGACGAGTCCGCGCTCGCCTACTACGAGTGGGTCCAGACCAACATCGAGAAGGTCGACAAGCTCTCCGGCGGCGAGATCGGCTACATCCACATCCCCGACATGAGCACCGAGGGCCTGGACATGTTCACCAAGCTCTACTACACCCAGCTGGACAAGAAGGCCCTCATCATCGATGACCGCATGAACGGCGGCGGCAACGTCTCGCCGATGATCCTCGAGCGCCTGCAGCGCGAGGTCTACCGGATGAACATGTACCGCAACGGCGGCAACCGCACCGTGCCCAACGAGGCCTTCTACGGCCCGAAGGTCTGCCTCATCGACAAGTACTCTTCCTCCGACGGAGACCTGTTCCCGTATGGTTTCCGTGAGTTGGGTCTCGGACCGCTGATCGGTACGCGCTCCTGGGGCGGTATCGTCGGCATCTCCGGCTCCCGCTCGTTCGTGGACGGCCAGGACATGCGCACCCCGTTCTTCACCTCCTACTCCACCGACGGTGAGTGGATCATCGAAGGACACGGTGTGGATCCCGACATCGTCGTGGACATCAACCCCTTCGAGGACTGGCTCGGCAAGGACGCCCAGCTCGAGAAGGCGGTCGACTACCTGAAGGGTGAGCTCAAGAACTACAAACCGCTGCCGGGCACGCCCGCTGCGCCCGACAAGAGCAAATAACCAACAAACACAATACATTGATGAAAACCAAAGCAGTACGCCTCTACGGCGTGAATGACCTGAGGCTCGAGGAGTTCGAACTCCCGCAGATCAAGGAAAATGAGATCCTGGCCAAGGTGGTCAGCGACAGCATCTGCATGTCCTCGTACAAGGCCGCCCATCAGGGCGCCTCGCACAAGCGCGTTCCCAACGACGTCGCCGAGAACCCGACCATCATCGGCCACGAGTTCGCCGGTGAGATCGTCGAAGTCGGTGCGAAGTGGCAGGGCGAATTCAAGCCCGGCGACAAGTTCTCCATCCAGCCCGCCCTCACCTACGAAGGCGGCCCTGTCGGCATCTACAGCGCCCCCGGGTATTCTTACAAGTACATCGGCGGCGACGCCACCTACGTGGTGATCCCGGCCGAGGTGATGGAGCAGGGCTGCCTGCTGCCCTACAAGGGAGAGGCTTTCTACCCCGCTTCGCTGAGCGAGCCGCTGAGCTGTGTGATCGGCGCCATGCACGCCAATTACCACACGCACCCCGGCAAGTACGTACATGACATGGAGATCAAGCAGGGTGGCAAGATGGCGTTGCTGGCCAGCGTGGGCCCGATGGGCCTCGCCGCCATCAACTACGTCCTCCACCGCGACGACATGCGTCCTTCGCTGCTGGTCGTGACCGACATCAACCAGGAGCGCCTCGACCGCGCCGCTTCGCTCTATACCGTGGAATTCGCCAAGAGCCGCGGCATCGAGCTGCACTACGTCAACACGGCTGTGGAAAACCCGGTGGAACTGCTCAAGGGCATCGCCGGCGGCACCGGCTATGATGATGTCTTCTGTTTCGCCCCGGTGGCCCCGGTGGTCGAGCAGGCCGACGACATCCTCGCGTTCGACGGCTGCCTGAACTTCTTCGCCGGTCCCGGCAAGGCTCCGTTCAAGGCTCCGTTCAACTTCTACAACGTCCACTACAACTCCACCCACGTGGTCGGCACCTCCGGCGGCAACACCGACGACATGAAGGAAGCCCTTCACTACATGGGACTCGGTATGGACCCGGCCGGTCTGGTGACCCATGTCGGCGGCCTCAACGCCGTGGTCGAGACGACGCTGAACCTCCCGGACATCCCGGGCGGCAAGAAGCTCATCTACACCCACGTGACGATGCCGCTGACGGCCATCGCGGACTTCGGCAAGGTCGGCAAGCCCGTCTACGACGAGCTCGACCGCCTCTGCAAGGCCCACAAGGGCCTGTGGAACGCCGAGGCCGAGAAGTACCTTCTCGCCCACGCCGACGAGCTGTAGCGGGATTCCGGACGCGCTCAGTCAATCCTGAGGTCGCCCCGCCGTCATTCCCGGCCTGACCCCGTCATTCCCGGCCTGACCGGGAATCTCATACTCAATCACTTACGAAATAACCTTCGGAGAAAACTCCGAAGGTTATTTCATAATCCATTGATAATCAATCGCGCTAAAATGGAGCGTGTATAAACTTGGTAATTTCTTCCGGAGAAGCGTCTGCTTCATTCCGGAACAGAAGTGCCAAGCGGTATTGCTCTGAGAGGGATAACCCTCTCAAACGTATCGACATCAGGTCGTACCCCGCATTCCGGGAAAGGGTGATCATCTTATAGTAATGACGATAATCTTCCTTTACATATTCCTCCGCCAGATCGTATTCGGAACCCGAAACCGTTGACAACATTTCACAGATTCTCTGATAACTCCCCCATTTTCGCTTGGCCTCGGCATAATCGATCACATTGTACTCCGTGACGATGTAATCCAGTACCTGCCGTTTTTCCGTGTCCGACAGTTTGGAATACAAACCCCCGAAAAACAGGTAGTCAACGGGGGATCCTGCCTTCCTGCGCATCCTCACTACAGCCAGGACCTGTCTCATCGTCTCCGAACAGTTTTCAGGATCCAGCGGCTCCGAAAAAGGATTCCGGCTCTCCATATAGGCCAGGAAATTCCACCTATATGATTCAGCCCGAGGCGCGGCCTGCTTGACGACAGGATTATTGCAGATGTAGATGTAGTTCTCTCTGATCCTGTGCTCCTTGTTCTTCGATGCATTGCAGAACTGTCCCAGGAATAAGCGTCCGGACAAACCGTACCGACGGTTATACATCCGGGTGAATTGCGCCGTCAGATCCCGCATGAAAGAAGAGAGTACCTGTGCGGAGGGTGCCCGTAACTGGATATGATAATGGTTAAGCATAATACAGACCGACAGGATACGGATCTTGTATCTCCTGGCCAGGATACAGAACAGTGTGAACCAGACAAGGCAATCCGCTGATGTATAAAAGCAAATCCCCCGATCCAACGTAATCTGGTAAACGTGGTCGTACCCATAGATACTGTTATTTCTGCACGCAGTCATGTTTCAAATATAGAACGATACTCCTGACTATGTAGAAAGAAATCACAAAACTTAGTCCTTACCCCCTCTGCTGTATTTTCACCGCGTCTTTCGCATCTTTGATTATCAAAGAGATACGAAATAACCTTCGGAGAAAACTCCGAAGGTTATTCTGTAAGTTATTGATAATCAAATCCGGGATTCCGGAGACGGGGAGCGGGTTAAAGTTTCCGGGCCTTGACGTCCGTAATCATGTCGATGCGGTCCTCGGACTTCTCGATGTAGGCGGTCTCGACCGGCAGGTCGGCGGCGGGGGCGCCGAAGACGACTTCGCCGCAGTGCGTCACCACGCTGGCGCCGCTGTAAGTGGCCTCGACGTAGAAGCGGTAGGTGCCCTTGGGGACCATCTTGCCGGCCTGGTCAGTGAAGTCCCAGGTGAAAGTCTGGACGCCGCTCGCAGCAGGTGTGGCGCCTGTGAAGGCGTCCATCTGCTCGTCGGTCAGGTTCTCGGCGTCCACGTGCTTGACCCAGGTCGGGACGCAGGAGGTGCGGTAAGTGTAGCCGCGCTGAGGCTTGGAGCCGTCGCGGCTGCGGCCCTTGGCGGTGAACTCCGTGACGAAGAGCGTCTTGACGACCTCTCCCTGGGCGTTCTCGATCCAGACGGCATATTGGTTGGAGCCGGGGCCGGCCTGTTTGTTATAATTGAAGGAAATCTCCAGGCTGCCCGGCTTGGGTGCGCAGGAGGCCATCAGCGCGGATGCCGCGCAAAGCATCAGGAAGGAAAGGGCTTTTCTCATATCGGAACAAATTGGTATATGCGAAGATACGCATTTTCGGCAGATATTGTCCGCCTGTTACCGAAAATTAGCGTTCTCCGCCATTGAACGTGCCTGTTCGCGGTATTTGCGGGATACCGGGAGGGATGCCTCCTCCAGGAAGACCTCCTCTGTCGTGCAGCCCGTGACGAAGGTCCGGTTGACCAGGTACGACCGGTGGATCCGCAGGAAACCTTCTCCCAGCAACGCCTCCCACTGGGAAATCCCGGTCTTGTTGCGGAAGCGGCGTCCTTCCGTGGCGTGGATCCAGACTTCATCGTCGTTGGATTCGATGTAGCGTATTTCGGAGGGCCGGAGGGTCATCTCCCGTCGGTCGGAGATGAAGCGCAGCGGTTGCTCGGAGGCAGGCCAGACACGCTCGAGCAGCCGCGACAACCAGAGGTCGCCTGCCACCAGGACCAGCAGGACCAGGGCAATGAACACCGGATTCAAAAGCGGCGCTGCCACATCCGCGGTGAAGGGATAGTCAGCCCTGACCCGCTTGATGAAATAGTGGGCGAGCAGGACGAGCAGGATCTCCGAGACCAGGATACCCAGCGTCACGAACAGGCAATCCCGGATCCCCTCGCCGCGACGTGCGAAGGAAATCTTCGGGTAGAGCCACCGGGCGACCAATGCGCCAGGCAAGAATGCCGTCCCGACAAAAAGCGCTTCGCCGAAAGTGTAACCGAAACTGAGAAGAATCATGGCCACCAGGATCATGGCGGCGGCGTAGTATCCGGCTTGGCAGAGTGCTTTCTTCATGTCAGGACAAAAATAAGGATAATTCCGCTATCCTCCACACTCTCAGTAACGGACAGGGGGATTCGACGGCTTCACAGGGTGATTCTGCCTTTCGCATTTGAGGGATGCTGCTTACCTTTGCACCAGAACATGATTAATCCCAAGTCCTATGAATGCCATGATGCTAAAATCACTCCTTCCCGTTCCCCTGCAGGCGGCGCTTCCCGATTCGTTCCAGGCACCGCCCGAAGCGCTCCAGGCCGCTGAGCCGCAGGCGTCGTCCCTTCCTGACCTCTTCTCGCTAGGGGGTACTTTGTGGATGAGTCTGATCACCATCCTGCTGGCAGCTCTGCTCTTTGCCGCCTGGAAGGCATCCCGCTGGGTCAAGGAAATCGGGCTTGCGGCTCCGGTCGTCGCCCTCCTTTCCCTGCTTTTCGGCCTGTTCAATGCTTTTGATGCCCTGCAGAAGACTGCGGGGGTTATCAGCCCCGCTGTCGTCTTCGGCGGTCTGAAGGTCAGCACGATCCCGATCATCTACGGCCTGCTGGTCTATCTGCTCTCGCTGATTATCCGCATCATCCGCAAGCCGCGGATCTAGGCGGCATTGATTATCAACGGTTTACGGAACAACCTTCGGAGATTTTTCCGAAGGTTGTTCCGTAATTGATTGATTATCAGATTCCCGGTCAAGCCGGGAATGACGGGTCAGATCCGGCTGCGGCTACTCCCCGACGTGGAAGGCGACGCGAAGGTCTTCGACTTCCTTGTCGGTAATTGGGTGGAGCTTGCCGACGGGCGTGGCGAGGATCAGCGACTTGGCGGCGAACTCGGCGACTTCGAGACGGTCGAAGGCGTTGATCAGGCTGTCGGAAGCCACGACCACGGAGTCGTTGGCGAGCATCGCGCATGGACGGTTCTTGAAGACCTCAGCCACACGGCCCGGATCCGTGGAGTGGGCGCCGAACTCGAATTTCGGCACATCCTGCAGGAAGATCCAGCTCTCAGGGATGGTGCGGACGTTGAACTCGGCGTCCGTGGTGCAATAGCCCATCAGGGACGGGCACTGCGTCAGGATGATCGCATTGACCTTGGGATTGCGGCGATAGATCTCATAGTGGAGGGCCGTGGCGTGGCTCGGGGTCTTGCCGGCCTCGGCCATGCCGTCCTTGATCTGGACGATATCCTCCTCGTCGATGTCCCAGCGCTGGATGCCCGGAGGCGTGATGAGGAAGTCGTTACCACGCCAGCGCATGGAGACGGTACCGTAGGAGCTGCTCATCAGCTTCTGGTTACAGGCACGGCGCACCAGTCGGACGATCTCGGAACGGATGGCGCGCTCGTCGGACGGATGCTCGACGTTCATGAAATGCTGGTAGTCGCCGATCAGGTGGTTCTCGTGGAAGAGCAACTCGTCCTCGGTGAGGTAGTGCGGCTCGCCCAGGGTCTTGGCATTGAGGATGGTGCGGGCGCAGAGTTCGAGGGTCTCGAAACGCTGGTAAGCATCGGCAATGTCCTCGCCGCAGAGCACCACGCCGTGGTTCTCCATGATCACGGCCTTGAAGTCGGGATTCTTCTTGAACTCGCCGGCGATCTTCTCGCCCAGGGCGGCGCTGCCCGGCACGTCATAAGGGGCGAAACCGATCGGACCGCAGACGTTGCGGGCCTGCGGAAGGATGCTCGTATCCGGAATCTGGTGCACGATGCTGAAGGTCACGAGTCCCGGGGGATGTGCGTGGATGACCGCGTGCATCTTGGGGCGGATCTTGTAGATTGCCTTGTGGAAGGGATACTCGGAGGACGGACGGTGCGGGCCGACGATGGTGCCGTCTGCCTTGACGCACATGATATCCTTGGCGGTCAGGGAGCCCTTGTCGATACCGGCCGGGGTGATCCACATGTCGCCGTTCTCGTCCATGATGGACAGGTTGCCGCCGGAGGTCGTCGTGAGGCCGCTGCGGTAGATCCGGCCGATGATGAGCGCGAGCTGCTCCGCCGGATGCATCAGTTTGGTGTTAAGTTGCTTCATAGATCCTAAATTTCCGAGTGCAAAGTTAACAATTATTGCAACAAGTTCTCCTTGAATTCGATCTCAATGACGTTGAGTTCGCTGTTGCGCTGCTGGCCGCCGACGCCCGCCCGGGCGTTCTGCTGGTCCGCCAGCTCAACCACCTGTCCGAAAGCATCCTTCTCCTCGGACGTCGTTTTCAGTTTAAGGGTGATGTCCCGGGTCATCACGGGCTTGACGCTGATGTGGGCATAACCCAGGCTGCGCGGCAGCTCTCCCTCGTAGATCAGCCGGTCGCCGGCGAAGAGCTGGAGCGGATAGCGGCGGTCCCGCCAGCCGGACATCTTGACGCACACCTCGTCGACCGAGGCCATCCGGTTGAAATGGTACGTGATCCAGGCATCCTCGAGCGCACCCTCGCTCTTCCAGCCGGTCCGCTCATTGTCATCCCAACTCGCCGCCACGTCGGCGGCATTGGATCCGGCAGTGGCGCTGACGATCTCCACGTCAACCGTACGGTCGATGTACGAGGGCGTCTGCGGCGTCTCGCCGCGGTCCAACCGTGCCACCAGGTGGTCGCCCGGGATGTAGGTCGACAAGCCGCCCTTCGTCTCGAACGGCAGGGTCTGGAAGGTGACGGAAGCGCTCTTGAGGCCCTCCGCAGAGGCGGTCAGCGTGACGCGGCCCGCGGTCGTCGTCGACCGCAGGATCGCACGGTTCACGCCGCACTCCACCGGGAAGTCCTTGGCCAGGATGTAGTTGTCCGGACCCTGCGCGATGCCGCCGCGCCATTCCGCGGGGCCCTGCAGGTCGTAGTGGACCATGTCGTTCGCCAGCGGAC
>JAEEGK010018349.1_pt1 | contig 15148 bp, 10 predicted proteins | sample 8958771 | NCBI WGS metagenome assembly JAEEGK01 (sample SAMN16246547, study PRJNA631951) | gut metagenome | biome: gut microbiome; feature: rumen; material: SC-attached | host: Bos | place: Iran: Karaj | collected 2018-10 | reverse complement strand
AATAAAATTAAAAAAATTAAATAAATATACTAATAAAAAGACTCAAAAAATAGTTATTCAAAATTAACAATTAAAAGATTTATAAAATAAAATTAGGAATTCTGATAAAATTTGTATTGATATCCTTTTGTTTTTAATTTTATTAGGAAATCTTAATAAGATAATTAAAGTGAATATATAAATTTGATATATTTATATAATATTAAATGATTAAATTATATTTACAACATAAATAATATAATTTTATATTTAAAAAATATATATTCTTTTTTATATTTATTTTTGTTTGTCTTTATTAAATTTTTTACTCTAAATCAAATTTATTTTTTAATTGTTGTAAAGCCATCATCATTTTTTCAATTTTTTCATGGTTAAAAAAACAATTATCTCTAATAATCATATTATAATTATATTTAGCGTATTCTTTAGTTTTAGGTAATAAAAATTTATTAATTGCTTTATAATTAGAAGTACTACTTTCTGCATATTTTAAAGCATCTTCATCAGTCATTTTAGTTAATTTATCTGATACTTTTGTTATATCTTTTATTTTTTTTCTACTTCTTTCTCCTTTTAAAGATTCAAATAAAAATTGTCTTGTTTTTGGTTTTTTCCTAAATTTAACTCTAAATCCTGTTATTATTTCAATATCTTTTCTTACTTTTTCTTCATTTTTATCTCTTAATTCTTTGTTTTTTATTCTATTTGATCTATCAATTATTTTAAATAATTCATTTTCAATTTTTGATATTGGTTTTGAAACTTCCTTAATTTGACTAACAATTTCCTTTTTCTTTTTTTTTATTCCTCTTCTAAATTGTGAAGAATCATTTGAACTTGAATAACAAAAATCAGAATAATAATTATTAATATTTTCACTAAAATTTGAAGTTTTACTTTTAATATTCAAATTATTATTTCTACTAAGTTCTTCTTTAGAATTAAAACTTTTTATTTTTTTAATACTTGAAAATTGTTTATTTGCATTTTTTGAAATTGTATTCATATAACGATTAAAAAAAGAAGAATAAGTCTTTGAAGGATTAATAGTTGAAGAATTTTCTTTTTCATTAATTATATTTTGTTTATTATTTTCTTCATTTGAATATTTTTGAGTATTTGAATTTGAATTCCCTAAGTTTATTAAACTTTGAAATTTATTTATTTTAGGAATTAATAATCTTTGTGAACTTGTTAAACTTGGTTTTTTTCCAACTTCAAAATTTGAACTATGTAATAAATAATTTTTTTTAATAGTATTTATTTTTTTTATATTTATATTGTCTTCTAAATCTAAAAAGTCAAGGTTACCAGTAAATATTTTTTCATTTAATTTATTTTCACTTATACTTCTTCTTTTTTTATTAAAAAAACCAAATTTTTTAGAGAGTAAACTATTTCTTCCAAAAAAAATTTGTTTTATTTCTTTTTTAAATTCCATTAAAGCATCAGATGGTTTTTGATTGATAATTTGACTAAATATTGTATTATTAATTTTATATAATCTCTTAATTTCTTTTTGTTTATTTTTTAATTTATATGAAAATTCATTTTGATGTTTTTTAAGTTTTAAATATTTTTCGTTATTTTTATTTTTTTCTATATCTTCTTCAGATAAAAATGGTTTAAAAACTGATTTAATTGCAGTTTCTCTACTTATTGAATCTATATTATCTAAACAATATTTTTTAATTAATATATTTTTATTTGGAAAACTAGATTCTTTTCTAAGGAAATCTATTGACATTTCAATTAAAAAAAGAAATATATTTAATAATTTAAAAAACATATTATTATTTTTGTGATATATAATAATGATAAAAATATAATTATTTTTTAATAATTATTTTTTCGTAGTGTCTTCATATATAAAAAATTTTTCTAAAACTTTATAATCATTTAAAGTAGAAGCAATTTTCTTAAGAACAAAAATATTACTTCCAATATAATATATAATTTCAGTAATTACCATAATAATAAAAAGAATAATTAAAAAATTCAACAATCCATTAATATTATTTTGTAATTCAGGTAAAATATAATTATAAGCCAAATCTTGAAAATAATTATTAAAATAAATTATAAATAATAAATTATTAAATTGGAAAGTTTGACTATGAAAAGTTACTATAGTTTCATATTGACTTCTTCCACTTATATTAAAACTTAAAAATTCACTTCTTAATTGATTAACAAAACCACTTATCATTGTTTCTACTTTAGTTTGTAATAAAGGTTCAATAGAACAAATAGCAACTAAAGAATAATAAAATTTATCATTTTCAATAATATTTTCACAACCTTCATATCCATTTGAATTTACCATTTCCATATATTCATTTATACTTTTAAGATTTTCTTTTGTTAATAATTTATTTATTTCTGTGAAATTAGTAAATAAAGCATTTGTTGCAAAACCAAATAAATCTAAATGTTTTTCTAAAGAAGTATCATTTACAAAAATCCCTAATCTAATTTCTAAATAATATCCTAAAATTATTTCTTGTAAGTCTTGAATGGTTTCTGTTTCTTTTCTTTTAAAATTTATTCTATCAAAGAAATATATAATAATTGGAAATCCAATTAATAAAAAAATAATATATACCATTCCTAATATAAATAATATCTTAATTGTTTCACAATATGCTTTAAAATAATATTTTTTTTGTTTATTACTATAATTATATTTTACTAAAAACATATCTTCATCATCTCCATCATCCACTTTAGTATTTATTTCTGTATTTTGCCCTGATGAATTCATCATTATTTGATTTTGTGCTGATGAGGCTTTTATTTTATTATTTGGAGATATTTCTTTTATTCTTTCTAAAGCAGATGAACATTTAATTTCATTTAATATTATTAATTTTGTATATTTCAATTTTTCTTCTAAATAATTTTTACCTTTTTTCGTTAGTTTAATTATTTGTTCAGTAATAATATATATTTTTTTATTTGTCATTTCTAATGAAAGATATAGTAAAATAATTGAAAAGAAATTGAACATTAGAAAACCTAAAAAAATAACATACATTAATATTTTATACTTATTTAATTCTTTTTTAAATCTTTGTTTACTCATGACTAATATTTGATGTAATGAAAGAATAAAGGAAAAAAAATTATAAATAGAACATAATAAAAATTGTTGATTTTCATTTAAATATGTAATAGAATTAGGAATATCATTATAATTCACAAAAGGCATATCTAAGTAAAAACCTTCAATTTGACTTAAAATAAAAAAATAATTTTTTGGTAAATCAAATGCTTCATCATAATTAACTTGTTGTGTATTTCCATCATGTAATAAAATAGTGAAATATGTTTGAAAAATCTGTTTATAAATCTTAGATTTTTTTTTTATGTTTGTATAGTTATTTTTAAAATATTTATTTTTTATACTCAAATATACAGAATAATTCTCTAATAAGCTTTTATAATAATCAGATAAAGAAATATTATAATTTTCAATAGAAATAGCATATTTTTCATTTAAAGAATCATATATCGATTCTGAATAAGGGAGTTTTATCATATTTGTTATAAAAAATAAATTTATAAAATAACATATATTTAACTCTCTAATTACTAACATTTTAATATATTCATCATAAAATTTATTTGAAAAAATTTGAATAAGAAAACAAATCATAATAGCTAAAAGAATAAGAAATAAATTATAAACAAAACTTATTTTATCAATTGTAGTTTTTACCGTTGTTGAATTTACTTTTTTTTTATTTGTAACATTCCAAGAACTTTCTCTTAAAGTTTTATAAGATATTATTGTGTTTCCAGGATGAGAAGTATTCATTGATGTTCCATTATTTGGAGTTTGAATATCTCCAGATTCTATTGTTTCATTTTCATTATTTTTTTGCTGGATTATTGATAATTTAAGATCTAAAAATATAATTTGCATAAGGAAAATTTCTTCATTTTTTAATTTCAAAATCCTTTTAAGAATAAATTCTACTTTTATTATTTTTGAATTTTTCAAATTTTCTCTTATTTTTTTTAAACAAGAATTAATTTCCCTAGTTTGAAACCCACCTTCTTTAATTAAATGTGTTTTTACATTTAATAAAAATTCATTCATATTAATAGAAAATGATTGATTATTAGCTTTTCTAGGATTAAAATCTTTAATACCAAAAATTGTTAAAATATTTAATCTTTTTAATTGATTTGTGAAGCCTAAATAATTTTTAAAAAAAATTCCATATTCAAGACAAATTCCATTTAATTGCATTAAAACATAATTACAATCATCAGGAAAATCAAAAGTTTCAATTAAACAAACAATACATACTTTTCCATTATATGAAGGTAATATATTATAATTTAATTTCACTGATACTAAATAATGCTCTGATGTTTCTAAAACAGTTTCTTGTTTTATTGTTTTTTTACATAATAATGTTGATTTAATATTTTTACTTTCTGATTTCCTCATTAAATATGGAAAAATATTTATTGAAGGATTATCTATTAATTTTGAAGTTTTATTTCCTGTTAGTTCAAAATAAGTTAATGGTGCTTTTTTTACTATAAATTTTCCTTTTTCAAATAAAATTAAAAAATAATTATTTTTATCAACAATAGTATCTAAAGAATTTAAATCAAAAAAATCTAATGATTTATCAAAATTAACATTAAATAATATATCTTCAATTAATTTATATTTTTCATTTTCAGGTTGTTCTCTTATTTTTATTGAATCATTTTTTTTATCCATAAATGATATTATTTTATTTAAAGAATTTCCTATCTCAGAACTTTGACTATCTATTACTCTAATTATTTCTTTTCTTGATTTTGAAAAACTTTTTAATATTTTTTTAAATGATTTTAAAATTTTTAAATATTCAATATTCAATTTATTAAAATAAATTAAATATTCTAATGAGTTTTCATCATTTTTTTTTTCAACTCTTTTAAAATGATATGATAAATATTTAAAAATTGAATGTATTAATGTATTAGATTTATCATATTTTTCAGAATAAACAAATTTTTTTAAATAATAAACAGGTCTAAAAAGTTTATCATCTGAAATACAATATAATAATACTTTATGATAGATTAAAATTTCTAAGCAGTTTATTCCATAATTATCATTTTTCTTTTTTGCTATTTTATATAAAGAGGTAAATAATTCTGAAAGAATAATTAAAATAATATTATAATCTTTTTCTTCATTATTTATAGTTGTTGAAGTTGTTCTTCTTGAATTATGATTTGATTCAAAATTAACAAAAGAAGAAATTAATAAATCATTTCCTCCTGATAAAACTTTATAATCTTCATCACTTATACAAAAATAATTTCTTAAATCTTCTTGATAATTTATAAAAAAAAATTCTTTTGATTTTTCTAACGCTCTATTTATATTCGATTTCATTGCAAAAAATTTGGATAATGGACTAAATAATTGGTTAGCACCTACAAAAAATTCACAACTCTCTTTTTGTAAATCATATTTCAATTTTGAGAGAGTCACACATTTATTATTTCTATTTAAATAAAAAAATAATATTATTACCGTTAAAACTATTAAAATTCCTTCTAAAATTTTAAATAATTTTACATTATCTATTAAATATTTAATTAAACATACAGAAATAAATCTTACAATAAAAATACCAAAAATTAAAATTCTTAAAAGAAATAAAATTTTTGTTTCTATTGATTTATGAAGTTCATTTCTATAACATTCAGCTCTAATTTTAAAATCATAAATAAATATCAAAGACCATAATAATTGAAATAAAATTGAAAATTGAATATTTAATCTTATTACTATTAAAAAACAACCAAATTCTGATAAGGAAAATTCAAATAAAAATAATTTAGATTGTAAAAAATAATATCTTTCATTTTGATTAAAACAAAAAATAAAAACAGAATAAAAATAATATAAAGATATATTAAAAATAATACAAATAATAACATTTAGAATAAATTTACTATCCATTTCATAATAATTATCAGAAAATTGTAAAAAAATAGTTCTATTAAATATTAATACTAAAATAGGACAAAAAGTAATATAAATAAGATAAATAATATAAAAACTAATTTTCTTAAGAATTCTAATAATAAAATTGTCTATTCTTATTAAATGAATTGAAAATATAGTGATAATAAATAAAATAATAATCATACAAACAATATTATAATTATAAAAATCTTTTTGTTCAATAGGGATAATATCAAATTCCTTTGCTAAATTATAAATTTGATCATATTTATATCTTGAAGGATTTACTTCTTCAGGATTATTTTTATTTGAAATTTTACAATTTAAAATTTCAAAATAAAATATTGGTGAAATATAATATATAAAATAATAAATATTTCTAAAATCTCTTTTAAAATTGAAAATAATGTCTATTACTATTATAAAACCTGTTAATTCAAAAATACATGATATAAAAAATAACAAATTTGAATTTATTGCATTTTCCTTCATACTAACATAAATTCTTGAAATTATTTTTGAGAAGGAATTTTGTTTTTTTTTATGATTTCTCTCCATTTTTTGGATTAAAATATTTCATATTTATATTTTGAAACAAGGAAAAATAATTTACTGAATTTATTTTTTTTTAATTAAAAAATAAAGGAAAATATAAATTATAAAATTTGAAATAAAGATATAAAGATAAAGGTTTAAGAGAATTAAATTAAGAAAAAATGTTTTAAATTAGAAATAAATGATTTAAAAGCAAATTTAGTGTTTATAAAGATAAATTGTTAAATACTTTATTATAAAAATATAAAAGAAAAGAATATTATAAATGAGAAAAAAAATAATTAGATTTAGATAATAAAAAATTTAAGAAAAAAAAATTAAATATTATGAAAAAATAATAAACGTAAGTGTTGGAATTTATAGGGAAAAAAATTTAAACACAAAAATTAAATAAAAAAGAATTCTTTATTATTCTCTTTAAAACAATAACTTAAATATCTAAGAGACAAAGTTTCAAAGGATGAATTATCAAATGATGATGATTAAGAAGATAATGAAAATGATTATGATAAAAGTGGTGATAGTGTGAATTGGCTAAATTCCTAATGAAATATATTTTTGGTCCAATTGAAAGTTAAATCTTATCAAGAATTAATTTTATATAAAAAAGTTAAGTTTTTGATAAAATTGACTTTAGAAATTTAATTTATAAATATGAAATAAAATTTAGGGATTTAAATTCTCATATTCATTCATTTATGAATTCTGACCAAATAAACATTCATTCCCATAATAATTTTAAAACAATACATTCTTTATAATTTGAATCATAAAAAAATTGAAATAATGAAAATAGATATAATTGAAATATTAAAATTCACAAAAATGAGAGATTTTATACAAAATAGATATCAAGTTTATTATTTGAAATAAATCTTAAATTAAAAGAGAATTAAAAGATTCTTTAATTAAAATAACGGTTAAAAATTGAATATTCTATAAAACAATAAATACTGCAGTTTCATATTTGAATACTGATGCAATATTGGTAATATTAAAGAAAAAAAAAAAGCTTATATTAAATAAAGAAATGAGAAATAGATATTAGAAGAAAATTTTAATAGAATTGTAGATGATATTAGATATTTAGTTAATGAGTAGAAACAATTAAAAAAAAATATTTTACTGAAATGAAATCTGAATAAACTATAATTAAGAGTAAATTTTTTTCATACACTTTAATTTTTCACTTAATTTTCCAAAATATATATTTTAAAATATTATTATATATATTTTTTGTCTATTTATTACTTATTTACTAAGTGATTTTTTTAGTTTTTCTTTTAAATTTCTATTTGACGTAGAATTATAATTTATTATCGGTATTTTAACTATTGTATTTGGATTTTTTTGCTCATTTTCAGAATAATTGGGATTTGTAGATTCATCTTTTTCATATTGAAGAAAAACATTTTCAAGGTCTTTAAACTTAACAGATTTGTATTTTTGTTCACTTCCGTTAATTTTATTTTTCATTAAAATTAGAAAAAAATAAAACGAAATGAATTAATTAAAAACAAATTATTGAAAATAAATCATTTTTAATAAATGAAAATATACATTCAAAAATCAGATTAATATTCAATTATAGTTATATTTTAATTCTTAAAAAATCTACAAATGTATTCCAAATTTTGTAGAAGTAAAAGGAGAAAGAATTCAGATAATTATTAATTTAAAAAATAATATTTAATTATATTTTTTTTCAAATAAAATAAAAACATTTAGTATAAATTATAAACAAATTACATAACATTCATAAAATATTGTTTTTAATTTTTATTTATACATTTAAAAAGGTGATAAATTAGAAAATTGTCTAATTATTATTTTTTTTTATTATAAATGTTTGATATTTAGAAAATGAAGAAAAATCAAATGATATAGAAAATAAGAATAGAAATAAAAGTAAAAAAAAAATAAAAAACAAAAATAAATTTTGTATGGAATGTAAAAAAATTATTTATCAAATCCTTCTTTTTACATACATTTAAAAAGTAAATATAAAGAAAATAAAATTTTAAAGCCAAAAAGAGGAAGACCTAAAAAAATAGTTTTTATAAACAAAGAAAAAGAAAAAATAAATATTAATCCTTTAACTAATTTTGTAAGAAAATGAAAGAAAAGGAAAAACAAATAAGGAAGATATTGAAAAATTTATTATTGAAGCATTTAAATTAATAAATCAAAATGGAAATTATAAAATAGAAAATTATCCATTTTTAGAAAATTATTTATTAAATGATCATAAGGTTAAATGTATTATAAAAGATGAAAATGAAAAATGTGACTATATTTTTATGGAATATTTAAATAAAATGGCTTTAGAGACTAATCCTTCTTCTTTTATAAAATTAATTGAATTTATTTCTTTATTTAGAGAATATGTTAATAATCAAATTAATATTAAAAATGAAAATCCAGAAAATTTGTCTTGTTATAGTAATAATTTTATTAATAAATTTATCACAAAATATGATTTTGGATTTAGTAAACAAGAGTCAATTAAATTATTTAAAAATTTTTGTTTTTGGTTAAATGATTCTCATTATTCTAAATTCAAAATATTACATTTACATAAATAATTTGTATAATGTTAAGTTAAGTTTTATTTCTTTCTCAGTATTTTTAAATTTCTCTTTTATTATTTGGTTCAAAACCCTTTTGAAATAACTAGACTTACAATAATAAGATATAGTCATCCAATTTTTTTAAAGTATAAATTCTTTAATTGTTTTGACAAATATTAATTAATTTTCACATAAAATTGAATAATTTATTATATTCATTATTTTTATCACTAAATTTTTTATAATTCTATTCATTATATGTGTATTTAGAGTTTCTACTTAGATGAACTATTTCAGACATTATTAAATTAGCTTATATACTTGATACTTTTATATCATCTGTATTTAGATGAAAATATTTATCTTAAAATAAATTATTTGATAATTGTAAAAAAATTTAAAATACAATTTTCACATTATTATAAAGAATAATATGAATAATTTACTTTTTTAAGTTTGATAATTAAAAAATATTGTATAATATTTAATTATTATTTAATAAATTATAATGCTCTCTTAATGACTGATGAGCAGAATTTGAAAACTTACTAAAATTATCATTAGTAACTTTTCTAGTAAGATTTTGTTCAGGAACTTGAGCATAAACTTCTGAATTAAATAACCCTATAATATTATCTTTATTAGCTTTAAATTCATTATCTTTAGGTTGATAAACTTTTAAATTAAATTTACCATCTTTATATGTTCTATTAGAAAAAGCCTTTAAATATTCAGTTTGATAATTCTTTAATTGATGAATATTTTCAGTTGAATGATTTAATTTTCTTTCTTTTGTTTCAATTTTTGCATCTGGAAATAATCTTTTCTTTTCTTTGTCTAAATCTAATAAATTTTTTTGAGAACTATGTATATTAATAAATTTAGGGTTTTCATGTAATAAATCTTCTCTCTCTTTCGGATTATGTAAATTTCTTCTTGTTTTTTTCCAATCATAATTAGTATTATTTTTACTATAAATTTCATAATTATGAAATAAATTACCAACATTTGATAATCCATGGTATTTATTTATAATTTGTCTTTTTTTAGGATATAAATCTTTATCATGATTAATTATTACTTTTTCTAAAAGTGTTCTTTTAGGTAATTTATTTTGAGTATCATTAATTAATTGAATATCATGAATTAAATGGTCTCCATGGGGAATTGAGACAATGTGATTTCTTTCTTTTTTTTCTTGAGTATTTTTAAAATAATTGATTTTTGAATTATCTACTTTTGGTCTTTTTGCTACTTTTATATTTCTTTGAATTATTGGATCTGTTGAGGAATTTCTTTTTTTGTTTTGAATTGCATTTTCTTTATTTTGGAAATATATATTTCTAATCATTGAAGTATAATCACAGTTATTTGGCTTTGAATAATTTAATTGAGCATTCATTATATTTAACAATTATTATTATTTTTTTCTTTTTATTTTAAATTTTATTTAAAAAATACAATTAATTTAAGTATCATCATTTCATTTTCCAAATAATTATAAATTTAATAAAAAAATGAGCTAAAAAATTAAATAATAAACGTAAATACAAACAAAAAAAAAAGAAGAAAAGAAAAAAAAAATATTAATTTTTTTTAAGAAGAGTATTAAAAAACCAAAATAAAAAAATAAATTTATCTTCCTTTCAATCTACAAACTTGGAATTTTTTATTATCTAAAGAAAAAGCCATAAAATCACCTCCAGTAACAGTAGTGAGTGAAAAATCATAATCTTCAATTCCAACATCAGATACAAAAACAAACCAATCACCTCCTAAAGAAGATTTAATATAATTAGCAGCAATATTAGATAAAGGCATTTGTCTACTCATATAAGCTTGAGTTACTGAATTTACTATTAATTGAAATTCTTTCATATCTATTCCATGACCTACTGCTATTTGACGATAGACTGGTTGATTTACCATCATTCCTCCCATCATTGGATTTCCTGACATCATTCCTCCTGATTGAATTCCTGGTTGCATCATATAGTTTGGATTGAACATTTTTTTTTTTTTATTTTTTTTTTTAGATTTATTTTTTTTATTGTTTTAAATTTTTTTCAAAGATTTTTTTAGGTTTTATGTTTTAATGTTTTTAAGAAAAATAAAATAAAATAAAATATTCATCTTGATGAAATATATTTTTAATGAAGATAATAATAAGATTAATAAATGATTTTAACTGTATTTTAAATAATTAAAAATTTTAATATTTTTTTATAAAATAAGTTACCTTTATTATATTTATACTTTTTCTTCTTTTTCTTTATATAAATTGCGATGAAAGAAAGGGAAATATTATTTAAGAAAATATATTTTTTTTAGATGATTATTTAATGATTAAAAATTTATAAATTTATTTTTTTCAATCCTTTAAAAAAATTCAAATAAACTTTTAAATAAATATCTAATGGTTTTAATTTCTTCATTCAAAAATAATAAAATAATGTTTTTCACTTAAGAATATTTTATATTATTTAAAATTTCTTTTTTATAAAAATTTTTGATACAAATAAGAATTTTAGTTATATTTTTAATTTCTTAAATTTACATATAGAATACATACATATTTATTTTATATTTATGATTTTAATATTATGAAATTAATATATTTTCCAAAGTAAGAGTTTTAGATTCATTTAAATTTTCTTTTTGAGGTAAAATTGATTTTATTTGTTCATAATTATTTTTTACATCATTTTCATTAATATCATCTCTTGGAATTAATTCAAAAATTTTTTTATTATAAGTAAGTAAAATAGGTAAATTTGAATTTGATTCAAAAAAATGATTTAAATCATTTTCTTCATTTATTAAAGAAAAGTATTCATTTAAATTGATATTATTTTTCATATTAGATTTTAATGAATTTATTTTATTTGACAAGAATGAAAGTGATTGAATATCATTTTTATTATTTTCTAACAAATTTAAATTTAATTTTAATTGATTTATTTCAGATATTAATAGATATTCTTGTTCTTCAATTTTATTTTCATCATTTTTTTTTTTTTCTTTTTTTGTAACTAAAACACTATTATTTCTTTTTAATTTTTTATCTTTTTTTTTAAAAAATTGTTCTTTTTCTTTTATCTTTTTTATCAATTTAACATTTTCTTTTTCCATCATTTCAATTTGACTTTCTAATTTTGTAATCTTTTTATTAAGTTCTAAATTTTGAGTTGATAAAAAATCTATTGTCATTTTTAACATCTTTCTTTCTTGAACTAAATTATTATATTGTTCTTCACTAAATTTTGAAATCTTATCATTATTAATCATTATGAATTTTTTTTAAATTTCAAATATTTATTTAATTAATAACTTAATTAAACTTTCTTTAATTTAATAAAAAAATATCATTAAATTCTTTTCATAATAAAATAATAAAAAATTCTTTTTATATATTATATATTAATACCTTTTAAATTAAAAAATGATTTAACTTTTTATTTCATTTTTTCCACATTCACTCTACTACAAAATCCAATATTAGCATTAACCATATTTAACATTTTAAAATTCTCACTTTCATGTTTTTGGAATCTAAACTTATCTGGATTATTATAAAATAAAACAAAATCAAAATAATGTTCTTTATTAAAATTAACATAATCTCTAACAATAGAAGCATATTCATCTTTAAATTCAATACTAGAATAACCAATTTGACTTTCTTCATCAAATCCAGCATCTTTCACTTTAGAAATAAACTCATCTTTAATATTATCTGTAGCATTAATTGGCATTAAAGTTAAACCAAAAATACAATCTTTTTTAACATCCATATAAGGTAAAAAGTTTTCAAAAGCTTTTACACAATTTACTACTGATCTATCTAATATAATTAACCAATTATAACCATCATTTTTTTCTCCTCTTAATAATTGATCTTTCATTATAAAAGTAGGAACTGTACTTTCAGATAATAAGAAATCTAATCCTAATGCAATGTTATCTCTTTTTAATAAAGGACCTTTTAATCCATTATATCCTACAATAAAACCTTCACATCCATTTTTTTTTGCTATTTGATATACTTGTTCAATTTCTTGTTTATCATCTAAATTTTTATCTTCTATTATTAAATAACCTTTTTTATCTAATTTTGTTTTTATTTTTGTTTTATAATATTCTATTATAATTTGCTTTTGATATCTCCAATTAAATTTATCATCTTTTCTACTATTAAATATATAAGTACAAGCTAATATTGAGTTTTGTATTCTTGGTAAAAATTCTGCTACTGCAATTTCAAAAGCTTGTTTTGAAGTTTCACTTCCATCGACTGATAAACATATTATTTTTTCATTATCATCTTTTCTTATCATTGTTTGTTTAAATATTTTCTCTTCTTCTAATTGTTTATTTTTTAATTTTTGTAAATCTGCTTCTATTTGATTTAAACTTCCTTGCATTTCACTTACACTTACTTTAGCTGTATCTGGCTCTGATATTACTTCTCTTGTTTTTTGAACTTTGTGATTTTGTTTTGTTGGAATTTTTGATATTTTTCTTTTTAATTGTTGATGATGGTGGGATTGCATTTTTTTTTATAATTTTTTTTTTAAGATTTCTTAAATTTTATAATATATTTATTTTATTAATGTTAAAATAATTCTGTTTTATAATAAAAAATTCAATTTTTTTTTTTTTCTTTTAATGGAAAAAAAATCAGGTGAAAAAGAAAAAAGTAGGAATATATTTAATAAAAAATGTTATTTTTCAACTTTTTCTAATTATAATAATTATAATAGTGAAAGTAATAGAGTTGAAAAAGTTGATAAAGGAATATCAACAATAAATACTTTTAATTTTTCAAATGATTTTACATTAAAAATAAGCAAAGGAGAACAAATAAGTAAAATTTTATCTTTAGGAAATAGAACAAAATATAAATCAATTTTTAACCCAAAAAATTTAAAAACTTTAAACTTTAAAAATTTATCTGATGACTATATAAACAATATATTAGATTCAAAAGATGAAATTAATTATAATTTACCTCAGTTAACAGTAATAAATAGTGATAGAAGAATTAATCTTTTAAATAAAATGAAACATAAATCCACATTTTCAGAAGATAAACAATATTTTCATCCTCATTATTTTTATGTTAAAAAAGCTTTAACTTTTAATGAAAAATTATATGTTATGGATAAATGTAATCCTACTATTGAACCAAAATTTCATTATGGAAGATTTAAATTATTATTAGAAAAACAAAATGATAAAAATTTGAAAATAGTTAAAAACATTAAAAAAGAAATGATAAAATCAAATGATTTATTAAAAGTTTATGTAAATAGATTAATTAATAAACATTTGGGTCAAAAAATAAAGTGAAAAGGTAAAAAAAAAAATAGAAATTGTAAATAGTTATTTATTTATTTCATAAATTAAAAAATCTATATAAAAAAATTAACTTAATTAATATTATATTATGGGATTAATAAAAGAAAAAAATTAAAAAAAGAAATTTTTTTATATTTATCAGTAGTAAAACCTTTAAAAATTTTAGATTTATTATTCTACAACTTTTTAAAAATAATATTCTTTCATTTTTTTTGAGATATTTCTCAATAAATAAAAATATCTTAGTAACTAAATTTAAGAAAAACAATTTCTAAATAAGGGATTAAAGCAATATAAGATTTATTATAATTTTTTAACTTGATTTTTATTTAATTTAGTGAAGAATTTTTTAAAACATGTTCTTTACTCTAATTAATTTTAGAAATTCTAATTTATTCAATAAGAAATTCATATTCAATATTTTAGTCAATTCATTAATAAAAAAAACAATTTTTATTATGAACATTAGACTCTTTAGTAAAAGAGATATAAAATCTTCCATAATGAAAAAGAGAGTTCTAATAGATTTCATTTATTTAGAATTAATGAAAAATTCTATTGCCAAAAATATAAGCTTTTTCCATATAATATGTAAAAAAAATAATTATATTTTCAAAAATTCTTTTAAAATTCCCTATAAATTTCTTCTACTAATAATATACTTTATGTAATA
>JAEEGK010018343.1_pt1 | contig 15150 bp, 13 predicted proteins | sample 8958771 | NCBI WGS metagenome assembly JAEEGK01 (sample SAMN16246547, study PRJNA631951) | gut metagenome | biome: gut microbiome; feature: rumen; material: SC-attached | host: Bos | place: Iran: Karaj | collected 2018-10 | reverse complement strand
AATACGGCGGTATGTCGCGCGAAGTGGAGGAGGCTGCCGGCTCGAACGCCACCGTCCTCATTTACGTCATCTGCGTCATTCTCATCTACCTTATCCTGGCTTCTCTCTACAACTCCTGGTTCACACCGTGGGCCGTGCTGCTTTCCGTACCCTTCGGTTTGTTGGGTTCGTTCGGTGTCGTGTGGCTCGTTTCAAGACTGCACCTGCCGGGCATGGAGAACAACATCTACCTACAGACAGGTGTCATCATGCTCATCGGTTTGTTGGCGAAGACCGCCATCCTCATCACGGAATTCGCCTCGGAGCGTCGCGCACAGGGCCTCAGTATCCGCGATGCTGCCTTCGCCGCCTGCGAAGAGCGTCTGCGTCCTATCTTGATGACTGTCGTCACGATGATTGCGGGTATGATCCCGCTTATCATTGCCGGCGGTGCGGGTGCTAACGGCAACCGCGTGCTCGCCCTCGGTGTCACCGCCGGTATGGCCGTCGGCACGCTGGCACTGGTCTTCGTCGTCCCCGCCTTCTTCATCGTCTTCCAGAACTTGCACGAAAAAGTTCACGGAGTACCGGTAGCGGAGAATGCCAACGAAGTTGTTGTTTCAGAGAATGCTAACGAAAACAAGTCAGAACAATGAAAAGAGTAACCATTTTCATCGCCGTCAGCGTTTTATGTCTTGCGTTCGCAGGCTGCGGCATATATAACAAATACACCTCGAAATCGGAAATTTCCCCGGAGGCTTTTGGGGTGACGGAAGATGTGAAGGCTGCGCAGGGTGACAAGTCCATCGCGGAGCTGTCATGGCGTGAGTTCTTCACGGACCCGCTGTTGCAGCAGCTCATCGACTCCGTTCTGGCTCGCAACACCGACTTCAACTCTGCCCGTATTGCCGTGAAGCAGGCGCAGGCCTCCCTGAAGGCTACGAAGTTAGGCTACCTGCCATCCGTCACGTTTGGCCCATCCGGCTCGGTGTCGAGTTTCAACTTCAGTCCCGCCAACTGGACTTACAATTTACCGTTGCAGTTGGATTGGAATCTGGACTTTTTCGCGGTCAACACAAACCAAAAGCGCAAGGCAAAGGCCGTTCTTGCGCAAGCCGAGGCGCGGAAGCAGGTAGTTCAAGCCAACCTCATCTCCGCCGTGGCGCAACAATATTGCATGTTGCAGCTTTTAGACCGCCAGTTGGAAATTCTGCTTTCCACCGACAGCTTGTGGAACGCTTCTTTGGAGACGCAGCGGGCTCTTTGGGAAAACGGCAAGGCATATTCCACCTCCGTCAATCAGATGGAATCCTCCTATCTGAATGTCAAGACGCAGATTATCGATGTAAGGCGTAGCATCCGAAGCGTGGAAAACGCTATCTGTCAGTTACTTGCCATTACTCCTCAGCATATCAACCGCAATCGTTGGAACAACTACGAGTTGCCGCAGCGGTTAAGCACGGGTGTGCCAGCGCAATTGCTCGAGAACCGTCCCGACATCAAGATGGCGGATCATCTGTTGGAAGAGGCGTTTTATAACACGCAGGCCGCCCGCGCCGCGTTTTATCCGAAGGTTTCATTGCAGGGCATCATCGGCTGGACTAACAATGGTGGCGGCAGTGTTACGGTGAACCCCGGTGCCATGTTGCTCAATGCTGTATTATCTCTTGCTCAGCCTCTTTTCGCTCAAGGTAAATTGAGAGCCAACCTCAAAATCAGCAAGTTATCGCAAGAAGACATCGCCCAGCAGTATGTGCAGACCGTCATCAACGCCGGCAATCAGGTGAACGAAGCGTTGGCCGACTGTCAAGCCGCCCGCGATAAAGATGCGTACTACAAGCGTCAGATTGTGGTTTTGCAGGATGCCTACATGGGCACGCACGAATTGATGGACAACGGCAAGGCCAGCTATTTGGAGGTTTTGTCGGCGCAAGAGGGTCTCCTTGGAGCGCAAATCAACGAAGCCACGAACCTCTACAACGGCGCCCGCGCCATCATCGCCCTTTATATCGCATTGGGCGGGGGAGCGAAATAGTGTTTTACGGGAAAATTTTCACCGCATCATCCTCTCCAACTTCGTCTTCCACTTCTCCCATTGGGGCATCTCCTTGCTTAGCAACGCATAGAAATCCTTCGTGTGGTTGCGGTGTACCAAATGACACAGTTCGTGGGTAATGACATACTCAATGCAGCCACGTGGTGCGCATATAAGTCTGGGATTCAGATAAATGTATCCGTCCTTGGTGCAGTAGCCCCACCGCTTTTCCATCTTTCTAACTGAGATGGATTGAGGTTTTACGCCATACACGGCAAAATGCTCCACTATTGGTTTCGCGTATTCGGCGAATTTGACCTTTGCTCGCTCCAGATACCATTCATGTAGCACCTTCTTGGCCTCTTTCTTGTTCCAACACTCGATTTCAAGAATGTTGTTTTGATAATGAACGGCATTGCAATCTGATTCCCGTATTCGAAGCATATACTGCCGCCCCAAATAGAGATGCGACTCGCCACTGATATACTGCCGCTCTGTTGTGGGAATCCCAAAAGACTCAAAATAACGCCGTTGCCGCAAAATCCAAGGTGCCTTGCGATGCACTTTCTCACGAATGTCTTCCAAAGTGGCGTCTTCCGGTGCCTTTATGAAAACCGAGCCGTCGGGTTCCACGCGAATGCCGAGCGTTTTTCGCGGCACATAGTCAATGCTGTACTCGATGCGGGTCAAACCGTAGAGAATGCTGTCTGTTGTCATCGAATCCAGATTTTGGCCACATCCACACATCCGTCGATGATGATATCCATATCATCAAACGGAAAATTCACTCCGTATTTGCGCTTGACATTGTCAATTAGTTCGTCTTCGAGACGGATTTTCATTTTGCCGATGATGTCGTTTTTCGACTGCCAGTCCACCAGCACGGAATCCTCCACAATCACTGTTTGGCGAATGATGTCATCGAAAGCGTTGGCCGTGGCCAAGGCCATTTCGCGGACGGGCATGCTGGGGAAGAGCCGCTTGTAGTTCTCCAAAGCGATGCCGAAATAGGCCTTCGCCGCGTTGTTGTGTTCCAACTCGGGCGGCAATTCGCTGTCGGTGTGGTTCAGCACATCCTCTTTGTACTGCATCATCTTTTCCAAATACTCATTGTCCGTTAAGCGCCCCTGCTCGTAAAGTTCTATGGTCTCTTTGATAAGCTGCGAGAATTTCTTGAAGAAAGCGGGGTCGGAATCCATGTTCTCCTGAATGTATTTTGCAGTGCGGGTGGCGATGGTATCGGCCTTGGCGGCGGTACCGACCACACTGTCCACTTCTTTCTGGAAATTATCTTTGTCGAATATGTTGACCAAATTGGTGATGACCTTCACGGCATCGCTTTCCACATGGTGGTTGATGAGTTTCTCGATACGAGCCTCGTATTTCTTGTAGTCGATAGTGTCGGAATAGCGCAGTTGGACAGCGGTGCGCAGCTTGGCAAACATGTTCAGATCGTCTTTGTAACGATGAATGGCCTTTTCATCAGTGTTTTCAAAGAATTCCTTGGTAGATAGGGCGAGTTGCAGCACCGATGAAAAGGTCGTCAGGCGGTCGTAGAACTCGTGGCGGCGGTCCTCCATGCGCAACGACTGGGCGTATGCCTCCAAATCGCGCTTGTTGGGAATCATCTTGAACAACTCCCAAAGGTCGGAATGGCGCTGCGGAAGTTCGGCGATTTTGTCACTCACTGGCACCAAGGTTTCGCGAAAGACGTCTAAATCATCCTCATCGTATTCGGAATATACACCCAGAGCTTCATCCAATTCTTTCAAAACACCTTCATAGTCAATGATATATCCATAATCTTTCCCTTCACAAGTTCGATTGACACGCGCAACGGCCTGTAACAATGTATGGCCATTTAGTTTACGGTCGAGATACATCACTGCTACTTTCGGCTCGTCAAAGCCGGTGAGCAGTTTGTCCACCACAATCATCAGTTCTGGCGATTCCTGGTTCTTAAACCGCGAAATCAGATTCTCCTGATACTTCTGCGGCGTTCCATGCTCGTCCATCATCCGTTTCCAAAAATCCTTAACCTCTTGCGCCGTCCCGCCGTATGCGGTTTCCTCCCCTTCGCGATCATCAGGCGCGGTAATCAACACTTCGGAGGCGAGTTTTCCAATCTCATCGAGATATTTTTTGTAAAGGGTGGCGACCTTCTTTTTTGGGGTTACCAGCATGGCTTTGAAACCTGTTCCCTGCCAATTGTCCGTGAAATGCTTGGAAATGTCAAGGGCAATGGAAAAGATGCGCTGCTCGGTCTGGTTGAGACTGTCGGTGCGCGAGAACTTCTTTTTCAAATCGGTGGCTTGATATGGGGTAAGATCTTCGCAGAGCAAGTTGAAGAAATTGTCGATAGGTTCTTCGTTTACTCTTTGTGGCGAGAGACGGCCTTCGTAGAGCAGAGGCACAACGGCTTTGTCCTCAACGGCTTGCTTTACGGTATAGACAGGTTTGATGATGCCTCCAAACGTGCGGGCGGTGTTCTTGTCTTTCTTCATCAGCGGAGTGCCCGTGAAGGCAATCTTGCAGGCGTTGGGCAGCACTCGGTTCATCTGGATGGCTAACTCTTTGTATTGGCTGCGGTGCGCTTCGTCAATCAGGATGAAGATGTTGGGATTGTCAAGCGGGCGCTTGATTTTCTTGATGGCCGTGGCAAACTTGTTGATAACCGTGGTGATGACGGCATCCGTGTCGCTCTCCAACAACTCCACCAAGCGACTGCCCGTAGTGGCGTTCTCCACCTCTTTGCCGCACTTTCGGAAGGTCTTGGTAATCTGGCTGTCGAGGTCAGTGCGATCGGTGACGAGCACAATGCGGGGGTTGGAAATACTCGGCTCCTGCGCTATCTTTTGTGCCAACATCACCATCGTCAGCGATTTACCACTACCCTGCGTATGCCACACCACCCCACCGTTGCGATGTCCCGCCTCAATGGTCTTCACCCGATTCACCGTCTCGTTCACGGTGAAATACTGCTGGTATCGGGCTAATTTCTTGATGCCGGCATCGTAAATCGTGAAGTGGTACATCAGCTCCAACAGCCGTTCTGGACGGCAGAGGTTGTAGAGATACTCGTCCTGCAGGGTGACTTCCCTGTCGCCCACCATTTCGCTAAGCCGCTGGAGATAGTCCTGTTCCGCCGTCTTGTTGGGAAACCGTTCGTGCCATTTGCACCAGAACTGCGCTGCCGAGCCGGTAGTGGCGTAGCTGCCGAAGCTGTTGCCGATAGCTAACAGCAGTGCGCTATAGACATACAGACTGCGGATGCCGTCTTCTTTTTGATTGCGCAGATGCTGCGAGATAGCCTGCTCTTCCGCCCCTTTGACATCGGGACGTTTGCACTCGATGACCACCAAGGGGATGCCGTTGACGAAGAGCACGATGTCGGGACGATAGGTGTCGTTGGAGCCTGCGCGGGTAACGGCAAACTCCTCCGTGACGTGAAACACGTTGTTCTCAGGATGTTGCCAGTCGATGTAGCGCATCGTGTAGCTCTTCTTGTCGCCGTCGATGCTCTGCTCAAAGGCCTTGCCGAGGGTGAGCATGTTATACACAGCCTCGTTGCCGTTGAGGTAGCCGCCATCCATCGGCACATTGCGCATGGCGGCGACACCGTTTTCGATGTTCTGCTCCGAGAAGCGGGCTTCGTTGTGGCTGCCGATACGGATAGAGTTCAAATTGCGCAACTGTTGTCGCAAAATGTCTTCCAGCAGCACGTTGGAGGTCTTCCCGCCGCGCAGCTCCAATGCCTCCTCTGGCGAGAGGTACTGATAGCCCAACTTTTGCAGTAGTTCCAGTGCCGGTTTTTGGCTGATGTCGTTTTCTTTGAAGGAGATTCGTTCCATTATTTCTTCTTTTTATTTGCCAATGCTTTCTTTCCCTCGCTTTTCAGGCGGCGTTCCACTTTTTTCACATCTTCGGCGGGAGGGAGGTTTTCGGGCACAATGCCGCGTTCTAACAGGATTTTTCTTACCGCCTCATTGTTGTCCACATGTTCTTTGGTGATGGCCGGTTCGCCCTGCAGATCTTTGGACTGCACATTCACGTTGGTCATTTCTGCGGCGAAATCCTTGGCTTTGATGCTGATGGTGGGCAGGAAATCGGCCACAGGGCGGTTGTCAGGCACGCCCATTTTGGTTTTCATCTGTTGGGTGGAGAGATGGAACAATGCTTGGTCGCCTTTCGACCGGATATTGGCAAACCCTTTGTCGTTCACCCCTCTTTCGTAGAGTATGCCGGAGAGTTTTTTCTCGGTTTCCTGCAGTTTGGCTCGTGCTTTCACACGTTCCGCTTCTTGAAGCCGTTGTTCGATAAGTTCCGCCCTGCGGGTCTGAACGGCGAAATAGGTCTGAGCGAAAGCGATTTGCGGTTTGCGCGGGTCTCCGTTCTGCGCTATCAGATAGCAGGCATAGCGGGTTAAGAGAATGTCATCTATCTCTTTTTCAGCACCTTTCGGCATGGGTATCGTTTTCCTGACGTCAGGAAAATGATCCTCAACAGGATGTCCCACTTGCCGGCAGGATTCTTTTGCCTTTTCAATTACTTTTGAAAAGTTTTCCCACTTGGCGTAGCCCAATAGTGGTTGGAGTTCCCGTGCGCTCCAGCATTCTACATTCTCGACTGTTGCGGCAGCCTTCTCAAACTGCTCGAATAAGGTTTGGATTTCTTCGGTTTTCATAATGGGAGTGGTTAATTTAGTTAGTTATATTTTATTGCACTGCTATTGATTCATTCAAATCTATGGCATCGAGTTTATTGTTTTTGCATCCTGGCAGGAGAAACATCAGGTTGTCATAACCCTTCACAGAGATGAAGCCAACCTTTTTATAAAAGTTTATCAAAGATTTTCTGGCTTTATTTTCATCCTTTTCCATCTGGTCGTATTCCATTTGACGTTCAAAATCGCTGCATTTTGCATGCGTGCCTTCGGCTTCAAATTGCAAAGGGAAAGGTTGCATTACGATAAGACCACAGGCAGTATTGAAGAAAAAGAAATTGTCTTTGATGAATTTGGCTGCGATACCCAATCCTCTGTATTCAGGAAGGATTGTCAGCCGTTCAAAGATGCAAATATTCGGATTGGCCATATAGTCATCGCCAAACAATTGTCTTCCCAAATCTTCTTTGATATCATCATTTTCAAAATCATATATTTCATCGCCGATGCGCATAGTATAAGAATCGGTATCAAATACATCATAAATATCATAACCATCATCTAAAGCTTGCGCTACTAATATGATTTTAATACTTGCCTTCCCTATGATTTGAACATCATTGTCACTATCATCCGTTTTGACAATGTCCACAAAAATCTTTTGAACATATCGTTCCTCTTCCATCGGGCCGAGGAATGAACAGAACTGGTATCTGAATATAATATCAAGATTTTTGTCTTTGCTAATACTGTTCATATTATTGGTAAACATCATACTTATGATTTTTGTTATCAAAAATTATAGTTTAAAAAATCCAAATAATAGGAATCATCATAAAAAGGAATAAGATTATCACGGCGATTTTACTTGATTTATCCCCTATGTTCGTACAAAAGGTAAGAATGCCTGCCAAAATCATAAAAACACATAATACTAAATAAATAACCTTAAGGGTTTTATTTAACCATATTGGCAAATGGTCAGCAATAGAATTATACTCTCGTTTTGATGTATAGGTAGAATATGAAATTTCGGAATCAATAATATCTCTATCACTAATGTAAATATCTGGCTGGTTGTTGCTTTCTATAAAAGCAGTTAATTCCACGTACTCATCCCTACGCCATTGTTTAAACAATAGTTTTTGATTTTTCAGAATCGCATCGTTGCTGGAACTTGTAATATCCAAAGATAATACTCTACACTTATTCTTAAAATGTAAGGGAAGACCATCATTTAACAGTTGATTCTCACTACCAGTCCCAACGATTGTTTTGTCGCCGACATTTCTAATTATCCATTTGGTTTTCCACAAATTGTTTACTTCAATACTATCAAGATAGTAGTATTTTATGGATAAATTCTGAACGGTTTCATGTGCCGTAAGATTTTCGGAATTGACAGTTTGAATGTCAAGTTTTATTTGCTTCTCGTGCAGAGCAAAATAGATTCCAATAAGTCCTGCCACAATAGTAACTATTGCAGCCATCCAACCAATATACTTGAATAATTTATTCATAATTAAATCTTATTATATGTGTTATTTGATTCGCTTCTTCCCCGTCAATAGCACCTGCATCAATCCCCTTTTCTCCTCTTGCAACCTCGCCAATTTCTTGTTTGCCAATTCGATTTCTTTGTTTAATCCTATGAAGAACTCTGCAACAGCTGTTTGCTCATCCTTGGAAGGAATAGTTACTTTCACCTGACTGAATTCTGGATACTTGCAGTTTAAGGTGTCGCTTACTAAACCTTGAGAATGCGTCCAGAAGCTGTAAACTATTCGCGGTTGCTGAATAAGCATTGCCATAAATCTCACATTAATGCTTTCTTTAGGTGTAACAATCGTATAGGCAGGACTCACAATACCTTCCAATTCTGACAATGCACTTCGGCCTTGCCACATTCTCATGGTATTGTAACCAATGTCATTGGGACAAATGCGCTTATATTTCGATTTGTCTTCGTTTGAGATGTCCCTTTTATCGGATTCTGATTGATAAATCACGCCTTTGTCACCAGTGATTGACAATAAAGGTAGGCTGTCGCAATTTGTTTCGTTACGCTCATCAAACACTTCTCCCAACCTCACCTCTTTCCATTTCCCACTAAACCCTTTCAGTCGCTTCTTCCCCGTGAGCAGCTGCTGCATGAGGCCGCGCTTGCGCAGGGTGAGTTTCTCTATCAGGGCAGTCTGCTTGGCGATGGCGGTGTCCCAAAGGGAAAGGACGGAGACGATGTTTTGCTGCTCGGGGAGAGGGGGAACGGCGATAGGGAATCTTGCTACATCTTTTCCTGTAATATTCGGATCTTTTCTACTGCTTGCTGCAAGATGTTTCCATTCCTTTACCCTGCAATTTAGCCAAGATAACAAATAAGCGTTGTATATTTTTTCATTACAAATTAATGCCGATAATGCTTGGTTTATTGTTGCTTCCATTCCAAGCATTGCAGTTCTGCCAATTTGATTAAAACCACCATACATTGCGACTAAAACTGTTCCTTTGGGTAACAATTTTAATGATGTTTTTTCAAGGGCCTTATTGGTTACGGATTCTTCTGTTGAGTTAAGAATGCCGTTGTTTAAGTCGGTGGTTTTTACCCAAGGGATAGAACCATTAGAATAGAAATCTATGTTTGCTCGCGACGGAGTTGTTCCTGATGTCATTTCTGCTACTTCCCCCAGCTTTTTCACTTCCCAGTCTTCGGGAATGGGGCCGAGAGGCGAAGGCTTGTAGCCGGAGGGGATATATTTGTTGTCTTTACTCATAACTCAAAATACCTGTTGTTTCTAAATCCGTTATTCTGCTCGCCGTGGGCGATATAGCCCAATTGGTTCGCCACTATTTTTGTGCCTTCAATTTCGGCATCGATGTTGGTGTGCGAATGACCGTAAATCCAATAGTCAATGCGGCTGTCGGCTATGAAGTTGCCCATCTCCACCGTGAACGCGCTATTCAACGGGCTGCCTACATGTTGCGGCGAAACAGCCAACGAGGTGGGCACATGGTGAGTCACCACCACGACATGGCCCGCTTTGCTTTGGTCCACACTCTCCGTGATGAACCGCTTGCACCGCTCATGTTCGTTGTTATAGTCATCGGGTGTGAGAAGCGCGTCTTTGTAAAGAATCTGATGGAAATCGTTCAACCCTCGTTGCACTTGAAACATCTCCGTTTCCAGAATATGCGACCACATCGTGGAAAGGATGAAGTCGGTGTTGTCAATGCAAACCACTTTGTTGTAATAATACCCTACATTTTCACGAAGCATCCACTGCCATGAATCGCCACGTTTGGCCACATCACCGAAATGATAGAACTCGTGATTGCCGGGAATCATCAGCACCTGTTGGTAGGAAGCTGAAGCCCAATTCAAGAACCAGTCGGGCACTCCTTCTTCCAAATAGGCCGTGTCGCCAGCAAGCACAAGGACTTCTCCCGTCACTTCCAACGGATGCGACTGAAGCCATGCGGCATTGGCGCTCATCTCCAAATGTAAGTCCGATGCAAACTGTATTTTCATTTGTCTTCGGTTTTTTCGTTTTTCTCCTTTAATTGCTTCTGACGTTTTCTCTCCACAACCTTGATGCTCTCCTCCACAGGTAGATTTTCGGGCATGGTGCCGCCAAGTTCCTTGATGGTTTGGCGAACCTTGGCTCCGACCTCATAGTGTGTCATATTGGCCTTCTGTTTTCCTTTGATATTCTCCCTCTTCAACTTTTCTTCTGTTTGGGTGGCGCGGAACAGATTTGCCGCCAATTCCGTACTGCCCATGTGGTCCAATATCTTCTGGCTCTTCTTCAGTCCTTTCCTCGCATGAATGTCTTTCGCGGTCATTCCACCATATAATCCTTGATACCCGTAATTCTGAAAGATGGCATAATCTCTTGAGTCTATCACACCGGCATCTTTCGCGGCACTTGCCAACTGGGAATTGTGTTGCAGCAACTCAGAACGAAGAAACAATCGCTTTTCTTCTTCACTGGTAAGTTCCTGATATTCCTTCATTTGCTGAACTTCAGCGATGCGGGTTTGGATAGCAAAATAGGTCTGTCCTTGTGCTACAATGGTTTTGCTCGGATCGGCGTTTTGCACTATCAAGTAGCATGCATATCTTGATAATTTGACTGAATCCACCTGACGTTCACCACCTTTCCCTATTACTATCATTTCGGTGATATCAACGAAATGATCATTCACTGGAATCCCACTATTTAGACATGCTTCTTTGGCTTTCCCCACTACGGTAATGAAATTTCTATAGTCTGCATATTCCAATACTTTTGCAAGTTTACGAGAATTCCAGTACTCATTACCATTGATGTCAACTTCTTTAATGTTTTCAAAAGTTGACACTGCTTTTTTTGTTAGTTTTTCGCTCATATTTTCTTGGTTTTTAGTTATTTATATATGATTATCATATCGTTGACGTCAACGATATGATCGTTTAATACCCTAACTCCTTCAAATACTCCTTCATCTTCCCCTGCACTTCGGCCAGTTCCGTCTCCAACTGCTCAATCTCTTTCTGTACGGTGGGGATGTCAATTTCGGCTTCCTCCTCGTAGGTGTCCACATAGCGCGGGATGTTAAGGTTGAAGTCGTTCTCGCGGATCTCGGCGGGGGTGGCCACGTAGGCGTACTTGTCCTCCACCACGCCGGGCTGCAACTCGCCGTTGGCAAATTTGCGATAGACACCCACGATGTGCTCAATGTCCTGCGGACGAAGCTTGTTCTGGTTCTTACCGTTCTCGTATTCGCGACTGGCATCGATGAACAGCACGTTCTCCGAGCCGCGTCCCTTGCGGAAAATGGCGATGGCCGCCGGAATGCCCGTGCCGTAGAACAAGTTGGCGGGCAGACCGATAACCGCCTCCAGAATATGTTCGTTTTCAAGAATATACTGGCGGATTTTGCCTTCGCTGCCGCCCCGGAACAACACACCGTGAGGGATAATCACGCCCACCTTGCCGCCGTTGTCGTCGGCCACCTCCAGCATGTGGCTGATGAAAGCCCAGTCGCCCTTGCTCTTTGGCGGGATGCCGCGCCAGAAACGGTTGTACGGATCGGCGGCGGCCTCCTCCGCGCCCCATTTGTCGAGCGAGAACGGCGGATTGGCTACCACCGTGTCGAACTTCATCAGTTTGTCGTTGGTTTTCAGCTTGGGGTTGCGCAAGGTGTCGCCCCAACGGATGACGGCGTTGTCGAATCCGTGCAGAAACATGTTCATCATCGCCAAGGCCCACGTGCTGCCGTTCACCTCCTGTCCGTAAAGCGAGAAGTTGTTGTTACCCACCTCTTTACCCGCCTTAATCAGCAGGGAACCGGAACCGCAGGTCACATCGCAAATGCGGGCGCCGGGGTTGCTCTTGGTCAGTTTTGCGAGCAATGTGGAGACTTCAGCGGGGGTGAAGAAGTCGCCCGCCTTCTTGCCCGCTTCCCCTGCAAATGTGGAAACGAGGTACATATACGCATCGCCGATGATGTCGTTGTTTTCCAAATGCGACTCGTCCAGCTCCACACCTTGAAAATCTTGCAGTAAGTTTCTCAGCCGTGCGTTTTTCTCTTTCGTCTCACCCAGATTGGCGCTGTTGAAACTGATGTTGCGGAAGATGCTGCTACCGTCTTCGCTGCTCATCTTCTCACGATTGGCATCTTCGAGGTCGGCCAACGCTTCGTCAATCAGCTCGCCGATGTTGGTGGCGTTGCGGTGGTCGTAAAGGAAGTCGAACGAGCTCTTTTCGGGGACCACAAAGCGCTCGTGACGCATCGCACGCTCGGCGCGTTCCTTATCGCCCTCGTATTTGTCCAGATAATCGTTCAGCTTCGATTTATAGACATCGCTCACGTATTTCAGAAACAGCATCGTGAGAATGTAGTCCTTGTATTGGCTCGGGTCAATGACGCCGCGAAAAGTGTCGCACGCTTTCCAAACGGTGCGGTTAATGTCTTCTTGGGTTACTTTCTTATTCTCCATATTACTTTCTTATTTCATTGATCAATAACTGATTAACAATACTTGCGCGTTTCTCTGCAAGGGTATATATCAAATAGGTTTCCCGTTCCTGAAGTCTGGATATTTCCATCACTTTCCGTTGGGTGGCTTTATCCGGTATGGGGATTTCAAGCTCCTCCAAGGTGGATTTGAGAATCAACGGTGTGGAGCTTCCAACTTGCGAAGATCTTATTCTGTTCACCATATTGGGGCGGTTCAGATACCAACAGAGATATTCCGGCAATACCTTGTCGTTTTGAACCCGTATTACATATAATGTAGTAGAAGCCACCGCATTAATGTTAAGATTGAAGAGTGTGCAAAGGTATGTGGTACCCTTTCCCGCAAACAGCAAATCCCCCTTTCGCAGCAAATATTTCTCCATTTTCGGATTATATTCCACAAAAGAGGCGATTTTTTCCGGGGAATCCATCAGCAGATCCTTCATTTGCATATAGGCCACCTCATCTCCCGGGGGACTGTTGAGATAAACTCCTGATCGTATTTCCGCTATATCTTTCAACCGTATCATTATAGTACAACGTTTACTTTAATAAAAATCGGCCACAAAGATACAAAATATTTTATTACAACACGTATTTTATTAAGTAATATTTTTACTATATATCAATTAAAAACTATATGTATTATTCTTGTTTAAAAAAAACAAATAAAACACAGCTTATGACTTAGTTTATGCCTTTTTAAGTCTAAGTTTAAGTCTAAGTCTAAGTCATAGTTTCATAGTTTTCCCTCGCCAGAAGGATAAAACTGCTATCTCACCCCGAACACATCCCTCCCATTCTCCCTTAGCACCTCCTGCGCCTCGCGGTTCTGCATGATGCTGCCGCCGAAGACGTTGAAATCGAAAAGATAAGGATTTGAGAACCAGGCGTTCACGTTCATCTGCAAGGTGAGCTCGGCGGTTTCTTTGTGGATTACCGCAAACTGCTCCAACGGCAGCGTCACGGTGAAGGTGTTGTCAGCGAAACCGCTGTCGGTGGCGATTCTGCCAGAATGCAGGTTGAAGGGCTGCCGCATGCCGGAGCCATCAATCCAACGACCGTTGATCTTCATGTAGTGGTAGCCGCCCCCGAGGATATCGGGCCAACTCATGTTGTTCTCCGGCGGGTTCGGGAAATAGCCGGTGGTGTTCTGTTCTCCTTCCAACCCGAACACGAAGGAGATGGACTTGTACTCGTCTGCAGGAACAACATCCGCGATGCTCCATGAAAGCGTCCCGGGAATACGGATGTCGGTGTAGTGAATCCCTTGATTATCGGCAATTTCCACTATCTCGCCGGAGGTAGTTTCCAACCGTACATGCGAGATGAAAAACTGCACATCGTTGACTTCATACAAATTCCCTGCGGCGTTCCGATACATACAAGTATCCAACCGCAGGGAATCATTATCAACGACAAAAGAAAAATTCAGTTTAATGTGGCCGGCAGGTTCACGCGTACACGCACTGCATAACAAAGCGAACAAAACGCAGAACCAAAATCTCCTGCAACTCCTACACATTATGCATTGTGCATTATGAATTATGAATTAAAGAATCACCATTCGTCCACGAACTCCTCTTTCGGCTGCATACCCTCTTCCAACGATTCGATGAGCTTTTGCATCTCCTCGTCGATTTGGGAAAGGTAACCGTACATGCTTGGAGTCCAGCCAGATGCGGAGGTGTTGAACCAGACCTCGATAGGAGCGGAACCAGTGGCTTTCTCCTTGAAATCGGTGATGGTGTAGCGGTAGCGGTTGTCGCGGCATTCGAGTTTGAAGTTGTAATAGACGATGTTCTTGAAGCGCATGGTGCCGTCTTTGTCTTTATAGAAAATACGAACGCTGGAGCGCATGTTGATGACGCATTTCTCTGGGTCGGCGCTCTTGATGACCTCTGCGGTGTTCTTGTAGTACTTTTTCACCCAATCCATCGCTCTGTCGTACAATACTTTAGGAGTTCCTTCCTGTTTCACGACATCCTGATATGTAACCAAATTGGTACGTTCGTCAATGGGAAGGTACGGAGCTTCCGGGATTTCTGTCGTCTTTTGGGCGAAAGTTGCCAAACATGCAAAAACGGCAACTAAAACAACGATGATTTTTTTCATTTTTGTCTTATTAAGGTTTGGAAATATAAATCGTAAGCATTTTTATCATCTTTCGGCACGAACTCGGATTCCACGATTTTCCATTCGTTTTCGTCAATTTCGGGGAACCAGACATCTGCAGTGAAGTTGGAGACTATGCGGGTGAGGTAAAGTTTATCGGCGTGGGGCAGAAAAAGGCGGTACATGGTGGCGCCGCCCATCACGAAGGCCTCCTCGTCGTCGGCCACGAGCTTGAGCGCGGCATCGATGGAGTGTACCGTTTCAACTCCTTCGAACTCGATATCGTCGAGGGTGATGACGATGTTCCGGCGGTTCGGCAGGGGCTTCTTGGGCAGCGAGTCCCACGTGCGGTCGCCCA
>JAEEGK010018341.1_pt1 | contig 15151 bp, 12 predicted proteins | sample 8958771 | NCBI WGS metagenome assembly JAEEGK01 (sample SAMN16246547, study PRJNA631951) | gut metagenome | biome: gut microbiome; feature: rumen; material: SC-attached | host: Bos | place: Iran: Karaj | collected 2018-10 | reverse complement strand
TTAATTTATTACATTCAATATTAATTAAATTTTTAAAATTTTTTAAATCATCATCTTCATCATTTTCTACTTCTTCTTTAATATTTTCTTTATTTATAATATTTTCATCAGATTGTTTTTTTTCAATTTCAGACATTATATTTTTATTTATTTAAATTAATAAATTAACAAAAAATTAATTTATTTTTATCATTTAAATATTTTTTATTAAAATTAATAATATTTTTTATGAATTGGATCAGTAGAAATAATTTCACTATAAAAAGAAAATCTAATCAAGTTAAATTTATGGGAAGAAAAAATTATAATTATGTTAATAGTATGGATAATAAAATAAAGAATAACAATAATAATAATAATTCAAATAAAATGGACAATAATAATATAAATAAAATAAATGAAAATTTTTATAAAATTCTTGGTGATAATAATTTAGAAGAAGAATTATTAAATGATGAAAAAATAATAAGAAAAGTTTTTAATTTTTCTTATATTCATGAAACATTTAATTAAAGAAAAAGTGTAAAATATTAATTTTAATTATTATAATATTTATTTTTATAATATTTCACTTAATAATTTAAAAAATTTTATTTTTATTTTAAAAGTTTTTAAAAAAAATTGATTAAATTTAAATTTATCAAAATTATTATTAATATTTTATCAATTATTTAAAATTTTAATTTAAACATATTAAAAATTTGATGAAGATGATTTAAATTTCATGTAAAATTATATAAATAAATTTGATTTTAAAATATTATTATTTATAAATTTATTAATTATTTTTATTATTTAATTCATTTAATTTTAAATTCAAATAAGAAAATTCATTTTTTGTTTCTTCTAAATCTTTTTTTAAATTATTTAATTTAAATTTTTCAATTTCTTCTTTTTCATTTAAATTTTCTAAATCTATTTTATATTTATTATTTAATTTTATATTATTATTTATTTCAATATTTATTTGTTCAATATTATTTGTCAATATTTTAATATTATAATTATATGAATTAATATTATTATATAATTTATTTTTTTTATAAATTATTATCAAACTAATACAAAATATAAAAAAAAATATTAAAAAATAAATAAAATATTTTATAACATTTTTATAATATTTTTCTTTTCTTTTTAATTTAGATAATTTATGAGGAGAATTAGAAATTAAATTATTATTCAATTCTAAAGAATTCATAATTTTATTTAATTTAAAAATATATTATTAAATTTTATTTAAATAAATATTTATATATATGAAAAAAAATTTAAGTGCATTAGGAATAACTTCAATAATAATTATATTAATATGTAGTATTATTTCTTTAGTTTTATCTTCAATAGATTTTAATATTTTATATGCAAGATGGTCTTCAAGTTATTATAAATATTTAGCTCCTTGTTCTGTAGCATCAACTTGTTTTTGTGTTTTTGTCAGTTTGATAGGGTTACTTATTTTTTTATTTAATATAAATGGATTATTGACTATTTTTGTGGTTTTATTATTATTATCTACATTAGCAAGTTGGGGAACTGCAGTTATTAGTATAATGGGAGGAAGAATCAAACATAAACATAATGGTTCATTGGGATGTCAAACAGAATTAACTGGTGTATTACAAATTTTTGAAAATATTGACATTTATTTAATGTATGTTAATAGTTTATTTTGTGGTGCAAATTGCAAATGTAAATTAAGTGATGATAATAGAATAAAAAAAAATATTTTTTTAAATGATGAAATTTATAAAGAATTTAAAAATGATGAAAATAAAGGAGATTATGACATAGTTAAATTTCAAGATTGCCATAATTTAATAAAAGATGAAGCTAGAAACAGATATTTAGAGCATCCAAAAGCAGCAAAATATCCAATAGATACAAAAAAATTTCAGAAATATTTTAAAAAATTAGAAAAAAGATTTAAATGTACAGGATGGTGTAAAACTGCATATAAAGACCCTTATACATTAGATAATAGATATATAGTAAAATATTTATTTAGTGATGTTGAAAATGGATTACCACATCATATTGGATGTATGAATAAAATTAGTTCATGGCTTCCTCATTATGTAATGACAATAGGAATATTTATGTTAATTGCCTCATTTTTTGAAACTATATGTTTATTAATTTCAACGATTTCATTAGGAAATAATGATGATAATAATTATAATGAACCTAATGATAAAAGTTATGATAATTTTGAAAAAGATAAAAATGTTGAAATTAATTAAAATTTAAATATTGTTTATATAATAAATAATAATATAATATTTTTTATTATTTAATTTTCTTATTATTTAATTTTATTTAATTTTATAATAAATAATGAAAGGCATTTATAAATTGAAAATTTATACAAGAGAAGTTATGAATGAAAATGAAGAAAGTCAATTGCATTTTATTTCAAAATTTTTTGTTGGAAATAATAATAATAATAACAATAATAAAGAAATTTTAAAAAATAAAAGTAGTAATAATACTAATATTAATACTAATAATGAAACAAATAATAATAATGAAAATATTAATGATAATTCTGTTGGTGTTAATTTAAATAAAAGTAATAATAATAATTTTAGTTTTGAAAATTTAAATAATATTCAAAATAATAATTATAATGAAAATAAAAATATTATTAATCAAAATATTAATAATAATAATAAAGATATTAATATTAATAATTTAAATAATTCTAATAATAATAATTTTAAAATTTTAAATAATCAAGGAAGAGTAAAAACTTTTTTAAAAGATGATAATTCAATTAATTATAAAATTAATACAAATAATAATAATTTAAACAACATTAATCCTAATTTTAATAAATTAAACAACAATAATAATGACTTAAATAATAATAATATCAATAATTTAAATAACAATAATATTAATAACAATAATAATAATAATAATTATAATAACAATTTTGATTCTTCAATAAATAACAATTCCAACATTCAAAACAATCAAATAAACTCAAATCTTATTTCAAATAACATAAACAACAATAATATAACTCTTAATACATTATCCAACATAGAATACAACAAAAAACTTCAAAATCTTTCTTTTACAACAAACATGCCAAAAGCTTTTCTTTCAATAAATTCATCTCATTCAAATTTTAATCAAAATAATTATAACAATACTAATTTTCTCAACAATTCTTTCATAAGCAAAAAATCAGCTGGTTATATTCATTATTCAAATAAAAAAATAAATAATTTTTCTCCTGGAAAATATAATCATTATAGATTAGATGCCAATTCATCTTTGATATATGATATTATTGAAATAAAAGAACAAATAAATGCTTTAAATCAAGAAGCGATGAATTTAGATAAACATAAAATTTATATTATAAATCATTTTGAAAAGAAAATGAAACCTTTCAAAGAAATTAATGATCAATTTGTTATTGAAAATAATTCATATATTAATAATGAAGATCAATTAAAAGGAGAAATTGCTATTCTTGCTAATCAAAGTAGTAATTATGATGGAATTATTAAAAATAAAGAAAATGAAATTATACAATTAAATAATGAAATTAATCAAATTAATATGAATATTAATGAAATTCAAAAAAAAAAAGAAGAAATGATTAAATATTATGAAAATAAAGTCTATAAAGAAATTGAAAAATGTAATGTTCTTATTTTTAATGATTTTAATAATTTTAATAATGGGAATGATATTATTAATAATAATTTAATCAATGAAAATGAAATTAATAATATCAATAGTGAAAATATAAATAATAATAATAATTCAAATATGAATGGTAATAATAACAATATTAATAATAATAATAATATTTATACAAAAGAAGAACTCGAAATATTTTTTCCTTTATTACGTGCAATTCTTTTCAACAACGAATTTTATAGCACAAAAGTTTTTATCGAAAAACTCTTTAATATGAATTATCTTTACAATTTAGACTCAATTTCCGATCATTTTTTAAAATTAACTAACAACACAAACAATGAAAATAAACAAGTTTTCATAAAATATCTTAAAACAATATGTTATAATAAAAAATACATAACAATTTCCGAATTAAAAGATTTAATGTATGAAGGAATAGATGACATTCATAATTATAACAAATATAAATTCAATAAACATTTACGAAAACTATTAAAAAAAGACACAGATCATTTAATAATATCAATTAAAGTTAAAGATAAAAAAGATTATGGTTATATTTCATATTTAAATTTTTTAAATTTATTTGTAAATGATGATGATTATGATGAAATTATTTATAATAAATATTTATTTGAATATATGCTTTATTTATGTAAAAAAACTAATAATAAAAATTTGGGATTTTTTGATTTAGAATACGATAATTTAATTGAAGTTCTTAGACAAGATGAATATATTGAAGTTGAAACTTTTATGTATAATATTTATAATTATATGTTAAAAAACGGATTCAATTCTTTAGAAGAATTTTTAGAACCTTTGAAAAATAAATTTATTATTCAACAGTACAATACGTTTATTAGATATGATGATTTTAATAATTATATTAAGAGTAAATATATTTTAAATGATAATGAAATTACAAAGAAAATTAATGAAAGTGATGAAGATTTAATAAATTTAGAGGATTTAAAAGAATTATATAAAAATGTAGAAATAAAAAAAAGAGAAGAATTTGAAAGTGTTCAAGGAACAGCAAATAAAATGATAGATGATATTTTAGCAAATATGAATAAACTAGTATGAAAAAATAATAATAATTATAATTATACTTTGTAAATAAGTTTATTATTAATATATTTTTTATCATAAGTAATAATTGAAAATAAATAAATAATTAATTAATAAAGTATAATTTTATAATTTATAATTTTTTTTGTTGTAATAAATTTATAAATAAATTAATTTATATTAAAAATAAAATTTTTTATATTATATTTTTAATATATGAATTCTATGAATAATAATATAACATAGTTAATAATAATTATATAATAAAATATAATTTAAATAAATATAAACTATATAAAAAATTAATTTTATTTATTTTCATTTTGTTCTGATGAATTTTGTTGTTTTTTTTCATCATCTTTATCATCAAAATCAAATAAATTTAAATTTTTTAAATGTTCAATACTATTTTTTAACTCATTATTATTATTATCATCATTGTTTTTATTTTCATTAGAGTCTAAGTTTATTTTTATTTTTTCAACAGTTGTTTTTGAAACAGAAATATTTCTTTTTTTTCTTTGAAATTTTTGATTATTATCAATGATATTTAAATTTAAATTATTTAATTTAATATTTTTATTCAAAGCTAAAGGATTAACTTCGATATGTTTTTTTTTAATAGGTGGAATATTACTTTTAGGCAACTGATTTTCAGGATCAATTAAATCTTCCATTTTTATTGAAAATGCAAAATAATTAATTAATTTAATATTTATAATTTATTTATCTATATTAATAATAATATACAAAATTATAAAATTTATATTCTTTTTTTTAATATTAAAAAATATATATCAGGTATTTTATTAATTGCTTTGTCAATAATATTTTTAGATAAGTTTTTTTTCTTATAAATTTCTCTTAAATTATCTGTTAAATTATCATAATCATAATCTATCATTTCATCATTTATATTTTTTTTTATATATTTTGCTAAATCATTTACTATTTCTAATCCTAATTCTTTTTCTAATTCATTTTTTATTTGATTTTCAACACTATCTTCTTCATTAAAATATTCGTTTTCTATATTTAAATTTAATATTTCATTATTATTATTACTATTATAATTTTTTTTATATTTTTCTTCTTCATCTAAAATATTTTCATATAATTTATTCATTGAATCATTCAATGGCTCTTCATTTTTTATTTTTTCATATTCTGATAAATTTTTATTATTAGTAATATTTGTATTAATATCAGTACAATCACTTTCATTATTATTATTATTAATATTAATATTATTATTAATATTAATATCATCGAAAATATTATTTTTTTGTCTTTCTTTATTTTTAATTTCCATTTCTTTTTCTTTTTCTAAATTTTCCAAAAATAAATTATTATTATTACTATTAAATTTTTCTTCTTTTAATTTTTCAATATAAGGTTCCATTCCTTTCATCCAAATCACATCTTCTTTTGGTTCGTATTTTAATTGTTGCTTTTTTAATCGTTTAAATTCTTCTAATTTATTTTTTTCTAAATATTTATTACTATTGCTTCTATAATTATTACTATTATTTATGAAATTATTATTTAAATTAAATTCATTAATATTATTCAAATCATTATTATTTACTTTAAAATTTCTAATTAATCTTTCGGAATTTTCTTTTTTTATTAAATTATTATTATATTTTTCTTTGTAATCTCGACTTTTATTGCTGCTTCCTTGATTAATAAAAAAATTATTATATTCTGAAGATTTTATTCTATTTACATTATAATTATTAATATTATTTATGTAATAATTGTTATAATTATTAATATAATTTTTGTTATTATCATTTGTTATGTAATCAAAAGGTTTTCCTTTTAAATCATTTTTTAGATTCATTAATAAATTATTATTATTATAATCTTTATAATGATAATTATTATTACTTTTATTTATATTATTATTATTTGAATTAGATTTTATTAAATGTTTAACATCTTCATAACTTTTTTTATTACTTCCGTTATTAATTATTTGAGGTTTAACATGATTTTTTGAATTATTTTTAGATGAACTTTCAGTTAATAATTTTTCTGAATTATTTGTAATAACATTACTATTTGAATTACTATTACCTAAACTAAAATTATGAATAATTGTATGAGAAAATTCCAAATTAAATTGTTTTTCATTTAAGAAATTTTTAATTCTATTTTGAATAAAACTTTTTCTTAAAATATCATTAATATTTGGTCTTTTTATAGTATTAACATTTAACATACTATCAACTAATTTTTTTAATTGACTTGAAAAAACACTACTCAAAGGTTGATAGCTACCTTTCATAATTTTTAAACTTAATTGAGCAATATTATTACCTTCAAAAGGCATTTTTAACATACACATTTCATATAACAATACTCCTAATGACCATATATCACTTTTAAAATCATAAGGTTGACTATTAATAATTTCAGGGCTTAAATAATAAGGTGTACCTATTATAGTCTTTGCTTTATCTAAAGTTGTATTTAAACATTTTGATATACCAAAATCACCTAATTTAACTAAATTATTTTTTGTTAGAAAAATATTTCCTGATTTTATATCTCTATGTATTATTTTTCTATCATGTATATGTTTTATTGCTAAACAAACTTGAGTAAACCAATCTAAAATTTGAGATTCGCTAAAAAATTCTCCATTTCGACGCTTTATTTTTTGAGATAAATCTCCTCCATCAGCATAATCCATAACCATATAAATAGAGTTTTTATCTTCATAATTTTCTATAAATTTTATTATATATGGATGTTCTAATTGTTCTAATATTTTTGCTTCTTGTTTTGCATTTTCTTTTTGAGATGGAGTTAATTCAATTTCTTTAATAACGTAAAGTTTCTATATATTAATTTAATTAAATATAAATTTTACTTTATCTGTTATGTTACGAACTAAGTGAGCTTTACCATAACTTCCTTCACCAAGAAGTTTAACATAATCGTATTTATCATCAAAATGTTTTGTGTTTAATTTACGTTTTGGTTTTTCTAACATAGTTTTTAATTTAAATTTTAATTAATTATTTTTTTATAACAATAATAAAATATTTATTTTTTAATATGTTTTTTATAATTTTTTTTATATATAAATTATATATTAAAAATAGTATGCATATAACAATTTTAAATTATTAATATTATTACTATTATAAATAATATTATATTTATATATTATTATTAAAATAAATATTATTAATATTTTTTATACCTGAATTATTATTATTAGAAATAATTATTTTTTATCGGTATTACTATTAACAGAATCATCTAACATTGGAATAATTTGAATAATTTTTTTATTATCAGATTTATCATTTTCATCATCATATTCATCACTTTCTTCTAATTTTTCAATATGATCATTATTATCGTTATTATGAACAAATAGATTTTCTTCTATATTATTCATTGTCAAAAAGAAATTATTTTTTTTATTATAATTTTGAATTAAATTTCTATTACTATCAATAGTAGTTTTAATATTATTATTTTCATTTAACATTTCACCATTGTCAATTTCATCTACTTTTTTAATTTCGTTTTCTTCATTTATTGTTTTGCTTAAAATTCCGCTTAAATAAAGTGAATTATTTTTAAAATCAGCCAAAGGCGTTTTTAATATTTCATTATAATCTTTATAAAATTTATTATAAACTAAATAAAAATCTTTTTCTATATTATAATATTTCATTAAATTATTTGTTAAATTATTTGAAGCACAAATTTCAAATATTTTTGAAATATGAACAAATAAAAAATTCTTTTTTGATGTAATATTAATTAATTCTTTTAAAAAATTATTTTTAAACAAACAATTTTTAACAAATTTTTCTGAACCTTCTTCAACAATAATAATAATAATTTCAATTAAAATATTTTGAATTAAATCGTTTTTTTTATTTAAAAAATGTTCTTTAAAATATAAAAAATAATTAATATTTTGTAATGTTTCTAATAATTCAATGCAACGCGTCACTGAAATAATATTAGAAATAAATAAATGAAAATTATAAATAATTAAAGTATTTTTTAATTTAGTTAAATTAAATTCTTTGATAACAGAAATTATTTTATTAATTAAAATTGTATTTTCATCCATGTTTAAAATTAAACCGGAATTATTTAATATTTTTTCATTATTATTATTCGCATTTTTTTGAGGAGATTTAAAACTTAAATTTATTAATTTTGAACTACTAAAAAAATGATTATTTGTATTATATTCAATTTTATATTCTTTTATTAAATGAATACAAATATGACAAAAATTATATAAATTTTTTTCGCTTTTATTTATATTATTAAAACACATAAATAATTTATTTAAAATAGATTCATTTAAAATTAATTCCAAATTTTTATTTAAATCAATGTAATCACAAAAAACATTAATAATATCTTCATTATTATTTTTAATTTGTATAATAAAATAAGACATTAAATTTGTTTTAATCATTTCTATAATTCCATTATTATTTTCTTCTTCATTATTATACAACAAAATTTCTAAAATAATTTCTTGAAAATAATTATAATTTATTTTATTTAATATTTTTAATAATATTTCATTCTTTTTTTTATAACAAACATATTTAATAAACGAACTACTTCTTTGCGGACTATACATACTATGTATTAAAGATATTATTATTTTTACTAAATAACCTCCTTGAACACTATTTAATTCATTATTAATACAAATTGAAAATAAATAATCAATTAATTCAAAATTATTTATTGAATTTGATTCATTTTCTTTTAATTCAATACTATTATTAAAAGATGTATTATTTATATTTATATTATCTTTTTCTAATAAAATATCTAATTCTCCTATATTAAAATTATTATTAAATGGGTAGTTTAAATTTATTGAACTTCCTCTTTGCATTATGTTACTTATATTATTATCTTCTAAAAATTCATCGATTAATATTTTATTATCATCTTCGTTGTTGCTATTGTTTATTATGCTACATTCATTAATTCCACTATTGTTAATGTTACTACTGTTATTTATTTGAAATATACTTGGAATTATTCTATCAATTATAAAAGGATAATCATGCGATAAAATTTCAGAAGATAAATAAGGATATTTATAATATTTATTAAAATTTGAATCGTTATTAAAATGGTCATTAAATGTGTTTTTAGTGCTATTAATTATTTCAATATCAATTGAATTAATATTACTATTGTTATTTGATAAATTTGGTGTTTTTAATGAATAATCAATAAGAGATTTTATTTTATTATTATCAAAACTATTTATAATATAAAATTATATAAAATTTTTACTATTGATAATATAATGAATTATTTTTATAATTTGATAAAATATTTAAAATATCTTGAGTATCTAATAATTGTTCTAATGATAATGAATTAATATTACTTTCTATATTAATATTATTCTCATTTAAATTTAAAATTATATTAGATGACATATTTTATTAAATATTTTTATTTTTTTTTATAATTAATTATTTATATAATAAATAAATTAAAATAATTAATTTTAATAAATTATAATTTTTTATCTATAAAATATAAAATAAAAAATTATTATTTTTTTTATTTTATTTATATTTCTTGGTTTAATTCATTGAATAATTTATCTAATTTATTAATATCGTTTATATTATATAAATGTTTATATTTATCACAAATTTTTTTTATTTCATTTAATTTATCTTTTTTTGTTAAAATATTATTATTATTTTGAAATAAAACATTATTAGTTTCTAAATTGTTTGATTTATAATAATTTGAATTTGAATTTTTGTTTTCTTGTTTTTTTTTATAAGATTTAAAAGGCTCATTAATAATATTTTTTGTTTTATCAAGAATTGCTGCAAATAAATTAGAACTTTTTTTAGGTTTTTTTTCTATTTCTTCATAAGTATTAAATTTATTATAATTATCATAATTATTATTATAATTATTATTATTATAATTATTACTATTATTATTATTATTATTATTATTTAGATTATTACTATAATTATTATTATTATAATTATTAAAAGTAGAATTTTTATTATTATCATAACTATTACTATGATTATAATTTTTAAAACTATTATTTTTATTATTATTATTATAATAATCATTGAAATAATTATTTTGATTATTATTATTATTAGAATTTTCTTCATCATTACTATTAATAAAATCACTGATATCATATTTATTAATTTTTGGTTCTTCTTTTTTTTCATTTTTAATATTATTATTATCATTTTTTACATCATTTTCAATTTCTTCTTCATTTTCAGTAATTCTATTAGGATCTAAAATATAATTTCTATATTTAATAGCCAAATTAATTAATTTTAAAGGATCATCAATTTCAGGATATTTAAACAATGTTTGAAAACTTTGATTTTGATCTTTTTTAATTAAATCATTTCTAATATAAACAATCATTGCAAGTGAAATATAATCAATTAAATTAAAAACATTTTCTTCTGAATTATCAGCTAAAATTGCATCCCATAAAATTTTAATTTGATCTAATTTAAATTCTCTACTTAATAAACATTTTAACCATCTTTGCATTACAATTTCAATATCCAATTCAATTTTATTAAAATGTTCATATAATTTTGGATCTTTTATTTTTAATTTTTCATGTGTAATTTCATTACATTCTTTTATTAATTTTGTTTTAGTTTCATTTGGTTCTAAATCTTCATAGAATTTAATAATAAATTTCATTAAATTAGAAAACAAAAAAAATAAATCACTTTCAAATTCATTTTCATCATGAATAAAATCATAAATTTCATTAATATTATTTTCATAATCATTACATAAATTTTCAATAATTTCATTTGTATATTTTTTATTATAATTATTAGTAAAATAAAAAGGATACAAAGCATAAATAAGAACAGCTAAAATATCATTCATTCCTTGTTTATAAGAAGGTGATTTATTTTCTTTTGCCCAAATGTATAAAACATTTTTTTCAATTTCTTTTATTGAATTTTCTAAAAATAAATTAACATCTTGATAAGTTCTATCAATGTCAATTGAAATTATATGTTTAATTCCTCCTTGATCGAAAAATGAATTCCAACTTTCTAATTTATTGTCATTTTCTTTTGATCCTCCTAATGGATCTCCGCTGAATTTTTTTAAACTTGTGATTTCTTTTAATTTTTTTTTATATTTTTTTCTATTGTTGAAGATTTTTAATAAAATTGATTTTAAATTTTGTTTTGTGTCTGTTGAGTTTAAATCAATTTCATATGTTTTTAATAAAATGTTCCATGATGTTGAACGAATGTAATTTTTTTCTATTTCGCCGCACATTGAATTTTCTTTTAAATTGTTGAGAAGATTTTGAGGATTTGATAAATTTTTAATAAAAATAGAATTGAATTGTTCTATGCATTTTTCTTTTGGGTTTTTTTTGTATTGAGGAAATTTACTATTTGACATTGATTAAATAAATAAAATAAAAATTAATTTAAAAAATAATTATTAATATTAATTAATTATTTAAATAATTTTATTTTTTATTATAATTTTTTGAATAATATATATAAATATATTATATAATTATATAATTATATATATATATATAATATAAATTATATAATTCAATTAAATATAAAAATAATCAAAATATTTTTTTATTTGTTATTATTTTTTTCAATTTTTAAAATTTCAATTAAATCTTTATAAATTTCATCATTTAAATTTTTATTTTTTTTAATTGCTCCTTTTATTTTACATTTTTTTCCATTATTACAATTATTTATATTTTTTAATCTACAAATTGGACAAACATATTTAAAATGTTCATTATTAGTTAATTTAGTTAAATTTTTGTAAACTCCTTTTTCCATTTCGCACTGAATATGTGTCCATTTATGACAATAATCACATTGAATCCAACTTTTATCGTCTTTGTATCTTTCAGGATCTTTAAAATCTCTATAAATAATATTACAATAAAAACAATAATCGCCTTTTTTATAAGCTTCATAACATTTTTTACAATAAATCACACTAGGGCTATTTACTATTAATTCAAAACAAATTTGATTTCGACATTTATTTGAAAAAAATTTAATATTATTATTTTCATTATTATTTATATTTACATTATTTGAAATATTATTATAATTATAATAATTGATAATATTATTATTATTATTATCAATAGTATTTTCTTTATAAATATAATCTAAAGAAATTTCCCCAGTGTTTATTAAATTATCAGTTGCTTTTATTAAAAAATCGAAATAATTAATATTATTTGAATGTGTTTTAATTATTATTGATTTAGAATTTTCATTTTTTGTTTTTAAAGGTGAATTATTTTGAATATTAGAAATAATTTCTTTAGAAGGTGTTTTTTTTTTAAAAGAATTATTTGGTTTTTTTTTAATTAAATCTCGAACTTCATTAAAAGTTTCATCTCCATAAATAATTAATTCAGGATCATTGTGATTAATAATGTTATTGTTAATTTCATAATTTTTTTTAATAAGATTTTCTTTATTTTTTTGAACTAAATTATATTTTTTAATTTCTTCTTCTGAAATTTTAGGACCCATAATATCTAACAAAGCTTTTTGTTTTTCAATTTGCAATTGAGAAAGAGCCATTAAAAATTATTATTATGAAAAAATAATTTTTTTTTTTGTGAATTAATAAATTTTTTTTATGTTTTTAATAAAAGGGTTAATTTATTTATAATAATAATATAAAAATAAATTAAATAATTATAATAATAAAAAAATATTATTTTTATTTATATTTATTAAAATATGATTATTATTATTTTTTTTATTTTTAAATTTATAATATTATTTATTTATATTTCTATTTTTTTAATTAAAATATAATACAACCATTACAACATTTTCCATTTTCTTCATCTTCATCATCCGAACTTTTATTTTTCATTTGAGTCACTTCGTTTGTGTTAGTATAAATAAAAACATTTTTATTTTCACTATTATTATTTTCATCTTCATCATTAAGATTAATTTTATTTTTATTTGAATGTTTTTTTTTATAGGAGTTTTTTCTTTTATTCATACTAACATGACCCGTATTATTAATTGTATTATTATAAATACTATGATGATTATTATTATTATCATCATTATATTGAGTAGTATTATTATCAATTTCATTTTTGAATTTTTGACTTTTTCTATATCGAATTTCTTCAGGTGTGCTCCAATCATAAATATAATCCATATTCATTTGTTCTCTTTTCAGAACTCTCATAAAATTACTTCTTAACATTTCATATTTCGGTTCTTCAACATAATCCATATTTTTCGTATATTCAACATATCTTTCAAATTCATTAGGAAAACCATAGCACAAATCATAGCTATTAGTGTCTATTTTTCTTTGCAGTATTTTTTTATACCTTTCTTCTTTATTTTTCGCTTGCAATCCTTGCCAAGGCAATGAACCTCTCAAAAAATACATTAAAACGTAGCCAACTGCTTCTAAATCATCTCTTCGACTCTGTTCATATCCTCTTAAAGCATTAATACTTGCATATCTTGCGGTTCCTGTCAGTCGCTTTTTATTTACCATTGGATACTGTTGCAATGTTGTGCTCGAGCGGTATTTTTTTGCTAAGCCAAAGTCTAATAAATATAAAATATAACTTAAATTATCTGCGCCCATTACGAAATTGTCTGGTTTTATGTCTCTATGAATTATGTGCTTGTTGTGTATGTATTCTAATACTGTTAACATTTGAATTGCTAATTGACAAACGGTTTTGATTGAAAATTGTTTGTATTCTTCGAAAAGGTCTTCTAGTGATTTTCCTAAAAGTTGCATTACTAAAATGTTGTAATTTCCTGAATAACCAAATGAAATTGTGGATGGAATGTTTGGACCTTTTAAATATGACATTATTGTTGCTTCGTTTTCTAATAAATTTTGACCTTTTAAACGATCTTCAAATTTTAATGCGTATGTGTTTCCATTGTATTCACATTTATAAATCATTCCGAATGAACCTTCTCCTATTTTTTTTATGCATCGATATTTGTTGAAAAAAATTTTGTTTATTAGGTTGTTTGAATTTTTTGAAGAAAAATCTTCTTGATTTTTGTTTATTTTATTATTTCTTAATGTTGAATGTCTATTTATGTGATTTTCTTCGTTTGCGTTTGGAACGTTTATGTTATTATTTTCATCATTGTCGTTCATTAGTTTTTTTTTTTTTGTTATTTAATTATTTAATTTATTTTTTATTGTAATTTTATAAAATATTAAAAATATTATATAATTATTTTTTTTAATAAATTATTAAATTTTTATATTGAAAATGGGGATTGGGGATTGGGGATTTGGCATAATCACCAATCCCCAATCCCTAATCTCCAAATACCAATTTTTTTTCAATATA
>JAEEGK010018340.1_pt1 | contig 15152 bp, 10 predicted proteins | sample 8958771 | NCBI WGS metagenome assembly JAEEGK01 (sample SAMN16246547, study PRJNA631951) | gut metagenome | biome: gut microbiome; feature: rumen; material: SC-attached | host: Bos | place: Iran: Karaj | collected 2018-10 | reverse complement strand
TGACCCACAGCCTTCCAGATCACATTTACCTGCACCTTCTCCGTAGAGAGTTTGATGAATGAATCTGACAAAGCCTCGATAGAACCGTCGGTATCACCCTTCACGATGATGTTCAACTCGTGGAACTCACCCAGAGCGATACGATGTGACAACTCGTCAAGACCAAGCTTGGTGGTAGTACGCAGGCTCTGTTCACGCTGCAACTGGATACGCTTGTTGGCAATTTCACGGGCTTCCTGCTCTGACTCCATCACATGGAAGGAATCACCAGCGGTAGGAGCACCGTTCAGACCCAAGATGATAGCGGGTTCAGCAGGACCAGCCTTCTCGATACGCTGGTTACGCTCATTGAACATAGCCTTAACGCGACCCCAAGCAGTACCTGCAATCACCACATCGCCAATCTTCAACGTACCGTTTGATACCAATACGGTAGAAACGTAACCACGACCCTTATCGAGTGAAGACTCGATGATAGAACCCGTAGCCTTACGGTTAGGATTAGCCTTCAGGTCGAGCATCTCGGCCTCCAGCAAAACCTTCTCCAACAGTTCGTAGACACCCTGTCCTTTCTTGGCACTGATTTCCTGACACTGATACTTACCACCCCAGTCTTCAACGAGGAGGTTCATATTGGCCAAGTCCTCACGAATCTTATCGGGGTTAGCACCTGGTTTATCAATCTTGTTGATAGCGAATACCATCGGTACGTTAGCAGCCTGCGCATGGGCAATGGCCTCTTTGGTAGTAGGCATCACTGAGTCATCAGCTGCAACAATAATAATGGCGATATCCGTTACCTGAGCACCACGGGCACGCATGGCGGTGAACGCCTCGTGACCAGGAGTATCCAGGAACGTGATGCTATGACCATCCTTCAACTTCACATTGTAAGCACCGATGTGCTGGGTAATACCACCAGCTTCACCAGCAATCACGTTGGTGTTGCGGATATGGTCGAGCAGCGATGTCTTACCATGGTCAACATGTCCCATCACCGTTACGATAGGAGCGCGACTGATCAGGTCGTTCTCGTCATCCTCCTCCTCTGTGATGGCATTCTGTACCTCAGCAGAAACATATTCGGTGGTAAAGCCAAACTCGTCAGCCACGATGTTGATGGTCTCTGCATCCAGACGCTGGTTGATAGAAACCATGATACCAATGCTCATACAAGTACCGATAACCTGGTTGACACCCACGTTCATCATGGTAGCTAACTCCGAAACAGTCACAAACTCGGTCAGCTTCAGAACCTTGCTCTCTGCTGCCTCAGCGGCCATCTCTTCGTTCATGCGCTCTGCTACAGCGTCACGCTTCTCCTTACGATACTTGGCACCCTTCTTGTTGAAGTTGGTCTTCGATGTCAGACGAGCCAGCGTCTCCTTGACCTGGCGTGCTACTGCCTCGTCGTCAACCTCCAGCGGCTTCACGGGGCGGTTCTTCTTGTTCTTCTTACCACCCTGCTGATTCTGCTGCTGGTTGTTATTGTTCTTACCATTGTTGTTGCCGTTCTTGTTGTTCTTGCCCTGCTGACTGGCCTGCTTGGCAGCTGCCTCAATATCCACCTTACCCTGACGGATACGCTCACGCTTCTTGCGCTCGCCGGCAGCCTTCTCCTCACGCTCCTTGCGACGCTCTTCCTTGGTCTTCTTCTTGGGGCGCGTGCTCTGGTTGAGGGTCGAGAGATCAATCTTACCCAACACGTTCAACTGTGTGGCAGGCTTGATAAAGTCGCCAGGCGTCTTAGCCAGCGTAGGAGCCTGAGGCTCGTCTTCGGCCTTGGCATCCTCCTCCTCGACTTCATCGTTGTCGTCGTCATCAGTGACATCGTCAAACACTTCTTCTTCCTGCTCGGGCTCTTCTACAACTTCTTCAGAGGCTTTCTGGGGTGTTTCAACAACTACGACCTCTTCCTCCTTAGGCGTTTCTTCTTCCTGTGGTTCGGCAGCAGCCACAGGCTCTGACACTGGTGCAGCTTTGGGCTTGCCAACGCTGTCCAGGTCAATCTTGCCCAAAGTCTTTAATTGCGGACGCTGCTCCAACAGCTCATCGCTCTTGGTAACAGCTTTCTCTGGCGCAGCGGGCTTCTCGACCTTCTTTTCCTTGGGCTTCTTAATGAACAACTGCTCAGCCTGAGTCTTCACAGCCTTATCGGTGCTAAACTCGTTGACCAGTGCTTCATATTGCTCGTCGGAAATCTTGGTGTTCGACGTGGCATCGTCCTTGATTTCGCCCAACTCGCTCTTCTTTTTTAGGAAATCAACTGCCGTTTGAAGTCCTATATTCAGTTCTGATAATACTTTATTTAATCTGACTCCCATTCTTTACAATTTTTAATTGATAATTGACAATTGAGAATTATGATTTGTCTGAGCCGAAAACCAAGCACTATGAGTAATCATAATTCTCAATTCTCAACTCTCAATTCTCAATTTTATTCGAATTCTGCCTTGAGCACTTCCAATACGTGGTCGACTGTCTCTTCTTCGAGGTCGGCCTTCTCAATCAGCATCTCACGCGGAGCGTTGAGAACCTGCTTGGCGGTGTCAAGACCGATGGCCTTGATAGAATCGATAATCCACTGGTCAATCTCGTCAGAGAACTCGTCGAGGTAGATATCCTCGTCGGCATCAGCCTCGCTAACCACACGGAATACATCGATAGTGTACTCAGTCAGCATAGAAGCCAACTTGATGTTCAGACCACCCTTACCGATAGCCAGACTAACCTCCTCGGGCTGCAGATAGACCTCGGCCTTGTGCTCCTCAGGGTTGAGGGTGATGCTGGTCACCTTTGCTGGCGACAGGGCACGCTGGATAAAGAGTGACGTGTTGCTTGAGAAATTGATGACGTCGATGTTCTCGTTGCACATCTCACGAACGATACCATGCACACGGCTACCCTTCACACCTACGCAAGCGCCTACTGGATCGATACGGTCGTCGTAGCTCTCGACAGCAATCTTGGCACGCTCACCCGGCATACGGGCAATGCGACGAATGGTAATCAGACCATCCTGAATCTCAGGAACCTCGGCTTCGAGCATACGCTCCAGGAACTGGTTAGAGGTACGCGAGAGGATGATACGCGGATTGTTGTTCTCGTTCTGCACCTCCTTGACAATAGCACGGATGGTCTCGCCCTTACGGTAGTTGTCGGCAGGAATCTGCTCGCTCTTCGGCAAGTGGAGCTCGTTGCCCTCATCGTCGATGAGCAGCACCTCGCGCTTCCACATTTGGTAAACCTCAGCGCTGACAATCTGACCAACCTTGTCCTTGTACTTCTGGTAGAGTGAGTCGTGCTCAAGCTCCAGAATCTTAGAAGCCAGTGTCTGACGCAGGTTCAGGATGGCACGACGGCCAAACTTCTGGAAATTCACCTCCTCAGAAACCTCTTCACCAACCTCGTAGTCGGGCTCTATCTTCTGAGCCTGAGAGAGGGCTATCTCCTTGTTCTCATCCTTCACTTCGCCATCGGGCACCACAATACGGTTGCGATGAATCTCGAAGTCACCCTTGTCGGGGTTGACAATGACGTCGAAGTTCTCGTCGGAACCAAACATTTTGGCAATGACGTTGCGGAAACTCTCTTCGAGCACGCTTACCAGTGTGGTACGATCGATGTTCTTTGTCTCTTTAAATTCCTGAAAGGTCTCAATCATTGATGGGCCTTTCTCATTCTTTGTTGCCATAATTATATCTTTTTATTTACCGATTTACACATTTACTGATTTACCGATTTTACTTGAAGTTCAGCAGATACTTGCAAGATTTGATCTCGCTGATGACAAAAGTCTTGTCGACCTCTACCAGAACAGGGCGCTTCTTGCCCTCTACCTGCTGCTTTTCCTTAACGGTAACAACAAACTGGCTGTCATCATCCGACACACTCTTCAGCACGCCCTGGTGCTTTTTGCCGTCAGCAGTCAGCACCTCCACGTCTTTACCCACGTGGTTACGATACTGCTGAATAACCTTAAATGGCTGGCCAATACCGGCAGAGCCAACTTCCAACTCGTAATCACCTAATTCTTCGCCTAAACGTTCCTGCAGGAAACGGCTCAGTTCGGCACAATCCTCTATCCACACACCATCGGCGTGGTCAATTTCAATCACAATACGGTCATCGGCCGTCATCTCCAAATCCACCAGATAGTAGTCGCCTTTTGCGAGCCACTCATTTACGGCAGTCTTAATGATGTTCTTATCTATCATATATCTGTTAATTAAATAGAAAATGAGAGGCTCTTGCGAGTCTCCCATTCCACTGAACGGGTGCAAAGGTACTACATTTAAATGAGAAATGAGAAACGAGAAATAAGAAATGATGTCTTTTTAACGTTTATTATCGTTTGACGGGGCATTTTGCAACTTCATGAACTCTTTAATAGCCTCAATGAGTGCATCGTTTTCTTCTGGTTTTTGTGCCGACACGCGGAAAAAGTGATTAGACAATCCGTAGAAATTTGAGCAGTCACGAATCAGTATGCCGTGCTCATGTATCAGATAGTCTTTCAACTTGGATGCTGGGGTCGGCGATATCTCACAAAGCATATAGTTGGTCTTGGTTTCAAAGACACGAATGCCTTCAATATTGCGCAATGCCTGACGCAACCGCTCTGTCTCTTCCAAATAGGTTGTGAGGTTGGGAATGGCTGGCTGGCCATGTTCTAAAAGGAACACACCCGCCTCAATAGCCAACGCATTGACTGTCCAAGGCTGTCGCAACGAACGCAGCATTTCAATCAGGCTGGGGGCGGCAGTCACATAACCCAGTCGCAAGCCTGGTACGGCGTAGGTCTTGCTCAATGAATGGAGGATAAAGAGGTTGGGCAGCCCCATCGTCTCGCGAGCTGATAACAGATGTTCGCGCGTATAAGTCTCATACGACTGATCGACGACAAAGGTATAACGTGGAGAACGGCGTACAATATAGTCGACAAAGCCTTTCATCAATACATTGCCTGACGGGTTGTTGGGATTGCATATCCAGTAAACGCGGTCAGCTGGCAACGACGTCAAATCATCAGTATTTTCGTAAGAGATAATATGGTCGAATATCCGACAGGCATCAGCATATTCGCTGTAGGTTGGCTGTGGTATGATGGAAGCACTATGATGGAATAGTTGGGCTATCAGATAAATGGCTTCGGTAGAGCCATTGGTTACCATGACAGCTTCGGGCACGATACCTTCCTTCTGGGCTATCAGTTTCTCCAAACGACGAGGACGAGGAGCAGGATAGTTGTTGATGAGGTCTAAATGCTCAGCCAGATGCGCCTTCAGTGCCGAATGGTCGGCATGCTGAAAGATGTTGCTGCTGAAGTTCATCTTCACCAGTTCATCGTAGCGGTAGATGTCATCACCATGTCCCTCAATCATATTTCTTCATTTCTCTCGTTTTGGTATGTGCTTACATTTCAATATGTCGTTATGTCGACTTTGTGACTCTGAGCGTCAGGCTGTCACGCTCGAATACGATGCCATCGCGCTCTACAAAACGACTTAACGCACCATTGTCAGCTAACAGGCGTGGTGTACCCACACTCAGCTGATTTTGTTCCATGAGCCACAGGCAGTCAGCCAGCTGTAATGCCAACTCTACGTCGTGGGTAGAGAGAAAAATGGTCTTTTGCTCTTGGTGAGCCAAACGACGCAACAACTGCATCATCTCTACCTTGCTGGGATAATCAAGGAAGGCTGTTGGTTCATCCAGATAAATGATAGGTGTTTGCTGGGCCAGCGCCTTGGCTATCATAACCTTCTGGCGTTCACCATCACTCAGCGTATGAATCATACGACCTCGTAACGACTCGATACCCACCATACTGATGGCTTCCGAAACTATCTGACGGTCATTTGCTGTCAAAGTACCCCAGAAACCCGTATAAGGCGAACGTCCCATACCCACCAAATCATCAGTCGTCATATTCCTCACATCAGGCTTTTCAGTAAGCACGATGCCTATCATGCGACTCAACTGCTTGTCAGTAAAAGAAGTGAGAGGGCTGAGTTCTGAAGTCTGATCAGCATTAAGTAAAATATCGCCACCCAATGCAGGCTGGAAGGCAGAAAGCGTACGCAGAAGCGTTGACTTGCCAACACCATTACAACCTAACAGGCACGTCAATTCTCCGCTATTGATTGCGGCATTGAGTCCCTGCGCTACCACCTTTTCGTTGCCTTTTTGCGTGTAGCCTATGCTTAGGTCCTTTAGTACTACAGTATTCATAGTCCGCCTGCAAAATTACGAACTATTTCCGTAACTTCCAAATTTTGGAGCAGCAAATGCAAAGATAATCAGATTTTCTCTGCTGAGTCGTGACAAAATTCGATATAATCAAATCTTTGAGCGATTATTTTATTCCGAAAATTCATTATGTAGTGTACCGAATAAATCATAGATTTATCGCTGATAAGTCTAGGACTTGTGGCCCGCAAATCAAGGATTTGTCAGCAACATAGCAACGCTTCTTGCGCAAGAAGCACCAAGTACTCTCTCATAATAGTTGAGTAGCAGGGATGCGCTCTATAGTCTTGCCATCAGCTGAAACAATAACGTCCTCACCACGAAGTGCCTTTTCTTCAAGCATCCGCTTCCCAGCCAACTCTATACCAGCCTTCAATTTTTCAGAGAATTCTTTATTTGACATATTGCCCTATTGTTTTAAATTTTGATTCAATAATGATGGTGGTTTTATCATTCTTCTCTCCTGTAGCAACCTGAACGGCAGGATATTCACTGTTATCGTATATTGTCCAATAATCCACTTCGTTCATAAATAGGCGAAATAGATTACTAATACCAGCAACATATCTTCGTCTGACGATGGGTTCTGGTATGTTATGCCCACCTTTAGACACTCTCTCGGCAATTCGAAGTAACGCCAATTCTGGAGAGTTCAGCCAGAAGAAAAGAAGCCTGACGGTATAGCCTTTCGCCTGTGCTCTACGAACAAGATTAATATAAGACTTAGTAGCAAGGGTGGTCTCTATTGAGAATGTCTCTTCCCTCTCTAATAGGTCTTCAATACGCTGCAACATCAATCTACCAGCCTCAATTGCTACACTTTCCGGATTAAATGGTGAAAGACCACGAGCAATCTCATCAGCATTCACGAACTCCTTACAATCAAGAATCTCGGGAAGTACTGTGTATGATGCAGTCGTCTTGCCTGCTCCATTACAGCCGCTGATAATATACAGGTTCTTTTTCATTTCTGCCTGCAAAGATAGTGCAAACCGAGCGAAATACACGATTTTAATTGTTAATCTAATTAAAATCTTCAAAATAGTGATGTATTTTCATTTGAGTCGTTTCCATGCACAAGCATGAATCAAATAGGAGGGTGTGTCAAAACGGCCTTTCTCTGGTAGCGAAACGCCGTATATCTCTCAGAGTATTGTATTACGTTATTTAGTCCGTCCTTACGGACTGCGAGTCCGAACACTGCGGACTGTGAGTCCGAAGGCGTCGGACAGACAGTTTAGTTACGGTAAACTAAACGCAAGTCACTGATGTCGTCTTGAGCGCCAAGAACAGAGGAATTCAAAATGTCCCTCACTTTTTCACATCACAGGCCTCAAATGCCGATGCATAAAGGGCTGAGGGAACGTGAGGGTAAACGGTTCTCCCTCACGTCTCCCTCACTTTTTTCGTTTCGTGCCCTCACGACATTAATCAAGGTGAATGAATGTGATCCAAAATGTGAGGGTAAGGTGAGGGTAATTCATTCTCCCTCACGTCCAACAAATGCCCTGTGCATAAGGGTTTGAAGCCTGTAATGTGAAAAAGTGAGGGTAAAATCAAGATGCCTATAAGGAATAACGCTGGATGAGTTCTGCGTAGATAGGATTTTGGCTAAGCACCTGTTGGCTGCCTGTCATCAATAGCTGCTTGCGGGCACGCGTCATAGCGACATTGAGTTTGCGGTCGATGGTGCGTCCGTCCTCTTCGAAACAATTGGCTGTCAGGAAGTCGAGATCAGCTTGGTCCTGCACACCAAAGGCATAGATAATGACATCGCGTTGTGAACCCTGATAACGCTCGACGGTATCGATGCTGATATCGAGCAACATGGGAAGATTGAGCTTAGCTATCTCGCGACGTATCAGGGTTATCTGATAACGGTAGGTTACGATGACACCAATACTACGATTCACGTCAAAGCGGTCGCTGCCTATCTGACGATAAAGGCGGTGCAACAAGTCGGCAACGATAGCAGGCTCAGAGGTGAGAAGGTGAGGAGGTGAGGAGGTGAGAGAAGAAGGGAGAAACAGTACGCGATGTTGCTTTAGCAGGTCGTCGAGCATGTCAACAGAAGGCTGGAGATAACCGAGGGCCGTCTCTTCCTGATGAGGCAGGGGTACGGGTTGCAACTGCTCACTGGCATAGAACCATTCATTGGGGAAGGCCGCAATATCGGGATGCATGCGTCCCTGATGGCGAAGGATGCCTGTAAAGTCCACACGCCCAGCCACCTGCTCTTGTCGCAGTAAACGTTCAAACAGCGACTGGCGACAGCTATGCAGGCGAGGGTCGTCGTCAGACTGTGCCACAACGGCAGGCAACTGTTTGTGGTCGCCAATCAGGATGAAACGGTCTATCTGTTTGGATGATAATAGGCCAACAATATATGGCTCGAGTATCTGCGACGCTTCATCGACAATGCACAACGAGAAGTGCTTGATGCTAAACAGGTAGGGGCGCGTCAAGAGTGTCAGCGTGGTACTGACAATGATACGCACATCCTTCAATCGTTGACGCATCGCACTCAACTTGGGCTGGTCACCGAATGAACGGCTGAGCAACCGATGGGCAAAACGGGGGTCACACATGGCCTCGCCACCCAACAGCAGATAGTCTTGTCCGCTTTCTTCAAGCATGCTGCATATCTCGTCGACAGCACGATGGGTATAGGCGGTCAGGAGGAGCGAGCTTTGCTCTAGTGAAGAGTGATGAGTGAAGAGTGAAGAATTTAATTCTAACTCCTCTTCGACCAAAAAGCGAAGAGCCATCGAGGTCTTGCCTGTTCCTGGAGGACCCTGTAACAGGAAATAGTCACGGGCCTGTTTGGCACGTAACAGAATATCGTCGTAGGCAGGATGATAGCTACGCGAAAGCTGCAGCGACTGGTCGCAACGAGGTTCACGCCGACCTAAAAGCAAGTCGCGTTTATCAGTAGGAGCCGCACAGAAAGCCATCAGACTACGAAGGGCTGCGGTAGCTGTCGCATCTGTTGTGGCTGCTTCAATGGCGTAAGTCTCTTTGCTGAATGTTTCAGGGGCATCCTTAATGTTGTTGCTGGGCCATACTGTCAACGACTCATCGTCAATCCGTTCTATAATACCTTTATATAATATATGGTGTGATGGATCGGCATCGTTGTCTTTCTCTGACCTTTGGTCAGATTGTGGCGTTGCAATCTCATATAGGTAAACCATATCGCCACGACGCAGATCCTCGTCTGTGTCTTTGGTCTGCTGCTGGGCAAACTGTTCACGATAGACAAAGGTCATCATCCGCTCTACATAGTCGCGCTCAACATCCGTCAGGTTGTTCAGAGGTTGCAGAATGCCATCGATTTGGGGACGGATATAACGCTGGAAGAAGTCGGACTTCTCCTGCCTTTCCAGCAACACATCAGCATGTAGCGAAGGCCAGACAGTAGAAAAACCCTTGCGGGCAATGGCTATCTCCTGTGCTACAATACGATTGCGCAGGTGGATAGCTTCGCGAAACAGTTGTTGGTTATCCTTGACTGTCAGCAAACCATCAGCAGCAGGATATTTCGAGTAGAGCAGTCGGATGTCAACATGGTCGGCCTGCTGCTGGAAGTTGTAACGCAACACACCATAATAGAGTAACACTTGCACATAGTGAGCCTCACGATAACTGACCCATTTCTTGCCAGACTTTTGCTCGACCAGCAGCTGCATGTCGTCAGTCATCAAGTCAACACGACCTCGTAACCCCAACTGCTTACAGATAAACGAAGGCTCTAAAAGCGCTTTCTCGCGATTGTAGACAGCAAACAGCGTATTAACCGCCTCGCGGATGTTTGCCACCTGACGCTGTGCATCAGCCTTGAACTGTATGGGCGAGAAGCCCTCACAAGTGCAGAACTGCAAAGCCTGCTCGCAGAACGAGCTACGCAGCATATCGCCAAACTCGGCATCGGCATCGTGGATAATCCGGTCAAGAGCCGTACCAGCAAAGTTACCCAACAGGATAGGTTGCGTGTTGGCCGTAGGCTTTAACCTGTTGATAAGATAGGAAAGCGGATGATGGCCATAGTCCTGAAAACAGGCAGCAATAGCAGAGATATCGACAAGAACGTCGGGCTCGACAACTTCAAGTCCGTCGTCGAGCACCTCTACTCTCAGACCCTCATAAAGCGAGTCTTTACTTGTCATACACTGATTACTCGTCCACCTTTGACTCCATCGGGTTACGCAATCCCTTGAAACCTGTGAGATAGCACTTGGCTGAGCCAAAAGATAGGAAGAGGTCAAGACGGACGGGCAGATGGTTCTTGTCGTCTGAGATGTAGAAACGAATCAGTTCGTGGTTCTGACCGTTCTCACGCTCGATGAACGAGAACACCAGACAACGGTATTTGCTGTTGCCGTTCTTCATCTTCAGCGTTGTCTTACCCGTATACTTCAACCATGAGTTGCTAAGGCTCTTGGCATCGCTGATAGGCATGGGGATGTTTTCGCCAATCTTCAGCGTGGCAGCATCAAAGTTACGAGCACGAAGGAAGATACTCATCATGTCGTAGATACAGCTCTTATACTCGGCCTCCTTCCAGCGTTGCTCGCCATCAGCATCGATACGGTGCATCTTCAAATGGCAGTTGTTGTTAGGATAGGTGTACCACAACTCGTCGACATAATAGCGATCGCCTTCGCGAGCACCCTTACGGAAATACAGGGGTGCCAGCTCCTGATTGGTATAGCAAAGCAACGTGTCACGCATGATGAACACATTGTCAAGCTTGTCGTTACCACGTGTTATCAGACTGCTACGGAACGCCTTCTGGCCTTTATAGTTTGACTGTACGGTAGACATAGATGCCGTACCGACCTTTACCCATACAAACTTCCAGTTAAAATAGAGGTCATAGCTCAGAAACTCGCCCGACTTAAAGGCAAAATTCTCGATGCCACACTGGGCGTTAGCCTTGAAAGGTAAAAGGGTAAAAAGGTAAAAGGGTAAAAGACCCAGAACCATCTTACGCATCCACTGTGATTTTATTGTTTTCATCATACACTACTTTTTACTGTTATTACTTTCGTTATTTTTTACCTTAATGGTATTTTGTTTGACGTATTCAATGCCCAAACGTTTAGCGCGATCGGCATTACGGTTCATTTGTTTCTTCTTATTATTTGAGTTTTTCTGCTTTACTAATTCGCCTGGCTTCTGCAAATAACGCTTACGTTCTGTCATATTCCACTGTAGCGTATTGTCCCACTTGGCCTTACATTCTATTGAACGGTGGTAATAGTAGACATCCTCTGGTTGCAGGTCGTCGTCATATAGGCCCGTATCCCAACGGCCATTGCCGTTGCGATCCATAAAAGCACGGACATAATAGACGCCTGGGTTAATATAGAAGAAGGGGGCTGAGCCATCGGCTTCTGCTCTTACCTGCTGGACGACGTTTTCGCTCTTGTCCAGCAACTGCACGACAATAGTGGAGTCTTGAATGCCACTCGTCTGCATTACCAAGGTGGAATAATCGTCAAGCGATTTCACCTTGATGCCTTGCTTGAATTCCTTTGATACCAAGCCATAGATATCAATAAAGGCTGCTGAATCGACCTCCAGACTATACTCCCTGCCTGGTTGCCAATCGGCACGTAACTCATAATATCGCAAGGTAGAGTCCTTTCGTCCAAAGTCGAAGGGCGCCCGATACCATAGTGTATCTATCTTAGAATAGAGGTGGATGGCTGCCGTGTCGAGGCTGGCCAATGGCGTAGGCATCTCTATCAATATAGAACGATGTGGGTCCATCGATGACGACACATTATATTTGGGCTCCAAAGGTTTGACAGGATAGATGCTGTCGTAGGGTTCATCGTTCTTCTTCAGCTTCTCCTGCTCCTTCTGCCACTCTTCAATATCTTTCTTCAACTGCTTCATGCGCTTCTCGTATGGCGTCTTGGCCAACACCTCAAGCGCAGAGTCTGTATGTTCCACGAGCAACCCCAGCGTATCAGTCATCCTGTAAGAGAGGTCCATACGCAGCGTGTCCTGATTGATCAGCGTGGTGTCGCGCAGCCAATAGGTAATGGTATCTCTCTTGATGCTGGGCTCAACGATGAAAGCCGAGTCGCTGTCAAAGTTCAAGCCACGAATAACGGGCAACAGGCTGTCGCCGTAAGTAAAGAACATCGTAAAACGATCGGGCTGCAGACGCTCAATCTTCAACAGGTTGCGTGTGGTCTGTACCTCTTGGAAAGCCAGCATCACGACATCGTCAGGATAGAAATGGGTATATGGTACGCGCAGGATGTTGTCGATGTGCAGCGTATCGCGCCAGATGGTGTCCTGGCGGATATCCGGCTTGCACGACGGAATAAATGTATCGTGCGAGAAAGCCAACATCTCACTCTTCTGCGAGAACTTAAAGTCGCCATCAGCATCCTGCAGGGCATACACACGATATTCGCCAGGAGCCACACCCTTGATGACAAAATGACCTCGCTCATCAGTACGTGAGATGCGCAACATGGGCTTGGTACGGAAAGCTGAATCGGCAAAATCATCATAAAGTCCTACGCTAATGCCTTGTACGGGCTCTAACTTCTCGGCACTCAGCACATAACCTGCCACTTCGAAGGTGTCAATATGTTCGCCTGTCGAGAAGGTATAGGTATAATTACCCAAGGGATTACCCTCGTTATTGTCGCTGATAGCGTCGCTGAAATCGACGGTATAGGTGGTATTGGGCTTCAGCGAGTCTATCAGATTCACCATAATCTTCTTGCCCTGCGTCTTGATTTCAGGCACCTCCAGTTGCGGGGGCGACACAATGACATTCTGGCTTGCATCAGCCAGCTTGACAAATTCGTCAAAATAGATGGTTATCTTCTTGCTCGTCACATTCGTGGCCTTGTCTTCAGGCGAACAACCTAAGATGCGAGGCGGGTCATCGTCGTACCATCCTCCGTCAGGCGAACCCATGCGGGCACAACCCGAAATAAGCAATGAGAGATGAGAAATGAGAAATGCTGCACACAGCACCCCTACACTCCCTTTCAGGCTTCCTGTTCCCATCTTGAAAAGTCTAATCATATCTTTCATCTCTCACTTCTCATTTAGCAGCAAGAGCTGCTCGATATGCTCACGTGAATTACTCAAACGAGGCACTTTATGCTGTCCACCCAATTTACCACGCAACTTCAGCCAGTCGTTGAAGAGACCTTTGCGTGCCTCGATAATCTCCAAATGTTGCAGGGTAATGTCCTTATAACGCTTGGCTTCGTAGTCGCTGTTAATCTCCTGAAGACGCTTGTCCAATAGGTCAGAGAATTGTGCCAAGTCACACGGCGATTTGGAAAATTCAATGAGCCATTGGTGGCGACACTTGGCATTGGCATCCATAAAGACTGGCGCTGCTGTATATTCCAACACCTCTGCACCCGTTTGTTCGCAGGCATACGCTAAACCCTGTTCGGCATTGTCAACGATGAGTTCCTCGCCAAAGGCATTGATAAAACTCTTGGTACGACCGCTGATAACGAACTTATAGGGATTGGTAGAGGTGAAACGGATGGTATCACCAATCATGTAGCGCCATAAGCCGCACGAGGTGCTGATTAGCATCGCGTAATTCTTATCCTTCTCAACACCCCACAAAGGTACAATGTCACCTCCGTCCATGGGCTGGAATTCATAGAACACACCATAGTCCAACATCAGCAACATAGCCTTGTCGGCTGGGTCGTCCTGCAATCCAAAGAAACCCTCCGAGGCATTATACGTCTCCATATAGTGCATGTTAGGCGACGTTATCAGCTGCTCGTATTGCTTGCGATAAGGCGTAAAGGCCACACCTCCATGGAAGAACACCTCAATATTGGGCCACACTTCTTCAAGATGCGTCTTACCCGTCAGCTCCATCATGCAATTCAGCACAGACAACATCCAAGAGGGCACACCACTGATGTTGGTCACGTTCTTGTTCATGGCCTCACGGGCAATACGCTCACGCTTCATTTCGAAGTCGCTCAGCAGCGCCGTTTCCTTCTTAGGTACACGCACTAAGTTAACTAACGGATTGATGTTCTCTATCAGGATGGCGCTCAGGTCACCTACTAAAGAACCAGCCACATTATAATTGGGTGCATGACTGCCACCAAGAATCAATCCCTTGCCGTCGAACATCCTCGACTTGGGATTATTGCGCAGATAGAGGGCCACAGAGTCGCGCCCACCAGCATAATGAATCTTTTGAAGACCCTCGTCACTAACAGGAATAAACTTTGACTTATCGTTCGTGGTACCACTCGACTTGGCATACCAACGAACGCGACCTGGCCATAGCACATTCTGCTCGCCATGACGCATACGGTCAATATCGCCCTTCAGTTCCTCGTAGGTGTTGACGGGCACCATCTTAACGAAATTATCGTAATCCTTGATATTGTCGAAGGCATGATTCCTGCCGTATTCTGTATCCTTGGCGGAATGAATCAAATGTTCCAGCACTGCCCGTTGCAGCACCTCTCCCCCACTCTGATGCTTCTCCAAAGCCTTTTGGCGGGGTACAAATACCTTTCCTATAATCTGAGTCAGACTCATGTTATTACGAAATTTTGCATGCAAAATTACACAAAACCATTGTAACACATGAAGAAATTACATTTTTTTATATAATAAGTTCAACTTTCGCAAGCTCAAGCTAGAGATGAGGACCCTTCTTTACTTGCCTGAAAGGTACAGACGGAGTCCAAATTCGATAGAAGGTGCCAAGGGATGCTCCTTATAATAATGTTCGAAAGAGGTGCCGTCGTGGAAGTAATAGCCCAATGAGGGTTGCAGGAAAAGACCCACCAGAGGCGTAATGGCATACTCCGCACCTGCAGAGGCATTTATAGACCACTGCCAGGGCTTTTCGTTCAGACACTTCTGAA
>JAEEGK010018339.1_pt1 | contig 15153 bp, 15 predicted proteins | sample 8958771 | NCBI WGS metagenome assembly JAEEGK01 (sample SAMN16246547, study PRJNA631951) | gut metagenome | biome: gut microbiome; feature: rumen; material: SC-attached | host: Bos | place: Iran: Karaj | collected 2018-10 | reverse complement strand
ATGTTCTGCTGCCCTTCGGCCCAGATCAGCGAGTTATGGAAATAAGTATGTCCACCATCCTGATACTCAGGAAAGCCACCGAACGACTCACTCTCGTCGTATGCCTTCATCTCAGCAGGAGCAGCCAGAATCTTCGCCCCAGCCATCAGATGCAGATCAACATTGCTCTTCAACCGGATACTGCCGCAGAGATACGTTCCTGCCGACAGTACCACCTGTCCACCACCATCCTTTGTGGCAGCTTCTATCGCCTTGTTGATGGCCACATGGTCAAGAGCCTTGCCATCACCCTTGGCACCATAGTCCCGCACGTCATAGACACCTGGCACTGCGGCCTGCACGCCCAAAGCGCACAAGGCCAACACCATACCGCATAATAATCGCCGTCTCATATATCAATCAGTAGTTTGTTTCTGGGGGCAAAGATAGTTGAATAAACCGACTTTCGACTGCACTTTTTGACTTTCCTACCCTATTTTATGATAGTCAGCCGATCCGCAACTGAAGGACTGCAGCTGTTCACCCATCACGCCCTTCATCACCTCAAACACATTGTCACCCGTGCAATGGCTAGTGTAAAACAGCGTATTGGGATAATTGGCTTTCAACCGTTGAGCCAAAGCTGCCAATTCTTCTTCCGATTCCTGTCCGTCAAGCAGGTGGAAGCCACCTACAACGGTATGGACGGGCCAAGGGCAAGACGATAGAATGTTTTCAAGTCCGCTATGAGCACAACCTGTAAATAGCAGACCATCGATATACAGGGCCAGTTCATGACGGAAATCGTCGTGGATATAATCCCCGTTGACATCCTGAATATAGAGATTCTGATTCCCCTTGGGCATCGGATAAATCTGGGGGATATGGGCAATCACGTGGAGACCTTCTGCGATTTCGCAGGTTTGGTCTATCAAAATAAGTCTGTCATTGTCTATCTCCGGCCACTCCGTAGTGATGCTGTGCAGATTTCCTCGTTTGGAATAAAACTTTCCGCTCATGGCATCGGGCGAGACGATAACCTGAGCATTTTGATTCTGTTCCAAGAAGTACCGTAAACCTCCCGCATGGTCACTATGCCCGTGAGAAATGAAAACATAATCCACATCACTGAGATCTATGTCCAGCAGCTCTGCGTTTCGGACAAACATATCACTCGCACCTGTATCAAGCAGGATCTTGTGACATCCAGTTTCCAACAGGATAGAAAGGCCATGCTCTGTCTCAAGCGCAGGATTACTCGACCTGTTATCTGATAATACAGTCCATTTCATATTGTTATCTCTATTTGAATACCCTCTGGGCCGAGGATGCAACTCTCGTAATAGCCGTCGCCAGTAGTTCGCGGGCCACTTGTTACCTGATAGCCAGCATCACGAAGTTCGATGGTCTTGGCGTTCACAGCCTCTTTGTCTCTTTCTTAATATTCGTAAAGTTTGATGTGGAGGATTTTCCACTCGCCAACGCCGATGCGGGCGTGACGGCCTTGGTGGGTCTGGTCGCCGTTATGGCGACGTAGGTATTGCATAGTGCCATCGTCAGTAATAGCGACCTCATCAACGGACAGAAGGCCAAGGCGCTTGCCATTGAAACGCTTGTTCGCCTTCTGGCCTGTATTCCCACCTGCTTCGGCGAAACCATCCTCGCCTAATTGTTTTTGCTCGGTTTGTTGCTTCTCCGTGGGAGTTTTGAAGTCGATAACCACACCACTACCAGCCAATAAGTATTCGTATTTGCTGAGACGGATGAGCATAGCACCACCCTCGGGCCATGCAGTGCCGTCGGTGGCACGGGGATCCCAAGGAAGAGTGAAATAATGGCGGCAGGTCATCACCACACCGTCGTCATCGATAATGCGCTCACGGTCTTCCTGATCGAAGAGAAGTCCCCAAGTTTTAAGTGAAGAGTGAATAGTGAAGAGTGAAGACTCGGCTTTGCCGCTTGCTACCGAAGGGACGCAAGAATTTGCTACCGCCAACTGTTTTATGAGTCCGTAGGCTTGTGTCACAGATTCCGTTTCTTTCTCACTAGCCTGGTCGATGGCGAAGGGTGAGAACCCCAAAGCCTGATGCTCGCCGAAGGCATAAAGGGCACGGACGCCACTGTTCTCGCAGCAACGGCTCTCAGGGATAAAGAGACGATTTTTCACCTTTCCGCCGTCTTGCGGACGCAAAGGCATCGCATACTGTGCGCACCACGACTTAAAACCGGTGTCGTAGATATCGGGTGCGAGCAAATCGATGCTGGGTGCGCCCTCATGCCAGAAGTCAATGAGATGTGCCAACGGGCCTGCCGAGGGATATTCGCCCGGACGGCGGCCACGACTGTTCATAGCTGCATTCACGTAGAGCGGCATGTCGTGTATTTCTCGGGCAGCCTTGGCCAGATGCTCCACATAGCGGGCATAACTCAGCGCCATAAACTTCTCGTCGGCATACTCATCCGTTCCATAACGTTCCGCCCACTTCTCCTGCTTATAAACTTTCTCTGCCTGCGGCGAATGGTCACGTGCCGACTCCAACATACCGATTTCGTTTTCTATCTGCATCATGACGACTACCTCGCGCTGTGGGTCACGCTCCTTGATATGCTGCATGAGTGCCGAAAATGCTTTCAGATCTGCCTGCAACACATTGTCGCTGAAACACGATGCAATCTCCATCTGCTTCCCCTCGGCAGTCATCGCCCTTGGAAACCGCTTCGTGTCCTGTTTGAACCACCCCGGCGCATAGCACGACATCGAGTTCTTCCAAGCACCGAACCAGAGGAACACCACTTGCAACTGCTCCCTTCGCGCCACATCGATGGTACGGTCAATGAGCGTGAAGTCGAACTGCCCCTCCACAGGCTCTACGAACTCCCAATATGCCGGCACCAGCACCGTGTTCAGTCCCAACGCCCGCATCCGAGGCATCACCTCTTCAATGTCCTCCACCGACGTCGCCGCCGAGTTACTCAGTTCACCGCCGAGGATCGGTCTACTCAGCCCTTGTGCCTGCAAGGTCAGCACGCCCATAAAGCACAAGGCCAGCACCAAACTGCATAATAATTGCCGTTTCATATATCAATCAGTAGTCTGTTTCTGGCGACAAAGTTAGCCGAATAAACCGACATCCGACTGCACTTTTTGACTTTCCTACCCTATTTTATGATAATCAGCCGAGAGCGACAAAGACGACAGTCATGGGGACGGTTCTTTTGATATATCGTAAGAACCGTCCCTCTGATATTCATGCCTGTCCCCAAGACTTGCATCAGCGGTAGTATCCGAGGCGGACGAAGTGGCGGGGCTGGGCGAAGGGATTCCAGGAGATGTGGAGCCAGGTGGAGCCCGTCAGCAGTTGGTCGGTGTGCGGAGAGGCCTTGAGGAAATCCACGAGGCGCTGGAACTGCGAGGGGTCCTTCGGGCGGATATCGGCAGCCTGACCGCAGAGATGCTGTGAGCTGCTCACGCCACCCACCAAGCGGTTCACCCTGCTGTTGCGGAAGCCCGAGTTCACGATGATCGGGCCTACTTCGATGCGTGCCGGCTCCAGCAGCATCTGGCAGCCATAGGCCATGTTCACCACGTCCTGCAGCGTCGGCTTGTTATCGGGATACTTGTCTGCCTTGATGAATTCATTCAGCTTAAAGTGCGGCGATAAGCGAACGCCATCAAGCTTGTTTGTTTGGCTGAGTGCAGCCTCTGGGTTATTCGTTTGGTTTTTCATGATAGTGCTTTTTGATGATACGGAGATACTGATCCAGTCCGAAGATCGAGCCGGCCAGCAGGAACGACTGCGCCACGTAGTAGAGCAGCCCGCCCGCCACGTCGTCGATGTGGACCACTTGGTAAGCCACCATCACGATGCTGCTCACGATGAGCAGCACCGCGCAGGCATACTGAGAGATTTTAAAGCCTTTCTGGTTTTCCATGGCTTTGATGTTTCACTTTTTTACCTTTTTACCTTTACACCATCGTGCCGCCGGCAGCTCCCAGCAACAGGGTGATGACATAACTGATCGCCTGAAGGATCATCTTTACCGTCTTGTTCATACGCTTTAATGTTTTAAATGGTGAATTACTAGGGTTATTTTCGCGGCCAAAACCGCCTCTCTATTACTCTGCGAAGTTACAAAAAATAATCGAGAAAACCAAACATTTCCCCGATTATTTTCTCACAAAAGCACCGTCCAGACACAAAGAAACGGAAGCCGCTGACTTCCGTTTCTCTATTCTCATTTTTGGGGAACTAGCACCCATACCCATGTGCTTGTCCCCATGACTACCATAGCCCTCATCTCTTGGAAACGTGAGAGCCAACACAGCATATAACAAAAGAACCGTCCCTCCGTTATATACTCTGCGAAGTTACAAAAAATAATCGAGAAAACCAAACATTTCCCCGATTATTTTCTCATGTAACGCAGGGACGGAGCATTTGTTATAACAAAAGAACCGTCCCCCCGTTATACGTTGTGTTACGTGTGTTCTCCCCCCGCACCATTGCGCAGTGCTCCGATGCGGGGAGAGGAGATTATAACTTAGAATGCGAGGCAGGCACGGGTATATTGACTAGAGGTCGAACCAAAAGAACCCCAACTACCCTGACCCTCATGAAACTTGTAGCCATATTTAAGTTGTATACTACCCATAGTACCAGCATCTGTACTAGACCAGTAGGTACTCGCATTCATATTCGTGCCGCCAAAACTGCTGAAGCCGTCGCGCAGGGCAGTGTAGCTGCCTGCTGCGGTAATCATATTGTTCCAATCGTCCCTGGAGGGCAGTTGCCATGTACCGCCGGTAACGGCTGGTGTGTGTGCTTCGCAGGTTGTTTTGGCCGTGCTCCAGTCCATAAAACCCTCATTCTCCAGCGCCAGCGCCAGACCGTGGCCAGTACCGCTTACATAGGCAATCATGGCCGCAGCGGTCTTGCTGGCAGCGCTTACAGCAGCTACCGTAGCATATACGTTGCCGTCGGTCGTCACAACGCTACCAATATAGTCGTTTGTCACTGCACTGAGAGTAATGGGGTAAGTAAGCTGCTTCGTCATCGTCACTGTGCTCTGGTAGTATTTGCTTGTTTCGAGGCTGACACCACCAGCCTTCGTATAAGTGTAGGTATCAGAGCCATCGGTAGCCTCGATAACCAGGTCGCCTGCGGGTATAAATGAGGGAACCATGCAGAGGTAATAAGCACTCTTGGCTGTACTCGTTGCTCCAGCCACAAGTTCACCATTGGCTTTAACCGTTACTGCGGTGGCCGAGAGGGCTGCTGATGTATTGTCCTGCAGCGTGAGCTTCCAGATGGAAATCATGCTGGGCATGGATACGTTGGCCTTGAGCGAAGCCGTGGCAGGGTCTCCACTGACAGCAAGTTTACCAGAGCCCATTCGGAAGTCGATGTTGTTCTGAATAAATTCCAGCGTACCGTCTTGGGCGTGGGCTTTATCCCAACAGGTGGGGTTTGGCGTAAAAGGAAACGTACTAGAGGGCGTAGCCGAAGAAACGGCGGCAGCCGGATAGGCCAGCACCACAGTCTCATCGTTCGCTCCCACGGTGATGTCACCACTGATAGGGGCAGAGCCATCGGGATTGGGAGTTCCAACCGTTACCACGTCCTTCACACCACCATGAATCAGGGCTATCTGATCGCCTGACTTCCAGGCCACGTTGATGGATGTTCCGTCCTCGGTGTATGTCGTGCGCGTGGTGGCACCACTGTTGGGTGCTGCGATGGTGGCGGTGAAGTGCATCTTCGCCTGCTGTTGTGCGGGCTGCTGCTCTATTACGTTATCGTCGCTGCCGCAGGCGGCCATCACGAGGGCCAGCGCTGCCATGCTGAATATCTTCAATGTTTTCATTGTCGTCATTTCTTTAAAGGGTTCAACATGATTGTTTACGGATTCAACGGATCACCGCCATTATTAAACGGATCCAAACCGCTTGCCTGAAGCAACTGCAGTTGTTGTTTCAACTCGAAGACCTGCATCGAGGGCTTCTCATACTTTTTCTTTGTTGTCATAAACTAATTATTATGAGTTAATACTTTAGTAATTATTTGGCCACAAAGTTACAAATAATTTTTGTTAACGAGCGTTACCCCCCCTTAAATTGTGTTAAAATGCCTAAAATTGTTTCGGGTGGAAAAATTTCGGCGGTGGTTTTGGGATTATTAACATAAAAATATATCCAATGATAGAGAATATTTGCTAAATTTGCAGCCGATTTCGCCAAAAAAATTTGGGAGCGATACACAAAAATTAATAAACACAATAAAAACCTTTTTTGTATGACAGAAGCCGATATTAAGATCATCGAGGAAGACCCTCTACAGAAGATGAAAGACCTTACGGCCCAGTGGGCTAATTACTTTAACGGCATTCAGCAGGTACTGGAAGAAAATAAACGGTTGCACGACAAGATTGACCAGCTGAATTCTGTAAACGAGGAGCAGCAGAAAGAGATTGACGGACTGAATCAACAGCTTCAGGATAAGGACATACAACTGAAAGAACTTGGTAAACTGTCTGCCGGTGTGGCGAAGAAATCGTCGGCCGACGATGTATCGAAAGCCATACGCATATACCTGAATACATCAAAGCGTAAGACGCAGAGCAAGCGTGAGGCCGCTAAGACGGTACTCCTGGAACTCATCACAGCTGCAAAACTGGAGATGTCGGAGGACATCATGGAATCGCTGAGCCACTTCGATGATGAAGAACTGACGGAGCAGCCTCAGTCGACGAGCACCATGACTGAGAACTTAGCTGAACTGCTGACTGCCGAAGCGCAGGTATTGTGGCAGCAGTTGAGGGATGCGAGATTTATCGTGGCTGACGGCTATGCGCTGGCCGAGGGCATATCGGCTAACCAGGCAGCCTACATCGCCGACCGCATGGCCGAGAAATTGCAGATCAAGAAGAAATGGAAGTTGTTTCAGCAGCTCTGGGGCATCTCGAACATGGCACAACTGGCAGGCTCATGGCAGCAGACGGGTAAGCTACCACCCAGAAGCGACGAAATCGACAAGATAATGAAATAGACTAAGAATCAATCAGTTAGGGTCTTATATAAGTCTTATAGTAAGTCTTATATAAGACCTTTTTCTTTATCCTTTTTCGTACCTTTGCAGCACCAACCATCGGGGGAAAATGGTCAAGCGTTGGACCGAAGGCCAGTCTCACTTCCCCCGTTGGGCGGAGGGCCCCTCGTGTGAGACCGAGGCAACACCCGAACCTAATAATAAAAATGAAAAAGAACAATGAGACATTCTGGAACAACAACACGCACCTCTGCGTGAATCTGAAAACCCAGCTGCGCAGCGACCGCTATGCCAAGACCGGCAAGAGCTATCCCGGCGTGTTGCGTCGCGACGTGTTCTGCGAGGAGTTCTGCTACGAGGATCACTTCACCTTCGTCGAGACCCTGCCCCAGCCTGCGCAGAAGCGCAACCCGCAGGTCTACAACGGCCAGTACATCACCGTTACCCGCCACGCCGACGGCACCTACCGCCCGAACCTCAAACCCATGAAGGTCGACAAGGATTTCAGCGTGGCGAAGTATGCCAGCAGCGTAGCCAACGAACTGCTCTGGGCGCTCGAAGGCCTGGTAGGAAGAAGTGAATAGTGAATAGTTAATAGTGAATAGTGAATAGTTAATAGTGAATAGTAAAAAGTCGCGTCTATTTCAATTTCAGTTATTTCAATTAAAAATAAGGTGGTCAAAAACCCCTTATATATATTCATAACTAATTGATATATAGATAGTTATATATAATAAGAAGGGATTTTGATATCTCAAAAATAAAACTGAAATAATTGAAATTGAAATGACAAGCCAGTCAATAATCATCTAAATAGCAGAAAATCAATGAGATACGACATTAGCAATCAGAAGGCTCCCGAGATGCCTAACCTCGGAAAAGGTACAGAATGTATCAAATTCCTGCTCACGCAGGCCTCGAAAGACATGCACGAATCCCTCGTTCCGATGCTCTTTCCCTCTCTTGGTGCGCACATCAGCAGCGCAGAATTTCAGTATCCCGACCGCAGTTGGAAGGAAACATGTGGCATGATGGCCCAGTTGGTGGGCAATTCGGGCGACAACAAGGGCCAATTGACCGACTTAGTGAAAGCAATTTGCCGCGACTTCACCCGTCACGACGAAGCGGAATACAAAAAGTTGGAGGATTGGTCGAATCTCTACCAGGCCAAGAAGAACGCTAAGGACACGCCCGTATGTCCCACGATTGCCATTTGGTTTCCACCTGTCGACACCACCAAACCGGCCTTCCTCAAAAATGCCATCGCCCTTGAAAAACTGGGTGGACGGACGCAGTATTTCGACCTGCCCGAGGTGGAGATGGCCGACCAGCTGTGCGGCAGCCACAAGCAGGTTTCCAAGACGTTCCGCAACATCTTCGACAAGGCAAAGGCCGGCGCCCTGCGTGCCACGGTCGACGGCGTCACCGGCAACCCCATCATGCGTGCCAACATCACCATGTCGGGCGTGCCCATTACCGTACGTCCCTTCTATAAGAACGAACTCTTCAACGGCACCTTCGGACGTATCGTATTCTCCTTCAAGCCGCGTGGAGGTCGCAAAGGAAAAATTCCCCGCGTGGGCGAGTATACAGACGAGTTCTACCAGAAGTTGGAGGAATACCTGGCGCGACTCGACATCTGCAAGGGTCGTTACATTATCAAGCCTTTGAACAAGCTGATCGACAAGATGGCCGAGGATATGGCGACGATGGCCGACCTGGCCGATGATGACGACCTGTGGGACATCTCCAAGCGTGCTCTTATCAATGCCTGGAAGGCCGGCTGCGTGATGTGGGCACTCAACAACCAGACATGGACACGGTCTATGGGCGAGCTGGTAGAGTGGCTGGTGTACCATGACTTGTGGTCGAAGATGCATCTCTTTGCCGACATGTTCAGCCAGGCCACTGATCAGGTGAGTGAGGCCCAGCGTCGTGGTCCGAAGAACATGCTCGACTCGCTGCCCGACACCTTCAACGAGGCTCAACTGGAAGCGCTCCGTGTGGAAATCGGAAAGAGCAAAGAGGGCACCAAGGGACAATTGAGTCTATGGGTGCACCGCAAGTTCATCACCTACTCGAACCAGACGGGACTGTACACGAAGACCGACGAATACCTGAAGGGATAGTGAATAGTGAATAGTGATTAGTGAATAGTCATGGAGAAATATGAAATTCAGAAGCTGCGCGAGCTGCCCATTGAGGGGGTCGCGCAGCGACTCGGGCTAAGCGTGGCGAGGCACAAGGCATTGTGTCCGTTTCACGACGATCATCACGCGAGCCTGTCGTTTTCGGTGCGCAGGAATAGCTTCAGATGCTTTGTCTGCGGGGCCTCGGGCGGCACCATCGACCTCGTGATGCGGCATCTTAACCTCGGTTTCCATGAGGCCTGCAAATGGCTCGCCGACGAGCATAATGTTATAATGGATAATGGAAAATGGACAATGGATAATTATGGGGAGGCGAAACCGTTTGATGCAAGCCGGTATGAGCGGTATTTTGAGCGGCCGTGGCTGAACGAGGCGGCAAGGCGGTTTCTCTATGAGGAGCGCAGGCTGGATCCTCGCGTGGTGCGCTGGTGCAGGCTGACGTCGTGGACGGATAGGCAGGGCGTGAGTTGGTTGCAGATACCTTATTATAATCAGGAGGGCCGGCTCGTGGGCGTGCAGAACCGCAACCTCGTGCGCGACGCCCTACCCCGTTTCCGCTTCCCCGCCGGCTCGCAATGCGGCATCTACAATCTGCCTGTACTCAATCTGCTCCGTCCAGGCGAGGACCTCTACATCACCGAAGGCTGCTCCGACTGCTGGGCCATGCTCTCCGCCGGTCACAAGGCCATCGCCATCCCCTCTGCCACCCTCCTTTCGAAAGCGGACGCCGAACAATTATCCATTGTCCATTCTCAATTATCCATTATATTTCACATGTATCCCGATCGTGATGAGCCTGGCGAGCGTCTCTTCCTCCAACTGCAACAGATCCTGCCCTCGCTCGTTCACCATCAGCTGCCCCCAAGCTGCAAGGACTTCAGCGAGTACTATCTTTCGACGAAGAAATAACCCTGCCTTATTGCGTAATAACCCACCCTTATCCGGCAATAAGGATGGGTTATTGAATTACACAATAGGAACCGTCCCTACTGTGTAATTTTTAACACTTTTTTATGACGAAATGTTTGGTGGTCTCAGATATTTTTCGTACCTTTGTAGAGTCATAAGAAACAATGTAAATACAGGCGGGAAGGGCCACCCGATGCAGCTGGTCCACTTAGTAATATAATACCACGAAAAATTTTTAAGTGTATGATTGAATTGTATTTGTCAAAAGTGACAGAAAGTTCGGAGTCCGAACAGGCGGGTAAGCTCTACGCCCGCGTGAGTTACAAACAGACCATGACCGTGCAGGACATGGCGCATCACATGGCTGAGCACAACACGGCGTTCTCTGAGGGAACCATCACCGGTATCCTGATCGACTTCGTGAAGTGCATCCGCGAGCAGGTGCTCAACGGCAACACCGTGAAGATCGACAACCTGGCTATCTTCAAGGCCACCGTCGAGGGCAACGGTCTGGAAACCATGTACGACGCCGCCAGCGACAAGGTGGCATCAGCCACGATCGGCAACCTCGGTGAGGGCGCGAAGACCGGTCCTGCCGTGAAGACCATCAAGCTCCTGGCGCAGTCAACCGGCGACTTCACCCGCGACGAGCTCAAGAAGGACGCCAAGCTCTCCTGGACCGACAAGACCAAGGCCGAGATCGCAGCTGCCAAGGCTGCCGCCACCGGCGGTGCTTCGGCAGGTTCCAACGAGGGTTCAGGTAATGGCTCCGGTAACGGTAGCGGCTCAGGCTCTGGCTCAGAGAACGGCGGTCAGAGCGGCAACAGTGGCTCAGAGGGCGGCAACCAGAACCAGCCCACTAACTTCGCCCTGACCATTGCCACCAGCGGTTCCGGCTCTGCCACCGTGACGCTCAACGGCAATGCCCTGACCTCAGGCTCTAACCTGAGCGAGGACGACGAGGTGGAGATCAGCATCACGCCCGCAGAGGGTCAGACCCCGACAGCCACCATCAACGGTTCGAGCATCGAACTGACTGAGGACAACGGCGTCTACACCGGCAACTTCGCGATGCCCGGTCAGGCCTCTACCCTCGTGATCAACACCGGTACCAGCGACGAAGGTGGCGACGGTGGCGAAGGCCTCGACAAGGACTAACGCTCAAAAGAGCTAGTGAAAAAGAAGGGTCCGGGAATCTTGCGATTCTCGGACTCTTACGACTCTGGTAAGACTGACTATATTTCCACTATATGCAAAGGCTTCGACTGGGATCAGTATGCTATCTTCGTGGTGAAGATTGAGGTGGAGTTCTTTGCCCAGATAAAAGGCTATAATTTCTCCTTGACTGCGTCGAGCTCCGTCACGATTCGGCCGTTTAAGCGAGCTTAACGGCTCTCGCTGCTCCGTCCCTTGAATGTATAACCAATACCCTCGACCGCTGTGCGGATGGCTTCTTCGGTAGCGGGACCTTTGATGGTGAGGGTGTTGGCGGAAGCACTGGCCTTGGCTTTTTCAACGCCAGGCACATCCTCGACAGCGCGGACTACGGCAGCCTCGCAATGACTGCAATGCATGTCCTCGACACGATAGACGGTCACATCTGGATCTAAGGGCTTTTTGTCTGTAAATCTGCTGAAAAACTTCATCATAAGAGCAAATACAATTAATAATGTTAATACTGTGGCGCAAACAATCTTAAACGGACTGGGCAGAGTTGATGCCCCCATGCAGCAAGCATCCTGAGCGGCAATAGTGAAGTCGATTCCAGTTGCATTAAGTAGCAGTCCGAAGAGAACGGCAAAGCCTACGATGGTCATCAGATAGATAGAGGTAAAACGGCGCCCCATCGACTTATGAACCACGAGGATTGACGCGAGATTGACGGCAGGGCCTGCCATCAGCATCACCAGTGCCGCGCCAGGCGAGAGACCCTTCATCATCAGGGCTGCTGCCACTGGGATACTACCCGTCGAGCATATATACATTGGAACGGCAATGATGAGTATGACCAGCATCTGTAATAAGGGCTGACTGCCGAAGCTGAGGAAGAACTCATCAGGCACAGCGACCTGAATCAATGCTGCCACGACAAGTCCGATGAGCAGTCGCAGACCGATGTCGCGAAGCATATCATAATAGGCATACTTCAGTACGCGCCAAATCCTGTTGCCCTTTTCCGTCTGACATGAACAGTTGACGATATCAACGACGTCATCCTCGCGAACCAGTCGGTTTACCAGCAGTCCGCCGCAAACGCCTGTGATAAGCGCTGCCGTAGGACGGATAATCGCAAAACCCAGTCCCATCAGCGAGAACGTGGCCAAGATGGAGTCAATGCCCGTCTGTGGTGTGGCTATGAGAAACGAGGCGATGGCTCCCTTCGAAGCTTTTTCGTTTCTGAGTCCGATAGCGGTAGGGATGACGCCGCATGAACATAGCGGCAGGGGTATACCTAACAGCGCCGCCCATAGCACAGACAACTTGTTATTCCGCGAAAGATAGTTGGCATAGAACCTCTGCGGCACAAATACGTGCAGTACGCCTGCGATGAAGAATCCCAACAGCAGATAAGGAGCCATCTCGCAGACCACGTTCAGAAGTGATGTGAAGAAGAAGTTCGTCCTCACTTTGATATTGGTTTGATTGTCAGACGTCGCTCGTAGCGGGTGGCTTTGACCTGATAGCCAGGCAAGACGTAGCAGGCCGTGCAGCCTACGCCAGTGGTGTTGTAGTCGAGGTTCAGAGTGACGCCGTCCTGCTGCTGGAGCTGGTAGGTATATACCGCCTTCGTCAGGTTGTCGGTGCTGTAGTGGTAAGCGTTGAAGTTGAACGGCTCGTCCATCGCAAAGCGCAGTCCCTGACCGGAGCCATTGCTCATATCGAGCCAGCGGTTGTCGCAGCGCAGACCGCAGTCCTGCGGAATGAGATAGGGCTCGAACATATCATCTACGGTTTTCTCGTAGATGCCGATGGCATAACCAGTCTTGCGGTCGGGATAGTTCTCCTCCGGACCGCGACCATACCACTTCACCTGCTGCATGTCGTCGCAGAGCGTCATGGTCAGTCCGATGCGTGGCAGAAGGGCGGGCATCTGTCCCTCTGGCTCAAGAATATGATGGAGGGCGATGGTGCCGTCGCCGTTGATGCGGTACTCATAGACCTCGGAGAAACCCGAATAGCGCAGACCTGTGATGTAGGCATCGAGCGATGTGTTAACAGGGGCACCAAACTGGGAGAACCAGCGCACATTGACATAGACCTGTCCATTGGCCTCGAAGGCCTGGCAAGAGATGGGGATGCGGGTGGTGGTGTTCAGGTTGTTGCTATAGAACTCGTTGGCTATCTGAGAGCCGTTCCAAGCCTTGCGGTTGTTGTAGGTGATGTTCCACTGGTCCCAGCCGTCGACCTCAAGTGCCAGCGGGGCGCGCCACACGTTCATCTGAAGTGGCGACTTGAGCAGTTCCTTGCCAGATTGCTTGATGCTGAATAGCTGGCCGTCGGGGGTGAAGGTGTAGGAGAATCCGTCGCCGCTGACTGTGATAGCGTCGTTAGTACGGCTCAGCACGGCCTTTCCGATGGTCTTGTCAGAAGGTATAGCCAACTGGCGCCAGGGGAGTTCCAACTGGTCCCAGGCCATGACGTGACCTTTCTTCGCCCAGATTTCATCAGCCTTCAGACTGCTGGTAATCATGAGGCGGTATTCGCAGCCGGGTTTGATAGCGGGGCGGTTATAAGGCAGGGTGATAACCTTTTTGGTCAATGGTGCGACATCAGGACTGAGCGTTCCCTGCTGCAGACAGACGCCGTCCTCGTAAAGTTCCCATTTCATGTCGTAATACGAGGTGTTGATGAAATGGTTCCTGTTCCATATCTCTACCGTACCGTTGTCGGCACTCAGCAGCGTGCAGGATATGGGCTGGGAGGATTTCTTCATCTGATAGATTTCCGGCTGAACGGTCCTGTCGGGCCATATCGTGCCGTAGGTGCGGGCACCGATGCCGTAACTGAAATACCTGCCCTCCTGCTGCTCCGTCTCGAAGTCGAGGTTCAGCAGTTGGCCTGTGGCGTCGGCGATGACGACATTGTCCATCAGTGCATCGCAGATATAGACGCGGGTGTCCTGTCCGTGGGTCTGCTCATTGCGGCCTATGTTCACGGGGAATGGCGCATTGATGATGTTGCCCTGAGCCTCCATCTGGGCTACCTGCGCGTTGTCGATGCTTACCGTCATTTGCTTGCCGTCGTAGCAGGCTTCCACATGGTGCCACTTGTTCTCCCAGTCGCTGGGCAGCGGGGCTGTGAGTTCATACTTGTGGTTCGTGGCCGCAGGTCTTCTGCCAAAGGGACGGCCATCGTTCTGTGCCCCCTCAGGAGCCTTGTCGGTGTTGATATAGAACAGCAACTGTTCCTTGCCTCGCTGCTCGATGCCGAACTGCCACTCGCCCTTGGTCACGAACGAGCCGCACGAGCTGATGAGCTTGCGCGGACAGACATCAAAACTGATGGTGATGTTGCTGCCGGTAACCTCCAAACAGTCGTCACGATAGACTTCCACCCACTCGTCGTGTCCGCTGAGGTCTATCACATGATTCTTACGATTACGACTGTCAGCCACCAGTTTTGCATTGCCCATGATATGTGTCATCACCTGATGGCCCGATTTGTCCATAAGCCTGCGAGCGGGCTGCGTAAGTCCTGGCGACACAAAGTCCCAGACGGCACCGCCGATGCTTCGCTCGTGGGTATAGATGGCGCGCCACATCTCGTCGAACATACCACCGCCATTGCCAGCCACAGATATATACTCATCCATGAACGACGGACGCACGTCGCCATCGCCATGACGGCCCACCCTAAGGTCGAGTGCCAATGGCGTTGGGTAGCGCGGACCGATGATATCCTCTGCTGGATGGCTATAGGCATTGCCACCGTACATCCACCAGCGGGTGTGGTCGTATTTGCGGCCTTCGTCAATCACCTCACCGATATTGGGACCCTCGCCGCTCTCATTGCCGGCACTCCAAAACAGCACCGCAGGCTGGTTGCGGTCGCGCAGCACCATACGGCGC
>JAEEGK010018338.1_pt1 | contig 15153 bp, 15 predicted proteins | sample 8958771 | NCBI WGS metagenome assembly JAEEGK01 (sample SAMN16246547, study PRJNA631951) | gut metagenome | biome: gut microbiome; feature: rumen; material: SC-attached | host: Bos | place: Iran: Karaj | collected 2018-10 | reverse complement strand
TAGGATATGATATTCGTTTGGAGGGAGCCGTTTCCAAGCAACTGGTATATAACTTGAAAAACGAGATAATGCCTATCATGAATGCCTATCGTCCTTGTGTAAAGCCAATAGGCATTACGGTCGAAACAATGAAAGATTTTCAGGGTGGGCAGGGAGTTGCCACTGGTTTTTCCGGCGGCATTGATTCATTCGCGACAGTTGTCAATAATATACGGGGAAATGTGTATGATGATAATGATGCATTGACTCATTTGTTCTTTTTCAATGTTGGAACCCATGGCTTGGTCAATTCCTTTGAAGCCTTGGAGCGTGTCCGGAAGAAATTCCTTAAGCGATATGAGACTTTGAAGCCGGCGGTGCAGTCAATAGGCCTTCCGTTCATATCGATTGACAGCAATTTAAATACATTCTTGCCGGATACTGTCATTGCTGAAGTTGCTTTGTGTAATTCTGCTGTTGTTCATTTCTTGCGTAAAGGATTGAGGAAATACCTGCTTTCTTCTGCTGGATATAATTATAAAGAACTTTTCAGATATATTAAAGAGTCTTCAGTAGAGTCGCATTTGGATATTGATGTTATTTCACCGATGTTGTGTCAATGGCTAGGAGATGGGACCTTGCGGATCATGCCGAGTTGCACCAATATGACACGCATTGAAAAGACACTGAGCATTTCAGAGTTTGGACCGGCGAAAGAATGGCTGAATGTCTGTAATTCCGATAAGACGATGGAGAAAAACTGCTCCATTTGCTGGAAATGCAGAGGTACTATCACCGATTTGGAAATATTAGGAAAACTGGATAATTTCCGAAGCGTATTTGATGTTGATTTGTATCGTGAAAAATACAAATCAAGAGACATAGCGGAGATAATATTTTCTCCTACAGAAGAAGAGAGTATTTACTTAAATAGTTCACGACGTTATGCAATTGAACATGGAATTGATTTAAAAAGTCAATCGAAAACGATGGATTTGGTTTGTGCATATTTGCATCAAACGTGGTTATATGTTGCATTAAAGAAACTGAATCTTCTCAAAATAGTCAAAGGCATATTTGGCAGAAAAAGCGAATGACGGTATTTGTTCAGTAGGGGGGTATTGACGACGGTTCTCGCCGTTGCCAATGCACCCCATGGAATTCACTGTGTTTATGTGAGAACGGGAGCAGCCGAAATGTCACGGCCGTGCGTGCTACGTGAATAGAACGCCCTTGTCATCCCCGTCTTACCCTCTTTTGTGTCGCATCAAAAAAACTTTTTCGCAATTGTCTTCAACAAGGGATTGTTGCGGATGAAGTTATGAATCTTGCCATCTAGAAGCTTTGCGCGGAAGATGTCCAGAGCGTTGACTTCTTTGCGAAGGTCGAGTCCTTTGAGCCTCGCCATGTCTAGGATATGCTTGTTGAACATGTCCTTGCTTTCATTTACGATGGTTTCCGCAATAAAGCGGCGTCGAGCTTCCGTCCTGTATTTTTCTATGTCGAAGACTTTCCGGTAGTTGTCAAGCTTTCCAAGTATTTCCAGTGTCAGGAGGGTACGGCAGCATTTCCCGCAGATGGAGCAATTGGTGTCCAACGTGTCATGATTATAGCAGACATTCAGGTAGCGTGTGACGGGGGCGTAATCGGCGATGAGTTCAGTTTTCTGCGAACGGTCATAGATGGTGCCGTCATCCATCAGATCAAGTGATTCCGTTGAGAGCCACGGTAGCAGTTGAAGGTTTAGCATGGCGAGGTCGTCGGGACGGTTTGGCGCACCGAGATAGTGCCACAATTGCTGGTAGGGGTGTCCCGAGGAAGCGAGATAGTAGCGTCGCACAGCCCGTTGCAGGAACATGACGGCTGAAATGGTCGCAAATGTACAGGTTTCCAGATGCCCCCACGGGTGGTACAGATGAAGATTGGAATTGACAGGGATGAAATCCAGCCCAAGCTCCTCTGGAAATGGTTTCAGCTTTTCGAATCGTGCATGGAATTTTCTGTCAATTGCCTCCAGTTCTTCAAGATTGTGCGGAATGCCATGGGCTCCGACGTTGAAAAAGAAGAGATGGGTTATTTTGAAACCTTCGGGGGCCGGCTTTTCGAAATGTTCATAAATAGTTGTGAAAGAGTCAATTCCACCGGAAAAACCGGTTCCGACCGCCTTTGCGTCTGGTGACGGTGTTGAGATCGTTTCCTCTGCCGTCGCGGTGATGGGTTTCAATCGGCTGTCGCAGGTGGATAGCAGGGGGATGACATAGTGGTTGATGTTGTAGAGTAACCTGGTCGACACTTGGCCCTCTACATGGATGTCTTCACCAAGGCGCATGGCTGGATACAGGAATCCAAGTAGAAAGCAGTTGGCGCTTCCTGTGTCCGCGAAAGAGGCATATTTTTCAGGAACAGAATAGAAGCAATTCACTTCCTGATGGTTGTAGGAGATAATGGAGCGTATTGTCAAGCTTCCATTGGCCTGTTCTGATTTTGGGGATTTGATGATCATGGGGATGAATTTTTTATGTTATGGTAATGAGATATTGATTGAATGATGGCGTGGCGTTTTCATGTTGTCAGCGCCAATTTCAGTTGCTTTGCTGCCTCGTCCAATCGTTTGTGCAATGATTCCATCACAGTGGTGATGGATTTTGCCGTTTCAACGGGACTTGCGGCGATGAATTTTTCGACAGAGGCTTTGACGGCGGCGAAGTCGCAGTCATAGACGGAACCTGCGTCATGTAAGTGGAAGTTGGCGAGCCAGTTGGGAATCTTGCTGCCGCGGGTGATGCCGACAATTGGCGTTCCCACGTTGGACGCGAGAATCAATAGATGGAGGCGGCTGCTGACGACGACACGGCATTGCGCGGCGGCGGCCTGCACCACTGCGGGATCGTCCGATTCTAGCAGTTCGACACGGTCCGGATGTTTCATTTTCCGGCTGAGATCCCACATGAGCGGCTTGTCCGTTTTTGGGTTCATGGGGAGGAGGACGAGACGGCGGACAGGGGCGTCCGTCAACGCATCCCATAGTTGGAGCATTTGATCAAGATGAGCGATTTCTCGTTGTGCTGAAATACAGAAACCTATGCGCTCCAATGAATTGTCAATAGGAAGAGGAGGGGGTGAGGCCGTCGGTTGAAGGATGGCTGTGTCCGACGAAACGACAATATTCGAGAGACCGGTTTTCTTAAGTTCCTCCGCCGACTGCGGATCGCGGACGGAGATAAAGGCGCATTGCGACAATTCTGCGCGAATGCGTTCTCCGACGGCGCGGCAGAGGCGTGCCTCATACCATTTTATTGCACCGAAGATGCCGAGAATCAAGCGTTTCTTGCCATGGACCTTGAAAAAGGCGGGATTGAGCTGCGAGTCCATGCCGACGCACCAGACGATGGTTTTGACGCCTTGTATTCGTGCGGCGGTAAGAAGCGGAAGCGCGGTGTCTGGATAGTCGGAAAGTCCTGTGGCACCGAACCATATATAAGCATCAAACGATTTGACAAATTGTGAGAACTCGTCTAGTTGTGTTTCAGGCGGAAAACCATAGAGCGGGGCAGTCTTTACATTGAGTTTTTGGGCGGTACCGCTCTGGTCTTTTGTGCAGACTGTAATTTCCGCATCTGGAATCAATGTTCGCAGTAATGCAACGACAGAAGCGATAATCGCCTCGTCACCTATGTTGTCACAACCGAGCGGAACGCCGCCAAGCAGAAGTTTCATAGTTTGTGCCTTTATGAGAAGAGGTTGTATTTCAAAATGTACCAGATGGCGGCGACACCGTCTTTCCAGCCGATTTTTTTACCAGCATCGAACGGCCGGGCATGATAAGCGATGGGAACTTCGTAGAGGCGAATCCGCCGTTTGGCGAGTTTAGCGGTGATTTCCGGTTCGAAGCCGAAACGGTTGCATTCCAACGTGAAAGACTTGAAAATATCCGCACGGATCATCTTGTAGCACGTCTCCATGTCCGTTAGATGCAGGTTGGAGAAGACGTTGGAGATGAACGTCAAAATTTTGTTGCCGCTGTAATGCCAGAAAGTGTCGACGAGAATCTCGCGGCCAGAATAACGGGAGCCGAAGACGGCGTCAGCCTTGTTGTCAATGATCGGTTGGAGCATGGCGGGGAATTCGTTTGGCGAGTATTCCAGATCGGCGTCCTGTATGATGACGACGTCGCCAGTCACATTGGCTTGCGCGGTGCGGATGCCTGCTCCTTTGCCTTGATTCGTCGGATGATGGAAGATACGAAGATCCGGCGACGGCGGGAGGCTGTCCAACAATTGGGTGGTACCATCCGTCGAGCAGTCGTCAACGACGAGAATCTCCAAGTCTTTTACACCGCAGTTGCGGACGGCGTTGATGACATCAACGACCGTGTGGACTTCATTGTAAACAGGAATGATAACAGAAAGTCGCATGATGGTTGGCGGTTGTTATTTGGTTTCTGGATACAGATGTTCGAGCATGAGAAGGGTGGCGTGGACTTGATGTTGCACGTTGTCGATACGGACGAACGGGCTGTTCGGCGCGGCGGTGATGCCACCGTAGGCTTCCGGAACGACGTTCTTCAGGCTCATGAGGTAGGGGTTGTATTGCATGAACGGGCCTTTGTACTGGCAGAGGATGAGCTTGCCCATGATGTTGTCGATGACAGACTTAAGGCGTTTTTCCTCTTCCTGTCGTTTCGTCATTTTGGCGATCCGCCATGTGGCGGCGAGGCCTTCGACTGCATAGGCGACGTTGGCCTTTTTTGCCTCCAGTTGGTTTTCGTCTATCTGCCACCAAGCGAGTGCCATGGCGGCATCCGCTGCGAGTTTCGCATGTGGCTCCCAGCCCGCTTCGACATATTCCGCAAAAGCCATGCAGCCCCATTGGTAGAACCCTTTTGTGAGATCTTGGTCGCCGTCTGGTCGCCATGTCTGGACTGTATAGCGGTGGATGAGTCGCGGGAGTGCAAAATTGATACGGCGGATAAGATCTTTTCGGTTGTAGAGCCTTGCCGCTTTGCAGTAGGCGAGGAGCGACTCACCGTCGTAATAGGAGCTTGAAATAGGCTTGCGGATTCCGGAGCTGAGCTCATAGGCGCGGGACCATGAACCGTCGTCCAATTCCATCGTCCGCAGGAAGTTGAGGTGGGTGAATAGGATGCGGCGGTATTTGTCTTTCGTGTTCTGGTCCAAATATTTATCTTGTCCTGCAAGAAAATCCGTCAAGGCGAGGCAGAATAGGGCGACAGTTCCGGAATTTAGATTTTTTTCGCCTGGATAGACAATGACCGTCTCGCCAGTCGGAAGCGTTTTGATATTCTGAATGAAGAAATCGAAACCGAGAAGGAGGGCGCGTCGTGTCGGTTCGTTGAAGAAATCGCGGTTCAGACAGGAAAGCCCCCAGATGGCACCTGCTTGACGGACTTGGTTGTCGTCATCGGAAGTCTTTCCATCGGAGATGTCTAGGAGATATTTGAAGTTGCCGTCTGTTTTCTGTTGGTTAAGATAGTAGGCGCGGGCGGCTTCCAATGACTGCATGAGAATCTCTCGCGTGAGGGGCGGCGTCTGGATTTCATGTTGCCATGCATCCATCAGCGTGTAGGGCTGCAGCTCCTTCGTCGTATCCTCCAAGGTGGCGAAGGTGTTGGCCTGCGCGAACAGGTGACAAGAAATGCAAATTGAGAGAAAAAGAATGAATCTGGTCATGTTTCAGTCGTCGATTGTTCAATTGAGATTGACAATGGCAAAGAGAGAGAGTAGGATTACATTAATATATAATTGTGATTTTTCATGTTGAAACGTGTTTTTTTGATTTGGAATGATGGATTTTTCGAGCAGGATCAATTTTCATACGCATACGCGGTTGTGCAAGCATGCGGATGGCGAGCCGATAGACTACTGCCGCGAGGCGGTAAAGCAGGGCGTTTCCGTTCTGGGCTTCAGTGACCACACGCCCTATCCCATAAAACGATGGGAGACGGTGCGCATGGATTTGAACCAGATGCCGTTGTATGTCAATGGGATAGAAGCCGCCAGACGGGAGTTTCCGCAGTTGCGGATCATCATGGGCATGGAATGCGAATACGATCCGGACTACGCGAATTTTTTCAAAGACGTCCTCATGGGCGAATACGGTTGCCGCTATTTGGTCGGCGCCATCCATTCGTATCTCGACCGAAATGGCGAATGGAAAGGGCTTTACGGCTATCGCATGACGGACGAGAATCTTCGCGATTTCGCCGACCATACGGTGGCGGCCATCCAGAGCGGTTTGTATGCGTTCATCGCGCATCCAGACGTGTTCGGTGTGAGTTATGAAGGCTGGACCGCGGAGGCGGCGGCGTGTTGCCGTGAAATCTGCAAGGCGGCCGTTGCAGCGGATATGCCGTTGGAAATCAACGGTTATGGGCTTCGTAAGAAGTTGAAGGCAGATGAAGGAACCATGCGTCCGCAGTATCCGCTGGAAAAATTCTGGGAGATCGCGGGTGAAGAGGGCGTAAAAGCGGTCGTGAGCAGTGATGCGCATCGTCCGATTGATGTTTGGAGCAACACGGACGAATGCGTCGTATGGGCGAAACGCCATGGTGTGGAGGTTGTGAACGAGATAATCGCCGAAAAAATCCAATAATGCAAAAAAGGACAAAAACAGAAGATGTTTGACAAATTGCGTGAATATGGAGTTGTGCCGGTAGTGGCGGTGGACAGCGTTGATGACGGGATGCATCTGTGCGAGGCGCTTATTGCAGGCGGCCTGCCTGTCGCGGAAGTGACGTTTCGGACGTCGGCCGCGGCCGATGTCATTCGCGAAGCTCGCGTCCGTTTTCCGGAAATGATTCTTGGAGCAGGAACGGTTTTGACGGTTGACCAAGTGAAGCGTGCAAAAGAAGCAGGCGCTGGCTTCGCCGTGGCCCCCGGTTGCAATCCGACGATTGTGAAAGCCGCTCAGGCGGAAGGACTTCCGTTTGCTCCTGGTATTTGCACGCCGAGCGATGTCGAACGCGCTGTCGAACTAGGCTGCAAGCTGCTGAAATTCTTCCCCGCGGAAGTTTCCGGTGGCGTTCCGATGCTGAAGGCGTTGATTGGCCCGTATGGTCATCTGGGCATCGGCTTCTGTCCGACGGGTGGCGTGACGACGGCCAATCTGAGAGATTATTTGGCGTTGCCGCAGGTGGCGTTTGTCGGCGGCACGTGGATTGCGAAAAAAGACTTGATCAAGGCCGGCGACTGGGCCGGCATCACCGCATTGGCGAAGGCGGCTGTTGCCGCCGCTAAGCGTTGAATTGGAAGATACAGGAGAATTGGCATGAAACCCACATTGTTGGTATTGGCGGCCGGTTTGGGCAGCCGTTATGGTCAGGGCATCAAGCAGATGGATCCCGTCGGCCCTGACGGTGAATTCGTGTTGGACTATTCGGTCTATGACGCATGGCGGGCTGGCTTCGGCAAAGTCGTGTTCATCATCCGGCAGGATTTGGAGGAAGACCTCCGCAAGCATTTCGGAAGCAATCTTGACGGAAAGATGGAAGTCGAATATGTCGTTCAGGACAAGACGGTTCTGCCGGGCGGTGTTGTCTGCCCTGCGAAACGCGAGAAGCCGTGGGGGACGGGACACGCCATCTGGAGTGCCCGCAACGCCATCAAGACGCCGTTCGCTGCAATCAACGCAGATGATTACTATGGAACGACTTCCTTTGAACTGATGGCGGATTTCCTGCAGTCGGATAAATGTGGCGACATGCAGTTCGGCATGGTCGGTTTCGAACTGAACAGAACACTTTCCGCAAATGGAACTGTTTCGCGTGGCATTTGTCAAAAGTCGCATGAAGGTTATCTTTTAAGCGTCGTTGAACGCAAAGGCATCGAGGCCGTCGAAGGCGGCGCGCATTGCTTAGGCGACGATGGCAAAACATTCCTGTCTTTGACTGGAAGGGAGACAGTGTCCATGAATTTCTGGGGCTTCACGCCTGCGATTTTCGGTCATCTGGAAAGCCAGTTCGCCGAATTCTGGGCGAAGAGTGCCCATGATCCGAAGGCGGAATATTTCATTCCGACGGTTGTTGACACGTTGATTCAGCGCGGTGCCGCGCAAGTCCGTGTCTTGGAGACGACAGATCATTGGTTTGGAATGACTTACGCAGAAGACCGTGCAATCGTTCGCGAGAAGCTGAAGGATTTGACCGCCCTCGGCCTGTATCCACAGCCGCTTTGGCAGTCGCAGAAATGATTTTTCTTTTATTATAAATATAGGTAAAACAACAGCAAAAGGAAAACGACCATGAAAGAACTGTTCAAACTGGTAGCTCCGAAGACCGTCCCTGTTCTGGATCCCGATTTCAGACCGCCTGTTTTGGCGAATCGCGAGTTTTTGGCGGAAGTCGACGCCACGGGCAAGGCGGTTCCGTTTATCATCGCCGTTGAACGTGACCAGAAGCGAGTCTCCCGTTTCTCGACGCGTGTCTTCCCGATGGATGATCCACGGGCTGGCGCGAACTATTTCTATGTTGAACGCATTCTGAAGTTCTTGCTGTGGCAGTTCGGCGGCTGGAAAGTGACGATTTTCGGTCCGAAAGAACTGGTGAACTATCTTGCGGCGTGCTATACCAGCACGGGTATCCGCCGTTTTGATGCGGAATTCTGGGGCGACCAGACGTATGAGCATGAAATGCAGATCGTCCATGTTGATCGCGAAGCGGATCTTCCCGCTGAAAACGATGGCGCTGGCAGCGCCGTTGAATTGGATTGGAAGGGATGGCGTATCGGTTTCGATCTCGGTGCTAGCGACCGCAAAGTGGCCGTCGCGAAAGACGGCAAACTGGCCCTCAAGGCGAATGGCGAACCCGTTCTCTCAGAAGAATATGTGTGGGATCCGAAGCCCCAGACGAACATCAAATACCACTATGACGAGATCAACTGGGTCTTGAAGGAAGCCGAAAAGGCCATCAAGGCGATCGATCCGCAGGCGAAAGTCGAAGCCATCGGCGGTAGCTCCGCTGGTGTGTATGTTGACGGTCGCGTCCGCGTGGCCTCCTTGTTCCGCGGCATCACGCCGCGTGAACGCTTCGATGCCGAAGCCGCACCGATCTTCAAAGAGATCGCGAAGCAGTGGGGCATTCCGCTCCGTCTTGAAAACGACGGCGATGTGACGGCTCTGGCCGGATCCATCTCCCTCGGTGACGGTGCCGTGCTCGGTCTCGCCATGGGATCCTCCCTGGCCGGTGGCTATGTCGATGACAAACGCGCCATCAAAGGCTGGATGAACGAACTGGCCTTCGCTCCTGTTGACTACAACCCGTTGGCCGCAACGGACGAATGGTCCCGCGACTTCGGCGTCGGCGCGAACTACTTCTCGCAGCAGGCAGTCGCCCGTCTGATCGGTCCTGCCGGTCTCGAAGGCGAAATGGCCGGTATCGACGCTGGTGCGTTCCCGCTCCGCCTGAAACGGGTGCAGGAACTCATGGAGAAGGGCGACGCCCGTGCGCGCAAGATCTATGAGACGATCGGCGTGTATCTCGGCTACACGGTCGCGCATTACGCGGACTTCTACAAGCCGATCCGTCACGTCGAAGTGCTCGGCCGTGTCGTTACCGGCGAAGGCGGCCAAATCATCCTGTCGATCGCGAAGAAGATTCTGAAAGAGGAGTTCCCCGAACTGGCCGGAATCAACTTCTACGAGCCGGATGAACGCGAAAAACGCCATGGTCAGGCGGCCGCTGCGGCCAGCCTGCCGTTGACGAAATAAATCCATCGATTCCAGAGGGATAGCTATGACGACGAAAGAACGTGACGAGTATATCGCCTCGCAACTGAACGCGGGCGTGTCGTTGTCGGACGTGCAGACGAAGCTTGCGCAGGAATACGGCGTGAAGATGACGTATTTCGAATTGCGCATGCTGGCGATGGGGCTGGCGGTTGATTGGGAGAAGCAGGACAAGCCGAAAACCGCTGCAACGCCCGCTCCAGTCGTTGCCGCCGCGCCACAGGAGGCCGCGGCGGATGACGTTGCGGACGCCAATGACGCCTTTGACACGGAAGCAGAAGATGTTGAGCCGGAAGCAGATGACGACGAAGAAGAAGCCGCCGATGACGAAGAGGTGGCCGAAGGTGAGACGAAGATCGTGTTGGACGAGACGCCTCATCCGGGGGCCGCGTTGAGCGGCACGGCAGTCTTCGCCAGCGGCGCTTCCGGCAAGTGGGCTCTTTCCCGTAACGGCCGTCTCGGCTTCGAACCAGACGAAGGTTCCGAGGAGCCCGATGAAAACGACTGGCAGTTGTTCCAGGCGGAACTTCAGAAGACGATTCAGAACATCGGCGGCGAAGAAGAGGAGAACACGACGGTCGTGGACGTTGACAAGATCGTTCGCCCAGGTGTGCAACTATCTGGCTCCGTCACATTTGCGTCTGGCGCGAAGGGAACGTGGTACATTGGTCAGCGTGGCCTTGGCGTCGAGCCTGCCGAAGGTTCCGCGAAGCCCACGCAGAAGGACGTGATTCTCTTCCAGCGGAAGCTCCAAGAGGTTCTGCAGAAGCAAGGCTATTAATCACAGAGCATATAATAAATCGGCAGGGCGATTAAAATCTCCCTGCTGATTTGCGTTTATGGCAATCGGAGCTATATTAAACATTCTGTCGATTTATAACCAAAAGTCATTTGTGTGTAGAAACGTTAAGGAAAAGCAATGTCTGTCAAAATAAGACTACGCAGAACCGGCAAGCTGAATCAGGCTTGCCATCGTATCGTTGTTTGCGACGGTCGCAGCCCTCGCGACGGCCGTTTCATCGAAGTGATCGGCTACTATGATCCGCGTCATGAAGACGAGAAGATCAATCTGGAACGCGTTGACTATTGGATTCCCCGTGGTGCTCAGCCGAGTGACACGGTGAAGAAGATCATCGAACGCGCCCGCACTGGAAAGAAGCTGGGCAAAGCTCCTGCGGCTGAAGCATAAGACGTAGGGCGGCAAGATGGCGTTTTCATTCTGGAAAAAGATGTTTGGCGACCAGGCTCAGTCTGGGCAGGCCGGATCCGCCGCGTCAGCGGCGGGGGCTGCGGTTTCCGCGGAAGAGAAAGAAGAGAAAGTGGAAACGCCCGTCAAATCTGAATTGGCCATTGACGACGTGGAAGTGAACGTCCCCGTCGCCGAAGAGGAAGCGGTCGCTGAAGATACCTTGAAGAAAGGTGTTTCGGACAGCAAGGTTACCAAGGAAGGGCTGGAGGACTTCGTCGCCTTTGTGTCCCGTTCATTGGTTGACAATCCTGAGGCCGTTCAGGTTTCGATGTTGGAGAAAGATCGTTTGAGCGTAATTCAGATTCGTTGCGAGAAGCGCGACATCGGCAAGATTGTCGGCAAGAGCGGCAAGACCATCGCGGCCATACGGACGCTGGTAAGCGGCGCAGGCGGGCGGATTGGATTGCGCATGACGGTGGAAGTGCTGGATTGAGTCCGGCAAGTCTCGTAAAGGACGGGAGAGTGTGATGCGGTTTGATATCGTAAGCCTTTTTCCGGAAATCTGCGAGGCGTCGCTGGGGGAATCGATCATCGGCCGTGCGAACCGCGCGGGGCTGGTGGAGATTCACTCGGTGGATTTGCGTTCATACGCCCATGATAAGCGTGGAACGGTGGACGATACGCCGTACGGCGGCGGGGCTGGAATGGTCCTGCGGCCGGAGCCGTTGTTCGAATGCGTGGAGGATCTGAGGACTCCTGAAGCCCATGTGGTCCTGATGACGCCGCAAGGCAGTCGTTTCACGCAGAAGGATGCGGTGAGGCTCTCGAAAGAGAAGCATGTGATTATCGTATGCGGGCACTACGAGGGGGTTGACGAACGTGCCCGGCAAGCGTTGTTCGACGAGGAGTTGTCGTTAGGCGACTTCGTCTTGACGAATGGCGCCATAGCGGCGGCGGTTGTCGTGGATTCAGTGGTTCGGCTTTTGCCGGGCGTACTGGGAAGCGATGAGTCGTCGGTTGAAGAATCTTTTGGTGGCGGCAGCCATTTGCTGGAATACCCGCAATACACGCGGCCGCCGGAATATCGAGGTATGCCAGTTCCGGACGTGCTCCTGTCCGGAGACCATGAACAGATCAAGCGCTGGCGGTTGGAGCAACGCTATGTCCGCACCTCGGGCCGCCGTCCCGATCTGCTTGGTCAAGGTGAACAGGAATACAGGTGACAGTGATGGAAAACAACGAAGAGAAGAAAACGGGAATGAGTTTGATTGAACAGTTGCGCCGTGAGAATTTGAAGAAAGACGTTCCGGAATTCTCGGTTGGCGACACGCTGGAAGTTGGCGTGAAGATCATTGAAGGCGGCAAAGAGCGTGTTCAGGCCTTCCAGGGCGTTGTGATTGCGCGTGACGGTGGCGGCATCGCCGAGACGATTACGTTGCGCCGCGTCTCCCACGGCCAGGGCGTGGAACGTATTTTCCCGATTCATTCCCCGCGTATCGCTAGCTTCAAGGTTTTGCGTCAGGGCCGCGTCCGCCGCGCGAAACTATACTATCTGCGTGATCAGGTCGGCGCCGCCGCGAAGATCAAGGAAAAGAGACTGCACTAAAAGCCCTTTGAAAAACTCAGACTTTTTCCGGGGAAGGATTAGCATTAGTCCTTCCCCTTTGTGTTTATGGGGAAGACGGATTTGTTCAGATTTGAACGGGAGGCAAAGGCAGAGCGTCCTGGGCTTGTGATCGCGGGGGTTGACGAGGCTGGACGCGGTCCGCTGGCTGGGCCAGTCGTCGCGGCGGCCGTCATTCTGCCGCCTGAAGAGGAGTTCGACCTGCCGGTGGATGATTCAAAGGCGTTGGACGAGGCGTTCCGAGAGGAGCTTGGAGAGAGGTTGCGTTCGGATCCGCGTATCATATGGGCCGTTGCTGAACGTTCTGCGGCGGTGATCGACCGCATCAATATTTTGAAAGCGACGCACGAGGCGATGCGGGAGGCCGTCATGTCGCTGAAAATCCGTCCAGACTTGGCCTTCGTCGATGGTTTGAAGGTACGTGATTTTCCCGTGGAGGCGCGGTTCATCGTGAAGGGGGATGCGCTGTCCGCCAGTGTGGCAGCGGCAAGCATCATCGCGAAGACGCATCGTGACCATCTGATGGTGGAATTGGATAAAACGTATCCGGGCTATGGCTTCGCGAAGCACAAGGGATATGGCACTGCGCAACATCTGGAGGCCTTGCGCAGTCTGGGCCCCTGTCCAGAGCATCGTAAGACATTCGGTCCCGTTGCGCGGATTATCTCCCCGCCGCCGGAGCAGCTTGAGTTCGACTTGTAGTTGCTGATTATTAGGCATCCATGTCATGATTGACTAGAAATGAGCGGAGTCAAATCGTTATTGAAAAAAGTGAATCCTTCGGCCGTTCAGGTCGTCTCCCGCTTGGTTCAGAGCGGATATGAGGCGTATTTGGTCGGCGGGGCTGTTCGCGACCTGCTTCTGGGCTGCGAGCCGAAGGATTACGATATTACGACGAATGCGACGCCAGAAGAAGTGCGAGCTATTTTCGGCCGTCGCAACTGCATGGTGATTGGCCGCCGTTTCCGCCTTGCACAAGTTCGCATTGGCAAAGAGGAGTTCGAAGTCAGCACGTTCCGTCGCAAACCGACGCAGGAAGAGCGTAAAGGGCGCTATGAAGACGACGGTGTGATGATTTGGAGCGACAATGAATTCGGCACGTTGGAGGACGATGTCCAGCGGCGCGATTTTACGGTGAACGCCCTCTATATGGATTTGGTCGGATCGCGTGGCATCATCGACTATACGGGGGGCATACAGGATTTGAAAGACGGCGTCGTGCGGACGGTCGGCGATCCTGAAGAGCGTTTCGAAGAGGATCCTGTGCGCATGTTGCGCGCCTTGAAATTGGTCGGGCAGCATGGCTTTAGGCTGGAAGATGCGACTGCCGCCGCATTGGCACGGAAGCGTGGCATGATTACACTGTCATCCGTGGCACGTCTCTACGAAGAACTGTTGAAGATTTTCTTTACTGGCAAGTCGTTGCGGATTCTAACGGCGTTCCACAAGTACGGTTTTCTGATGCATTTCTGGCCGATGATGGATGAAATCTGGGACAAGGCCGATGGTGTGGTCACGCGGAGTTTGCTAAAGTTGCGCGACGAGGCGCTGTCTTCTGGCGACTATTCGCATTCCAAGGCGTTGGCATTGGCGACGGCCTGCCTGCCCGTCGCATTGCGAGCCATGTGCCCCGCTGACGGCGAAGAGGATAATGCCGATTTGAGCGATCGTGGGCGGATCTGCCTGAATGTCGTGCGCGACTTCTACGGAATGTTCGTCGTGCCGCGGCTTTATACGATTCGTGTGAAGGAGATTCTCATGCTGATTCCGTTGCTGAGTTCTCCTGAAACGGCGCCGAAAGGCTATCACAATCGCGAATATGTCTACGGCAAGTTGCTTCTGACGTTGCTTGTGAAGGCGATGGGCTGGAATTCGGAAATCTATGAATCGCTGCCCGATGCGGACACAGCCATGAACATGAAGCGCCGTCGCCGCAGGCGGTAACTCTACCGCCTTGCGGAGCTAATAGCTTAAAGCGAATGTAGATGGGCGATGAAGATGCTGTTGTCGCTACCGTATTCCATACAGCGGCGGAAATTGAATGGATCCGGTCCGGTTGTCTGCATCCATTCGGCGGCGACGACGATGCCTTCTTTTTCTGAAAGTGTTGCGCAACAGAAGTTTCCGAGCCGTGCGCCGCGTGCGGGCACGGCGATTTGCTCCGTGTCACGGATGACTCGGAGGCGTTCCGTATCGACTTCTGCGATGAATAACGGCGCGCGATGACGGAAGATGTGATCGTTGAATCCCGCTCGGCGTGTATAAACTAGGTAGAGTTTGCCACTGATCACCAGCCAATGTTGCTGTGTGTTGTAAGTGCCGAGCGGTGTTCCGTCGTCGAACATCCATTCAATCGGTTCGTTGTAATGGAGACCGTCCTTTGAAATGGAAATGTACGATGTATCGTCGTGGCGGATGCACAGATAGAAGGCATCTTGATAACGGACGATGGATGGCTCGCCGAAGCCACGTGCGGTGTCAGATTTAAGTAAGTTCCCGTATTCGAGTAGCTTAAGATTGTCGCCGTCAAACGAGCAACGCATGACGAATGCCGCGTCCCGTTTGGACGGCATCCGGACGTAGGCTGGAATCAATAGCGTGCCGTCTGGATTTTCATGGA
>JAEEGK010018336.1_pt1 | contig 15153 bp, 19 predicted proteins | sample 8958771 | NCBI WGS metagenome assembly JAEEGK01 (sample SAMN16246547, study PRJNA631951) | gut metagenome | biome: gut microbiome; feature: rumen; material: SC-attached | host: Bos | place: Iran: Karaj | collected 2018-10 | reverse complement strand
TGGGCATCTTGTTGGTATAAAAATGGTTGTTTGTAACAGAGTATTTTTCTGTATCATCATTATAACTATTGTTGATTAGGAGTGTGTTGATATCATCTTTATTCAAAGACCTGTAATTTTCTCCTGTTGAAGATAAGTCGATTGTAATCACATTCTGATCCATGAAGGAGATGTAGCCATCGTAGTCAGTCCATGTCTCTTGGTGTTTTAAGCCATCTGGATCTACGACAGTGACAGTACGACGATTCAGCACCAAGTGGTAGTTCTGCATGGTAGCATTATGGATGGTGAAATAGATGTTGATGTTGCAGATGCAGTTCACCAAATTCTTGGCTTTGTTCCAAGGGTTCAACACGAGCGTACCGTCATCGTCCTGTTCAATGTTGATGCCAGCATCGGTATAGTCGCAACTCAGCATATAATTAATATACTCACCAGTAATGGTCTGGTCAGCCTTATTATATGTTAGTTTTAGTTTAGATGCAAACGGGTTTTCATCTTCGCCACGTGTCCGTGATGAATGGTTTGCACATTCGCTATGCGAGACCTTCGAAAGCGAAAAGGATTCCGTAATGCTGTCGCTGGTAGAACAACTGCTTAGTGTGAGCATCACTGCACCCATCCATAATAAAATGTTTCTTTTCATACTTGTTCGTTTTGTTTGCATTATTAATTCTTTCTGCAAATATAATGGGAAAAAGGGCAAAATCTTGCATGGACAATAGTTAAAGAATTAAAAAAGTTGGTTATCCCATACAAGATTTGCGTAATTTTGGATTATTAAAGTAGACATAAGGAATAAAATGGTCAGTCAACTCGTTGAGCGCATACGGCAGAAAGACCAAAGGGCGATGAGCCAACTCTATCAGATGTATGTTGAAGAGCTTTCATCGGTCTGCTATCGCTATGTGCCTTCGGAAGATGACGCAAAGGATGTGTTGCAGAACAGCTTTGTGAAGATATTCACTTCGTTGCCGGCCTTTGACTATCGCGATGAACCATCTTTCAGAGGTTGGATGATTAAGATAGTAGTGAACGAGTCGCTGATATATCTGAAGGAACGGAAGAAATTGAAGTTTGCGGAGCAGGAAATGAATCACTTGTCAGTCATCGACGATGAGGAGCCTATACCAGAGCGCATCACAGCCGACGAGTTGCATCAGCTGATCCGTGAGCTGCCTGACGGTTATCGTACAGTGATAAATCTATTCGTATTCGAAGGCTATCCGCACAAGAAGATTGCTGAACTGCTGAATATCACTGCATCGACATCAGCCTCACAACTCTATTCTGCCAAACGGCTGTTAGCAAAGAAGATCAAGGACTATATGAACGAACGATAATGAAAGATAGTTGGGAAGAACAACTAAGACGGAAGTTAGAGGGGCATCGCAAGACGCCGCCTGCAGGACTTTGGGAAGGCATCAGCAGAGAGATGGGGCTGAAAGCCGAGCCTGTCCGTAAACCTGTTACTATCAGACGATGGTGGTGGGCAGCAGCTGCAGTTGTCTTGGTTCTCGTGGGTTTCTTCGTTTTTCATGAGAGCAGGGATAGCGGGCAACTATCTCAGCAGGCCAATGCCGTTTCCCGTCAGCCAGCACCTCATCAGGTAACATCTCATCAACCAATATCTCCACAACCTATAGAGGTAAGTCCTGTGGCACAGAGGCCTCAGGCAGAAACACCTCTTCTGGCTACTTCTGATTTGGTAAAGGAGAATCTGTCCTCTGTAGCAGAGCACCAGATAGAAGAAATGTCGTATGATTCTCTAACGGAGGTTCAGCAGACACCAGATGAACCCGAGGCAAAAAAATTGGCAGAAAAAAGCAATGATATTCTTGCCCCTCAATACGAGTCTGTGCCAAAACATACGACGCATTCCAGCTCAGGTAAATGGACCGTTGGCCTGAACGCCTCTGGAGGACTGTTGGCAGCCAATAATGTTGATGTAAGGCGTGAACATGCTTATGCTTATGCTAACGACGGCAATTATTACTCAGAAAAGCCTGTAATACCTTTTGACCATGAATCTGCAATCCATAACAATAATTATTCGGCAAACCACCATCTTCCTGTCCGTTTCGGACTAAGCGCGCAGTATCAGTTGAATTCCAATCTGGCTCTGCTTGGTGGAGTAAGCTATACCTGTCTGTATTCAGAGTTCAGTCTTCCACAATATAAACTCAATTATAGTTATAAATTGCATTACCTGGGCATTCCGTTAGGTGTAGTTTGGCAATTGTGGTCTACTAGTAATCTCAAGTTTTACGTTTCAGGTGGTGCAATGTTAGAGAAGTGCTTGAGTGCCGATACAGAGGGTGGTATAAATGTAAATGAGAAGCCTTGGCAATGGTCTGTCGATGCAGCAGTAGGAGCCGAGTATGACTTTACCCGCCACCTCGGCTTCTACCTCGAACCCTCTTTGGGCTATTATTTCGACGATGGCACCTCTTTGGAGCATTACTACAAGGAGCATCCTCTTGCGCCCTCCATCGAGTTCGGCCTCCGTCTGCACCTGAACGAATAGATTGCGTTAGAAGTTCACACCAATAGTAGCGAAGAGGCTGCCTGTGTGGGCATCGTCAAAGTAGTCACGACTGATATTCGACAGTCCGAAGTCGTAGCCCACTTCCGCATAAAGGTAGTTGAACTGGAAACCACAACCCACCTTGATACCTCCATCGAAGCGATTGAAAGCATCGTCATCATAAGAGCTGTAAGCTTGACGATGACCAAAGTCCTTGATCTTACCCCCTACACCTGCTGAAACATAGCCGCCTAAGAAAGGTTGGATGCTTACGTCGCGATCCACCCGGCAGTCGTATTTCAGCAACAACGGCACTTCCAGATAGTCGAGGTTATAGGTAAACTTACGACCTTCGAAGTTGCCCTTGCCACCTTTTTCTATAAACGAGAGACCCGTCTCGAAATAGATAGGTGCATGAGGTGCCACTTGGAATCCTGCCACAACGCCTACGTTCAGGCCTGTGCGCATTGTGCCTCCATCGAGATACTTGTCATCGGAGCTGACCGTTGAGAACGCACCTCCCACACGGAAGCCGACATAGGAGTTCACGGGGTTGTGACGATAACTGGGCCGAGAGTAGTTGCTGTATCCATAACGCCCTGCAGAATAGCGGGGTCGTCCGTATTGTGCCATCATTGGCAGCGTGAGCATCAGGCTCAACATTGCAATCATAATCCTTTTCATAAGCCAAACATTTTACCTTTTTACTTTTTTATCTTTTTACCTTTATAAGGTTTCACGCTGCAAAATTAATCCAAAACCACCAACGCCTGAAAGGATTTCCCCTAAAAGAAAATGGAATTTCCCTAAAAAAGTCTGGGAATTCGTGTAAGATTTCGTAATTTTGCAGTTATATTGATAGAAACAAACGTAAAATGGTTGGTAATATGAAACAGAAATTAATCCTACTGATGGTACTGATAGCAGGCTTTACTGCCTGTTCAAAGGATGATGGCGATGATAACATCTCAGCAATAATCACACCAGTAATGGATCCCCTAATGGGAATAGGTGAATATGAAGGAGAATGGATCGTTGACCTTTTGGATAAGCAGGTAGTAGATACGGCTAAACTGATTGTGACAAATAGTTCTTTTCAAGTCAGACTTCCAGAAGAATATCTTTTGATAAACCATCGACCCATAGGAAGTCTATTATATGCAGTAGATCAATATGGGAACCCTGTAAATCTACCTGATGATCCTTATGAAAACTATATGTATAATATTGAATATGAACCATCTAATTTGGTATTGGAATATGTAAACAGAGGTTACTCTTCTGATTCAAAGTATATTGAATTATCATTAAATAGTAATTCTTATCCATCTGATGAGAATCCTGTTCTTGGACAAATACGTTATATTGATAAATATGCAATGATTGGTGCACTTATTTTTAAAATAGGTTTCTCACGAGATATTTCAGGGGTAGCCGTATATGATCAGGCTACAGGTTTGTGGACTATTAAATTGAAGTTAGACATTATTGCTTATGATACAATAGCGAATGAAGAATTACATTTTAATCCCACTGAATTAGTATATATCGCCAAAAAGAAAATCTGAGAGAGAATCTGTGGAGACAGAACGCGAACTGTTAGACGCCATACGGGGAGGGGAGCGGGCGGCGATGCGCCGACTCTACGAGCGCTATGCGGGATATGCGATGGCCATTGGCCTGAGGTATATCCCCAATCGCGATGAAATGCGCGATGTGCTGCAAGACAGTTTCGTGAAGATCATAACAGGCATCAGCCGCTTTAACTATCGGGGAGAAGGTTCCCTGAAGTCGTGGGTGTCGAGAATCGTTGCCAATCGGGCCATCGACTATGTGAAGGAACATGAGCGTCTGAATTTTACGGAAGAACTGCCTGATGATGTGATAGACCCAGAGCCTGATGTAGGCGAAGTGCCAGACGAGGTGCTGGATGGGATGATCGGACGTTTGCCTGCAAATTATCGAGTGGTACTTAACCTGTTCGTCTTTGAACAACTCTCCCACAGGGAAATCTCCCAACAGCTCGGCATCAGCGAAAGGAACTCAGCGATGCTCTTCTACCGGGCGAAGAAGCAGCTCCAGAAAATGATCATAGATTATAAGAACAAACAACAAAGGATATGAATATGGACAAATGGACTCAACAACTGCATGATAAGCTGGCAGAGCGCGAAGTAGCTCCACCAGACGATCTGTGGGCTGACATTGAGGCTGCTTTGCCCACAAGCCCAGAGGCCAACCAGGAGCCTCGCACCACGTTCGTATCCTTACGTCGTTGGGCTGTAGCAGCATCCGTCGCTCTTTTGGTAGCAGGCGGAGGCTATCTCTGGTGGCAATCTTCGACAACTGATGCCCCCGTCTCAACCTCGCAGCCGGAACTTACCCAAGCTGATTCTACCACGACTCATAGGGACAGGTCCCGTGAGTCGATCGCTGAACAACCCACGGGACCTGTCCCTGTGAGTCGTCCAGCAAGCCCGATCATTGCTCGGGTGTCTGTTGAGGACTCTCAGACTGAACCCATTAACCTCACCGACTCCATTCCCACCCACAAGGACCTTGCAGACAATACTCCGTCTGTACAATCTTCCGTTGAGAGTGTGAATCGTGACATTGATGAGACCCTTCGTCAGATGGATGAAGAAATAGCCTCTTTGTCCTCCAAATCCCACAAGGACATCAGCATCAATCTCTATGCTTCCAATGGTTTCAGCGACCTCCAGCATTCCAACGGTGTCAGAATGGATGATGCCCAGGCCGCTCGTTATGACTTTGGGCAGTATCTTCCTCGTAACATGACGCGCTCCAGAGACGGTGATCCCATCTATCTGGTGGGCTATGAAGAACGGCAGAAGCATTATCAGCCCATCGCCTTCGGCCTGTCAGTGAGCTATCCGCTATCGACGAAGTGGTTGCTGTCTACAGGCGTCACCTACACCCGTCTGCGCTCTGATTTCACCTCCATCATCAAAGGTTCTTCCATCTCGCAGGAACAGACACTTCATTATCTGGGCATCCCGCTGAATGCACAGTATCGCCTGTTCCATCGTGGAGGCCTGAACATCTATCTCTCTGGTGGTGCTGAGGCCGATTACAACCTCAAGGCCCATCTGACTTGTGAAAGCGTCACGCAGCACATCGATCGCGACCGTTGGCAGTTCTCCGTTCAAGGTGGGGTAGGCCTTCAATACAACATCCTGCCCCAGCTAGGTCTCTATGCAGAGCCAGGCGTGAAATACTACTTCGACAACGGTAGCCGTCTGCGCAACTACTTCAAAGACAAGCCCACCAGCTTTAACCTGCAAGTGGGTCTCCGTCTGAATATCCTTCGATAACAAATCAGGCCACAGAAGCGACAAAAAAAGAATCGTTGTGACGAATATTATGGTTTTATTTGGAATTCTCGGATAAACTTCGTATATTTGCCTCCAAATAACATAGAGGAAGGAGCACCTTATGAAAAAACTACTACTTACGATGATGGCCGTTCTGACGGTTGTGGGCTCACAAGCACAGGATGAGCCCAAGGGGATTTCGCTGACGCAAGACGAGCGTGAGATGGTGAGCGGCAGCAACGGATTTGCCTTAAACTTGTTCCGCAAGGCTCGCACGGATAAGGATATGATTCTGTCGCCACTGAGCATCACCTACGCCTTGGGAATGCTCAACAACGGTGCTGCGGGCGAGACACAGGAGCAGATCAACAAGGTATTGGGCTTTGGTGATTTTGGAGCCAAGGGCATCAACAATTTCTGCCAGAAGATGCTGAAGGAGGCCGTCAGCCTCGATAAACTGACCAAGGTGATGATCTCGAACACCATCTTCGTCAATCAGGCTGGTGGCTATGTCTTGAAGCCAGACTTCGTCAGCACAGCAAAGGACTATTATCAGGCTGAGCCCGAATGTCGCGATTTCTATGACGGCAAGACGCTCGACGTCATCAACCAATGGGGCAGCGACCATACTGAAGGGATGATTCCCCAGATACTCAGCGAGGATGAGTTTGACCCATCATTTGTTAGTTATCTGTTGAACGCCATCTATTTCAAGGGCACCTGGATGCTGAAGTTCGACGAAAAGGAGACGAAGGACGAGACCTTCGACCATGCAGGGGCGGAGAAGAGTCTGCTCACGCTGCCGATGATGCATCAGGAAAAGCAATTGTACTATATGGAGGACGACAACTGGCAGGTGCTGAAACTGCCCTACGGCAATGGAGCCTATATGATGACGCTGCTGTTGCCACAGCCAGGAAAGGTGCTGGAGAAGGAGATACAGAACCTGATGGTCGAGAATTGGGAGAAATACCAGCGGAACAGAGAAGAGGCTATCGTAGACGTGAAGCTACCACGTTTCGAGTCGAACACCAGCATCGACCTGGTGGAGGTGATGAGTGCCCTAGGTATGCCGAAGGCCTTTACGCCTGCAGCAGAGTTCCCTGATTTCTGTAATGTGCCGACCTATATTGGCCTGATGAAACAGGTGGCGAAGATCAAGGTGAACGAAGAGGGAACGGAGGCCGCAGCCATCACCATCATCGGAGAGAAGGCCACCAGTGTGCCTCCCGAGCCTAAACATGTGCAGTTCCACGCGAATCGTCCGTTCCTCTATATTATCAGCGAGGAGTCGACAGGCGCCATCTTCTTTATGGGACAGTTTATGGGTAACTCTCGCGGATCAAAGGGAGAAGGTACTGGCATTCAGAAGTCGGAAACCAAGAGTCAGACGACGGATGACAACATCCTATACAATCTTTCCGGTCAGCGGCTCAGTAGCCCGCCTGCCCGTGGTGTCTATATCCAGAACGGCAAGAAGAAGATTGCGATGTAACAGTTGCAAACAAGCCGTCAGATGTTGATGCCGTAGTTTTGTTTGATCTCGCTCATCACGAAGGTACTCTCGATGGCGCTGATGTTCTCAATGTCACCCAGCTTGTTGAGCACAAACTCCTGATATTGTTTCATATCGCGTGCGCGTACCTTTAATAAGTAGTCGTAAGCACCAGAGGTGTTATAGCATTCCGTCACCTCTGGGATGCGCATGATGCGACGGGTGAAGGCATCGGCCATATCGTGGTTGATCTGCTGGAGTTTCACCTTGCAGAACACCAGCAATCCCTGATTCAACTTCTCTGGATCAAGGATGGCTACATACTTCTTGATATAACCTTTCTTTTCCAACCGTTTTTGACGTTCGAAGACGGGAGTTGGAGTCAGATGAACGGCATCGGCCAGCTCTTTGGTGGTCAATTTCGCGTTTTTTTGCAGCGTTTTCAGGATCTGCAGGTCCGTTTCGTCGAGGATTTCTGCCATTTTTTTACCTTTTTACCTTCTTACCTTATTACTTTTTAGAGTTTTATTCTGTTTAGGGGCTCTTGGGAAGCCCGAATCGGAATGATTTTCTTTCTCGGCTGCAAAATTAGGGATATTTTCTGAATTCTGCAAGAAATTTGGATGATATTTCCAAACTTCGTACCTTTGCACCGTCAAAAGTAAACAAATTAATAACAAATAAAGGAAAGGATAAGATTATGAGTAAGAACAATTACAAATTCGAGACTTTACAGCTTCATGTAGGCCAGGAACAGGCAGACCCCGCAACCGACGCTCGCGCCGTGCCCATCTATCAGACCACGTCGTATGTGTTCCATAATTCTCAGCACGCAGCCGACCGTTTCGGCCTTCGCGATGCAGGTAATATCTATGGTCGTCTGACCAATTCTACACAGGGTGTGTTCGAGGATCGCGTTGCTGCCCTTGAGGGTGGTGTGGCCGGTCTGGCTGTCGCCTCTGGTGCCGCTGCTATTACCTATGCCCTGCAGAACATCGTCCAGAATGGCGACCACATCGTCGCTGCTGATAACCTCTATGGAGGCTCATACAACCTGATTACCCACACATTGGCAACACAGGGCATCAGCAACACCATTATTAATGTGAACGACCTCGAAGCCCTCGAAGCCGCTATCCAGCCCAACACAAAAGTAGTATATGCCGAGACCTTCGGCAACCCCAATTCCGACGTGCTCGACCTTGAAGGCGTAGCTGCTGTGGCCCACAAGCACGGTATCCCCTTCATTGTCGACAACACTTTCGGCACACCCTATCTGATTCGTCCGCTGGAGCACGGAGCAGACATTGTGGTGCACTCCGCTACGAAGTTCCTGGGTGGTCACGGAAGCAGCCTAGGTGGTGTCATCGTGGATGGTGGCAAGTTCGACTGGAAACAGAACGATAAGTTCCCCACGCTCTCTAAGCCCGATCCCTCATATCATGGTATCGTCTTTGCTGATGCAGTAGGTGCAGCTGCTTACGTTACCCGCATCCGTGCCGTCATCCTGCGTGATACCGGTGCTGCCATCTCGCCCTTCAACGCCTTCATCCTCCTGCAGGGTGTCGAGACACTGAGTCTGCGTGTGGAGCGTCATGTGGAGAATGCACTGAAGGTGGTCGATTTCCTCGCCAACCATCCCAAGGTGGCCAAGGTGAACCATCCTGCCCTCGAGAGCCATCACGACCACAAGCTCTATCAGAAGTACTTCCCCAACGGTGGTGCCTCGATCTTCACCTTCGAGATCAAGGGTGGACAGGAGGAGGCCTGGAAGTTCATCGATGCCCTGCAGATCTTCTCGTTGCTGGCTAACGTGGCCGACGTGAAGAGCCTGGTGATTCATCCCTATACCACCACTCACTCACAGCTCTCGCCTGAGGAACTGGCCGAGCAGCACATCACGCCGTCGACCATCCGCCTCAGCATCGGCACAGAGCATATCGACGACATCATCGATGATTTATCGCAGGCTTTCGACAAGATTTAAAAAAAACTTCGTATCTTTGCACGCAGAATAAATAAGCGATGGGAAAATATATCTTAGCAGATAATCAGGAGCTGACGCGGTTTGCGCTGGAGAGTCTGATCCGCTCGAAGGGCGAGAACGACATCTACAAGGCCAGCGACAAGGCCGGACTGGTGCAACTCTTGAAGGAGCACGAGAATGCAGTCGTGCTGCTCGACTACACGCTGTTCGACTTTGCCGACGAAGACCAGCTCCTGATTATCGCTGAGCGTTTCGTGCTGTCGGAATGGATCCTCATCAGCGATGAGCTCACCCCTCAGTTCCTGCGTCGCGTGGTCTATTCGTCGCATCAGTTCAGCATCGTGTTCAAGGACGGATCGTTGAAGGATGTCCGCGATGCCCTCGATGCTGTCAGCCGTCACAACCGCCATATCAGTCAGCGGGCATTGGAGGTCATCATCAACCAACAACAGGAAGACGAAGAACATCCCAGCATCCTAACGGAGACGGAAACGGAGATTGTGCGGGCCATCGCTCAGGGCAAAACCACCAAGGAGATAGCCAACGAGCGTTTCTCCAGCGTCCACACCATCACCACCCACCGCAAGAACATATTTCGCAAACTGGGTGTCAATACGGCCCACGAGGTCATCAAGTATGCTTTGCGGGCAGGATTGGTTGACTCATCAGAATTCTATATTTAAACACATAAACTGAAAATGGGAAAAAAGATAGTATTAGTGACAGGTGCCAACAAGGGCATCGGATTTGGAATAGCAAAACATCTCGGCCTGAGTGGCTGGAAAGTGGTGATAGGCGCTCGTGATGAGCAGCGTGCCACAAAAGCTGTCAGCGAACTGAAAGCTGAGGGCATCGATGTGCTTGGCTGGGTGAATATCGAGCTGAAAGACCTTGCAAACATCGAGCAGGCCGCTAAGGAGATCAATGAGAAATATCCAGAATTGACACTGCTCGTGAACAATGCCGGTATTCCTGGCGACATGAGCGTGGACAGCGAACATACGGAAATCAGCGTCATCCGCGAGACCCTCGACGTGAACTTCGTCGGCACTTTCGCGCTCACCAAGGCCTTGATTCCCCTGATCGCCAAGAACGCAGGCCGCATTGCTAACATCACCGTGCCTTCAGAAATCAGTCCCTATTGGCATCCGTTGGCCTACGTCGCCAGCAAGGCAGCACAGAATGCGATGATGGGTGTGATGGCCATCGAATTTCAGCAGGCTAGCACGCCCGTGGAGATCTTCTCCGTCCATCCAGGACCAACGACCACCGATTTGAACGGCAATATGGCTCTTCCTGGTTTCCACGATATCGAGACCGTCGGACAGAAGTTTGCAGAACTCATTAATGATGGTCAGAACCATCAGGGCGAGTTCATCGAACTCTATCCCATCGTAAAGGAAGACTAACAACAAATTCAGAAGAGGCCGAAGAAGAACAACACAGCAGCATATTTCGCATTGATGCCGTTGGCTGAGCCAATCTTCATGTTATTGTTATTCCGCACGGTACCATCGGAAGCGATGGTGCCCAGCCGCATATTGTTATTATCACGGACAGTCCCGTCAGAACTGACTGTGCCCAGGCGCATGTTGTTCTTATCTCGGATAGTACCATCTTTCTCGATAGTTCCAAGCCGCATGTTGTTACTGTCTCTGATAGTCCCATCCTCGAAGATCCTGCCCATCCGCATATTATTGGCATTGCGAACGGTGCCATCTGATTCCACCTTACCTAATAGCATGTTGTTAGTGTCGCGGAAAGACTGGGCACAACCGACACTTCCTACGAACAAAACCATTAATAATGCGATAATCAATCTGTATTTCATGGGTCTCTTATTCTTTCAGCGAATAGGTGATGGTGGTCACCACGCGCAGTTTCTTGATGTACGGGGTGTTCTGATCGCGGTCTTCAATTTCGAACTGTCCCTGCCCGGCCGTCTGTATCTGACCTAATTCGCTCTTGCTGGCCTCAGCAAACTGTTCCGCAGTCTTCTGGGCGTTCTTAATTGCCTCAGCCATCATCTCCGGCTTCATCTGCTGGAACGAGGCATACTCATACTGTGGGTTGCTGTTCTCGATGGCAACGCCCTGCTTCAGCAGTTCCGCCTGCTTAAAGATAGCCTTGTTTACTTCTGTCACCTTATTCGTGGCTACAGTAATCGTTGTGGTAACGATGTAGCGGAAGTTCTTTTGGTTATCACCCCATTCTCGGGCTTCCAGGTCGCTGATGGTGGGAGGATTCACCGTAATCTCCTTCTCGTCGAGACCATTCTGTCGCAAGAACCTTTTGATCTTGTCCGTCTGGATGTTGATGTTCTCATAAAGCAAGGGCAGGTCATTACCCGTTACCTTCGTGCCAATACTCCAGGTCACTTTGTCAGCAGGCACCTCACGTTCAGCCAGTCCCTTGACGGTTACCTTACGATCCTTGTTGGCAAAGTTGTCGATGCCAGCCTTGATAAACAACCCCAAAACCGCAATGCCCACAGCAATGAGGGCCGCTGCAATAATCCGATTCTCTTTCATACGCATAAATGTTTAAATCGTTTGACGCTGCAAAGATGAGAATAAAAAACGAGAATCGCATAGGAAAATCCCTATTTTTGCAAGTTTATTCCCTTGGAACGTATTCAACGCCATTAGTTGGTGAGTAACGGAGATGGTAATAACCGCATTTCCAATAATCATCGTTCAACTCCCGGTCATTATAATAGAACACCCTGTTTATCTCAGGTTCACCGCTTGACGTCCACCTAAGATTGTTTGAGTAGGCCAAATGTACCTGCTGATGGTTTGGCAGGTTCAGGGTAATTTCAAGCTTGTCAACATTTTCTGAACCGCTGAACTCTCCAAAATCCATTTCATACAGGTCATAAGTATAACTCAATGGGCTCCAATACTTATTATGAAGTACAAGCCCCCTAAAGATCGGCAAATATTCTCTCGTATGGACTTGATAATTATTCTTCTCCTTATAAGCTTCTTGTTCTGTCAGCAGAGGATAATCCTTGCCTTGATAGGTGACCGACAGGTCGTTTATCAGATTGTCCTGATAGGTGGAATCAAGCAGGTCGTGTCCATCGTTATCAGTGATAAGGATTTTGAACTCGATGGGCGAAAAATCATAAATCATATCATTGCCTCCTGGTTCTGATGTATCACAAGAGGTGCAAAGGCCTGCACTCAGACAGAGGCCCAACAGAATTGCAACTGAAAATCTTAATTGTTTCATTTCTTTATTCATTTGTTATCGTATATTACAAGGGCATCAAAGTTCTGAACCCTATTAATACAACTCGATTCTTCGAAAATCTTTCACGAGAGGGGTTGACTTTTAACATAAATTGCACTTTCTGTCCCATTATTCGAACTATATTCGCCCAAAAAACTTGTAAGATTCAGTTTTTTTGTATATCTTTGCAGTCGTAAACTCTATTGTTGAACTTAAACAGAATTACAATGAAAAAGGAGAATTTATCAAAAGAGAATCGGAATCTCAAAGTAGATTCAAAGTGAAAGAGCTGAAAAAGAGTCTTTTTTCACGTTAGTACGAAAAAAAGTACTGTTTTCCTTGTTTAATACGATTATTTGTACTACCTTTGCAAAATCAAGTAAAAATGAAAAGAATTCTAGAACTGACAGAGACAGAGTTCGACCTTATAGAAACGGTCAGAAACTACAAACGATGTTATCCGAACGGAGAACCTCAGCTCAGATGGGCATGCCAAAGAATGCTTGCAGAATTGTTTGATGAACCACTTGAAGATTAAAACTTAGAATAATATGGCAACAATGACATTAAAGAAAACCCAGACAGGGACAATGAAGGCGCAACTTGCAGATATTTTAATGGCCGTATCGTGGTCAGATTTGTCAAGAACCTATTTCGGCAAGTCGAATTCATGGCTTTACCATAAGCTCGACGGCATCGATGGTAACAAGAAACCAACTGATTTTACTATCGAGGAGCGTTATCAACTCAAGGGCGCACTGATCGATTTAGCAGACCGCATCCGTAGAGCAGCTGATACAATCGATTAAAGGAGAAAAAAGTTTACATGTACACAGTAGGGTCGGTTCCTACTGTGTATTTACTACCAAATCTTTTGGCCGAAAGTGTGGTTTGGGCAGATAAAGCCACTATAGTGCCGGGGTAAAATTACACAGTAGGAACCGACCCTATTATGTACTACTGTGTACATTATAAATCTAACTTATATTTCTTTGCAATCCAATCTGTCAAAGGATCAACGACCACTCCAAAGACCAAACTAAAAATCACGATTTCCTTCATATCAATTCTATAAAATGTTTCTGAAACCAATAACCCTGTTGGGCATGAATGCCACTATCTACTATTAAAAACAAAAGAAAAACAGATATTATTTTTTCATGACTCTACGATTTAAATATGTTTACTTTACAATAATAGAAATGAGTCTCACCAGTTGTATAACCTTCTACAGGAACTTCTTTAAAAGAAAGTATCATTACATTTATTTCGTCACCAGAATCTATAGTTTGACCTAATAAATCTGATTTGTCAAATAGGATGACACAATATCCTGTAAAACAAGACTCTTCAGGTTTGTTAATGATACTTCCACTGACAATGCCATTTTCGTCAATTCCATTTATTCGAATAGTATAGCATTGCGTGTCTTGCACTTTGGAGAAATATGATTCCGTATTGTTACTAAGATTCTTGGAATTATCATCCTTACTACATCCTGTTGAAATGATAATCAGCAAGACACCAATCAAGATAAGTAGTTCTTTCTTCATATTTTTTGTTTTTGTTATTCTGAGGCAGAAATCACGGTCGGTTCTCCAGATCATTTTCAGGAGTCCGCCATATTGACTATGATTCATTACTGTTTTCATTCTCATCTCATTTGTCTCAATAAGTGATCAGTAGAACCGACCCCGTGATCCTATTCGAATAAAACTCTGTGATGCCATATTGATTGGGCACACCCTCTGATTTGTCACTATCGCACCATTCACCTACGAGAGTTCTTTCGATAGTTCTTTGGTATGATCTCGCATTGGTGAAAGCGAGCAATGTTCCTGTAACAAACAAGATTATAAACAAAATGCATAATGTGAATATAGTCTTCTTATTCATATATTATAAATATTTAATATTGGTTGCAATAATTAATATGATATCTTACTGAGTCTGTCTCTGAAAGACGTATAATTCTATATGAAAAATACGGAAGAGCAGGAGCTGAATGATCATCAGTGAATAAGGCTTCAGGATTTGATGACGAAATTTTTAGAATACCATTTGTAATGTTGTAGCTGAAATCATTCTTATTGAACCTGATTGTGTAACTCTGTTGTGCAAAAATAGCAACAGAGAACGAGAAAAGCAACTGAATAATAAGTAAACGCTTCATAATTGTTTTTATAATTTGAATTTTCGGTGGCAAAGATAGTAAATAATTAGCGTAAGTCCAAGCTTTTTTTATTTCAAGATATCTTCATATAACAATCTGATAATAAGCGTATTATATTGCGCATTAAGTGGATTCTTGCCTTTCCTGAAATAGTAGATGTAATTCGATAATCAATCAAAAACACTTAAAAAACGCAAATATCTTTTGTGGAATGGGATAGTTTTCTTATTTTTGCAATCGGAATCGTTCTGCTCCTAAAAGGGGCGAATGAGGACAGAGCATTTAGATAGAAGTTATCCTAATTCAAAAACATCGGAAAAAGTTTAGTCAGGGATAATGGACAGACAAATGCTCACGCTTATGGTATGTGGCCTTTTAGGCTATTATCATACTCGGCGT
>JAEEGK010018335.1_pt1 | contig 15154 bp, 13 predicted proteins | sample 8958771 | NCBI WGS metagenome assembly JAEEGK01 (sample SAMN16246547, study PRJNA631951) | gut metagenome | biome: gut microbiome; feature: rumen; material: SC-attached | host: Bos | place: Iran: Karaj | collected 2018-10 | reverse complement strand
GGACATTGGATACGCTGGGTATCGACTTGCAGGGAGCTGTCATCTTCCATACAGCTGTTTCTCCCGCTGGTGTCGGACCGACTTCCAGCAACAAACTGGAGATTGAGAGCAGTTTCGCTCCGCTTTCGAAAGCTGGTGTGAAAATGCACTTGGGGAAAGGCGCCATCTCCCGCGAAACCATCGCCGCCTTGAAAGCGGAAAATGCAGTGTTCGCCGTCATTCCCCCGGTTACAGCCCTGTTGGAGAGCCAGACTTTCTCGCGGGAGGTGATTGCCTTCCCGGAACTGGGGATGGAGGCTTTTCACCGGATCAAGGTCGAGAACTACCAGGCAATCATAGCTGCGGCACAAGGAAAGAGTATCTATGAATGAGACTTTGCAAAAAGTTGCCGACTGCCTGGTACGAGCCGGATCGACATTCCGTCCAGACCAAAAGGAGGCATATCGGAAGGCCATCGCATCAGAAACGAACGGTCAGTCCTGTTGGGTGATGCGCCAGGTGCTGGACAATGCCCTGGTGGCCGAAAAGCGCCTCAGTCCGCTCTGCGATGATACCGGGATTCCCCACTTCTTTCTGGAAGTGGGGAAGAATAGGGCGGTTACGGGAGAGATGATGGCAGAGATCCAGGCTGGGATCCGCGAGGGCTTGCGCCGTCTGCCCGGGCGTCCGATGGCGATAAAGGGAGATGATGGCCAGCGTATCGACCAAAGCGGAGGACTGGATCCGGACTCGGGCGCATTGCTTCCCGCTCCGTTCCTGGTCAAGCCGGTTGATGAGGACGTGATTCGCCTGACCGTGCTGATGCTGGGGGGAGGCCCGGCGATCCGTGGAATTACGCAACGCGTGTTCCATAAGCACAGCGTCCCTGTCGTAGTGGAAGAAATCGTGGCCCGTGCAAAAGAATCCGTTTCCAAGTTGGGATGCAGTCCATGTACACTGGCCATCGGTATCGGCCGATCCCAATTTGAAGCCGCGGCGCTTATGATGGAAGCGATGGCGACGGGGGATTATGGTATCCAATCCGATTTTGAAAAGACCATCACGGAAAAGGTGAACGAAGCCGGTATCGGGGCGCTGGGACTGGGCGGAAATCATTCCGTGATCGCCACTTTCGCAAAAGTCGGTCCCCAGCGTGCGAGCGGCGTGCGGATTGTCGCTTTGCGCCCGTGCTGCTGTTTTGAGCCCCGCCGTGCAAGTGTAGAATTGTAAAAATGCCTAAGATCCTTCATACTGCGCGATACACCGGTGTCCCCCTTAAGATCTTGCAGAATGCCTGTCCCCGGGGATTCGTGGTGAAGACCTTGGATGAGGCCACGCATTCCAATCTGGTCCAGGAGGCGTCAGACGCAGATTATCTGCTGGTTAGCGGCCGCTTGCCGGTCGATGCTGCGGTATTGGATGCCGCTTCCCACCTCAAAATGATCCAGCGAACGGGAGTAGGGACAGAAATGCTTGACCGTGAGGCAATCCGCCGCAGGAATATCCCGGTTTATGTCAATGCCGGAGTCAATGCCCGGAGCGTAGCAGAGCATACTGTTTTGCTGATGCTTGCGGCACTCAAGCGTCTTGTGCCGATCGATCGTCAGGTCAGGACTGGTGTCTGGCAGAAACAGCAGAACGGGCTGACAACCCACGACCTGTTCGGGAAGTCTGTCGGATTGGTAGGAATGGGCCATATCGGCCGTCTGGTCGCATCTATGCTGCAGCCTTTTGGCGCCAGGGTCCTATATACGGACCTCTTCCGGCAGACAGAAACTGTTGAAAGGCAGTTGGGCCTTTCGTTCTATGATTCTTTTGAAAAGATGCTTCCGGATGTAGACCTGCTGAGTTTTCATTGTCCGCTGACTGCTGAGAATGATCGGATGCTGAATGCGTCCACCCTCGCTTTGATGCGGCCGGGATCGATTGTCATCAATACCGCAAGGGGGAAATTGATTGACCCAGAGGCGCTTTCCGTTGCGCTCCGCCAGGGGCGGATCGGTGCGGCTGGCCTGGACACGCATTATGAGGAACCTCTGCCGATTGATTATCCGCTCCTCCATTTGGAGAATGTGATCTTGACCCCGCATATCGGGGGCTTGTCGTATGAGGCTTTTTCGTCGATGATGAAGGGGGCGATGGCGAATATCGCCGCTTTTGAGGCGGGTGATATGGACGCCATTGCCGATAAGAAACTGTTTTTATGAACTTGACCGACGCTTTCCTTTCCGGGATGATTGCCAAATCGCAATCCATCAGCGACGCCGCCTTGCGACAGGCGGAATTATGCCTGTTGGATTATCAAGGAGTCGTTGCCGGGGGAGCTAGCGAGATGCAGAAGCGCTATCCAGGCTGGCTCGACGGAATGACTTCTGAATCTGGTCCCTGCACTGTCTGGGGAACCGGCCGGAAGACATCCCTCTTGAATGCCGCCCTCCTGAATGGATTCAGCGCCCACGTGCTGGAACTGGATGACGGGCATCGGCTCGGGATGATTCACCTGGGCGCTTCCATCATCTCAGCCGTCTTGGCTGTATCAGAAGCCGGGTCCTTGCCCGATACTCAAGTCTTGAAGGGGATTGTGATGGGGTATGAGGCCGCCGTACGCAGTGCGCGTGCGCTCCAGCCGGGGCACAAAGTGCGGGGTTACCACGTTTCGGGGACCTGTGGTGTCATCGGCTCTGCCTTGGGCTGTGCTTTTGCCTGTGGTTATTCGTATCCCCAGTTGAAGTCCGTACTCAGCCTCGCGGTAACGAGTGCTGCCGGGGTCCTTGAAATCCAGGAAAATGCTTCGGAGCTCAAGCCTTATAACCTGGGCCGTGCGGCGATGGACGGCGTCTGCGCCGCAACGGTGGGCCGCGCAGGCCTCTCCGGCCCGGATGATATCCTGGGCGGGAAGAGAGGACTCCTGTCCGTGATGACGGATACGCCCCATCCGGAGTTTTTGTCGGAATTCGGACAGGAATCTTTCTGTATCGAAGGGGTTTACCGGAAATTATATGCCGCCTGCAGGCATTGCCATCCGGCCATTGAAGCGGCACTTTTTCTGCGTGAACAAAACAATCTGCAGCCGGAGCGGATACGTTCCATCGTTGTTTATACCTATAAACTTGCAATCGGGGGGCACGATCATACTGAAATCCGGGCTGTCAGCTCCGCGAAACTGAGCACCCCGTTCAGCGTTGCTCTCTCGCTTGTGAAAGGGAGTGCGGGATTCTCGGATTATTCGGAAGAGACTGTCAGAGATCAGGAGATCCTCGCATTGGCCAAGAAGGTAGCAGTCTTGGAAGATCCTGCCTTAACAGCGATTTCTCCCGGTGTGCGGGCGGCACGGGTGGTCGTTACGACCGACGATGGCGTTTGTGAGAAGCAGGTGGATTATCCGAAGGGGGAACCGGAGAATCCGGCAGGCCGGGAAGAACTCCTGAGCAGGATGGTCACACTGGCATAGCCCGCCGGAAATCGCGGAGAGATTATTCAAGACCCATTTATAAAACTATAAGCTTTTAGATATGATAATAGGAACATGCGGATTCGGAGCAACGGGATCGAGCGCCGTCACAGACTACCTGTCGGAGTTTGACGGTGTGCAAGTCCTTGATAATATCGAGTTTACCTGGGTTTCAGGACAGGATGGCCTGATAGACCTAGATTATCATCTGAACCATCCACATAGCAGGACGGCTGATTCCATCCTCGCGATTGACCGTTTCAAGAAAAAGGTAGAGAGTAAGGTTCGTCTTTACAGGAAGAGTGGGAGGATCGATCCGGAAGTATTCCGCGCATCGGCGGAAAAGTTCCTGGATTCGATCACGCAGTTGAAATGGGACTGGTATATCGGCTCTCCCAAGGGGTTGATCGGGACATATGTCGCGGGAGCATTGATGAAGCGCCGGCTGATTCCGGCTATGGAGAGGAAACTTGGCCATCGAATCAAATGCTGGCCGATGGAGGAGGTGAGCTTTTCTGTTCGGCCGTCCAATTTTGATGAGGCAGCCAAGCTTCACGTCAAAGAATTGTTGACCGCATTTGGAGCAGATTTCTCCAAAGCCATAGCGCTTGACCAGCCTTTCTCCGGAGATAATCCGCAGGCGTGTTTCAAGTTTTTTGAGGACCCATATGCGATTGTGGTTGAACGGGACCCGCGGGATTTGTATGTTTTTGGCAATACAAAACTGATTGGGATGACGCATTTTATGCCGATCCAGCCAGTTGAGGATTTTGTCACCTATTATCGGGCAATCCGTGACGGACAACCATACAAAGAACCGAATGAGCGTATTTTGCTGGTCCAATTCGAGGATATGATATATCGTTACGAGGAGACGATGGCGCGGATTCGAGGTTTTCTTCATCTTCCGGAGAATCCTCGTCCGAAGTCGGTGTTTGATCCGGCCATATCAATGCCTAATACCCAAATATGGAAGAGATTCCCGGAATTTGCGGAAGATGTCAAGTACATCGAGCGGGAATTGAAAGAATACTTGTATGACTTTACGGGGTGTCCCGAACCGGATCCCAAAGGGAAAATGTTCAAAGGAAAGTCTCCAAAACACGCGCCGAAGAATAAATAATAACTGGTTGCACCGGTGCTGGACAGGGTAAGCCCTGGATCAGGACCTCACTTCATAAAATAGTTGGAAATCAATGAATAAGGGAAAGTACAGGATCGGTTATACGCAAGGGACATTTGATATGTTTCATATTGGGCACTTGAATCTGTTGAAACAAGCGAAAGAGCGTTGCGAGATCCTGATTGTCGGAGTCAATTCCGACGAATTGGTGAAAGAGTACAAAAATAAGGTGCCGGTCATAGGGCAGGGGGAACGGGCGGAGATCCTACGTTCAATCAAGTATGTCGATGAAGTCATATTATGTAATACATTGGACAAACTGGCTATTTACGAGAAGGTCCATTTCGATGCGATTTTCATCGGTGATGACTGGAAAGGAAATCCTCGTTGGACAAGAACAGAGGCAGAGATGAGATCCGTCGGAGCGGAGGTTATTTATCTCTCCCATACCCAAGGAATCAGTTCAACGATGCTCCGTACGAGGGAAGTTGGTAAAATTGATGATTGACAAGTTCCGCGGATCATGCCGGAAGTATTCAGGTATGTCTATTTAACAGATCGTAAATGGAAGGCTTGAAGAAAAAAACCCTATCGGGGTTTTTCTATAAATTCATGGAACGGGGAGCTTCCCAAGGGGTCAACTTCCTGGTCCAGATTATTCTTGCGCGTATTTTGATGCCGGAAGAATTCGGCACGATTGCGCTGTTGACGGTTTTTATCCATATCCTGGATGTATTTGTTACGTTCGGATTTGGGAATTCTCTGATTGTCAACAAGAAATCAGATGATCTGGATTTCTCTACCTGTTTCTTTTTTGGCATAGCCCTTGCTCTTGCGATTTACGGGGCCGTCTATCTCACAGCGCCCTTCATCAGTAATTACTTCTATGGATCTGACGAATTAGACCTGCTGATCAGGGTGATGGCAATCCGGATACCGTTCGCAGCAGTCAATTCCGTGCAGCACGCTTACGTGGCGAAGCAGATGCGGTTCCGATTGTTTTTCTATGCGACTCTGATCGGGACTGTCCTGTCCGGAATCATCAGCATCACGATGGCGTATTCCGGGTGCGGACTTTGGGCGTTGGTGGTGCAATATCTGAGCAATTCTGTGATCAATACCGTTACCCTGTGGTTTTTCGCAAAGTGGCGCCCGAAATGGATGTTCTCTTTCCATCGGCTTAAGGCCATTTATGATTATGGTTGGAAAATCCTCGCAGTCGGGTTGATCGATACGATTTACAGCCAGGTTAGAAGTTTGGTGATCGCAAAACAGTATTCCAAAGCGGACTTGGCATACTATAACCGGGGTATTTCTTTCCCGAGTTTCGGTATGAAACTGATTGAACCGACTATTAACGGCGTCCTTTTCCCGTCTCTTTCCAGCTGTAATGATAATCCTAAAATGATGAAGTCCATTACGCAACGGATTATCAAGACATCGACTTTCATCATTACTGCCATTATGGGAATCCTAGCCGCTTCTGCTACTCCGCTGATCAGGGTCCTTCTCACCGATAAGTGGTTGGATTCCGTGGTTTTCCTGCAGATAGCCTGCCTTGGCTATTTGTTCCGTCCATTGCAGGTCATTAATACCTGCGTTATCCGAGCAAGCGGCCGCAGCGGACTACTCCTGAAATTAGACTTGTTGAAAAAAGGGATTGGTATCGTGTTGCTGATTATCAGTATGCGATTCGGTGTTATTGCGATCGCGTGGTCTTATGGCCTGGCCAATTTGATAGCAACGCTGATCAATATCTATCCGAACAGGGAAATCTTGCAATATGGATATCGGGAACAGTTCCGGGACCTCGCGGAGAACCTGATCGTGGGGACCTTGATGTTCGTTGCCATATGGTTGCTGACATTATTGCCGTTAAAGGCTTTTCCAACTTTGGTGTTGCAATGCCTGCTGGGCGCAGCGTTGTTTGTTGGTTTGTCAAAACTTTTCAAGGTCGACTCTTACGGCTATTTGAAACAGCTCATTTCTGATATGATGAACTCAAAAGTCGGAAAGAAGGTAACTGTTCCGGCGAATGGAGCGGATGAGAATACGGATTGTTAAAACAGCAAGATGGTGAGCGGGGCAGTCCGAACAGGAAAGAATTCCTATGATTTGCTGGTGGGGGTGATGGTCGTCCTCACGACAATCGTATGCAGCACTCCTCTGCTTGAGGAATCGGAGTTCCTGGTACCGTCCTTCCTTCTGGGAATCATCCTCTTGCTCTTTCAGATTGATTCCCATGCGATCAAGAAAAATGCATCCTTGATATTTGGCAATCTATTGTATGTCGGTCTCGTCTTGTTCTATAAGGTGTTTGGGATTTCCGGAGCTCTCTGGACACAGTTGTTCCAGCATCTCAGTTTCTTTTTCTTCGCAATCTTTATGCTGTTGATTCCTGTCAGAAGCGATAGCAAATATCTGAAGTGGGCGTTCGTGCTTTCGGCATTGGTGGTTCTTTTCAATATTGGCGACAATATCTATCTGAGCATCAAATATCCATTGCTGAACATTTCGCGCAGATATGTTGAAGCGAACGTCCCGGAAGGAATTAATGCGGGAAGGTCGATTTTCTTTGCCTTCGTCCTGTTTTTCTTCATGATTTGTTTCTTTCTGTTCCTTAACAGAACGAAACGGCCCAAAAAATCCTATCATCCTCTTGTTTTGCGGCGAGGACGACTCATATGGAGAATAAACAAAAAACGGGAATCCCGTTCGGCATTCTGGTCTGTTTCCGGAGCGTTTATGTTTTTTTGTTGCCTTGTTTCCGGCACGTATATTTGCGGCTTCTGCAACAAAGCCTCCGTCGTCGTTCTTTTCTTTCTGTCCCTCCTTCTCCTTATCCTCGGGACGAGGCATAGAAGCGGACCGATGTTTTTCTTCTATTCCGGGATTGTTGGAGTAATGGCTTTGCTGGTTATTTTCTTATTCAAGGATGTCATTGTCGATATTATCCTGGCGCTATCTCCGTCGGAGCGTTTGTCCGGACGCTTGATCCTGCTGGTGGATTCTGAGAATGTGGAAGCCAGCGATTCATCTTTCTCCGGGAGACAATTCCTTTGGAGGGTTAGTTTCGACACGTGGACATCCTCCATCCAGAATTTCCTGTTCGGGATAGGAGACCATCGTTCCACAGTCAATCCTGTGGGAACCGGAATCGGCCAGCATTCCGATCTAGTGGATTCACTGGCCAGATATGGCGTTCTCGGGTTTGTCATCATCGTCAATGCAGTGGCAAGGAATTGTAAGTATATTCTTTCCATTTTCCCCAAAAAGTGCCATATGCAGCTGCTGTCTTTTTTTGTGGTATTGGTTATCAGCAGCGTTTCAAAACTGATTTTTTTCCCGGGTTGCGGTTGCGCATTCTTCCTATTGCTTCCTTTGGTCTCCTGTTTCATTGAAACAAAGGGTCAGACTACCCGTGTGCAGCCCATAAAGCCCGAGAGCGGCGTTTTGGCAGAACGGGGAGATATCCCTCAATCAATTAATTAATTAATAAGATGGTAGATACCTCGTCTATGGATATCAACAAGCGGATCCGCTTTCTTCATATCGTCAAGGATGACAAATTCCTGGCCTCGACAATACTGAGTTTCGAACAACAGGACGTGATCGATTCAACCTATATATATTTCCGAAAAAAAGGAAGGAAACTGCATTTTATCAAACCTGAAGATAATATTGAAATATATGATTCGGTAAAAGATTTCCGAAACCGTTTGGTGTCTGGAGATTATGATGTCGTGTATCTTCATTCACTCCAGTTCGGTATTATGCGTTTCCTGCGGAGTATCCCAAAAGACAAGATCTTGATCTGGTGGGCCTGGGGGTATGACATCTATGGTCAACAGGTGCTGGGTATGAAATCTTTCATCAATATTGAAGTTTTCAAACCGGAGACCAACCGTCTATGGCATCATTTCGATCTGAAACGTTTTTTCGCCCGTTTGTGGATGGAGCCTTTCTTTGCAATGCATAAACGGGAGGTGCTCTCCCGGGTGGATTATTTCCAGCCCGTTTGCGATGTCGATTATGATTTGATGAAAGAACAAACAGGATTTCGCGCAAAAAAAATTTACCTGGTTGGCCCGTATATCGAAAGTCAGGTTCACAATGTGGACCCAGACGGATGTGTTTTGGTTGGAAATGCTGCGGCACCAATGGAAAACCATCTGGATGTATGGATGTCTGTGAAAGATTATATTCCCCGGGAGCGAAAGGTTATAGTCCCTTTAAGTTATGGAGATGTCGATTACGCGAATAAAGTAAAAAAAGGGATGCTTCAAACGGATCATAATATATGCTTCCTGGATTCTTTTTTACCGAAAGAAGAGTACTTTTCTCTGTTTAATTCCTGTTCATATGCTGTCTATGGTACCTTACGTCAACACGCGATGGGGAACATCTACCGTGCCTTGCGTAAAGGGATTAAAGTCTTTTTGTACAAAGATTCCGTCTTGTATCGACATTTTATAAAACACGGGTATATTGTTTTTCCCATCGAGGAGATGGATTCGACCAGTTTTTCCGAACCGCTTTCCCTTGCTGACCGGCAAAGGAATCTGGAGGCGATCAAGGCGGAAAGACTGTCATATCGAGAAATAGGCAGAGAAGCTTTATTGGAGATACAGCACCAGTTATGAGGGTTTTGCATATTTGTAACGACTACTGTGGAAGTCGGGTTCACGCGAATCTGTATATTGTCCTAGATAAGATGGGCGTGGAACAAACGGTCTATACCTATTTCAGGGGCAGTTCTTTGACAGGGAGAAACCAATTTGCGGCAACGGGAACGTCATTCCTTTATCGTCCGGTCCTAAATCTCGCCCACCGGGCGCTTTACCATAAAAAGATACGGGATGTTTATAGGGATTTGAGAACATCTCTGGATGGTGTCGCTTTCGATATTTCACACGCGACGACGCTTTTCAGCGATGGTGCACTGGCATACCAGTTATATCAAGACCGGGGAATCCCTTATGTCGTCGCCGTCAGGAGTACGGATATATATGCCTTTCTGCGTTATGCGCCCTGGGCTTGGCACAACGCGAAAAATGTATTACTGAAGGCGGAGAAGATAGTTTTCATAACGCCTGCAATCAAGAAAAAGTTTTGCAACCATCCTTACATCCGCCGGTTCTTGAAAGAAATAGAGCCGAAGTTTGAGATGAGGCCAAACGGAGTCGACGATTATTGGTTGGAACATCTCGATCTGGATGCCTGCCGGGATGAGGCGAACAGAGAGATCATTTATGTCGGGACGTTTCTCAAGCGGAAGAACGCCGGGCGGCTGATCCAGGCGGTCCTGCGTCTTCGGACACGTATTCCGAATGTGAAATTGCATTTTGTGGGCAGTTCCGGGAAATACGAAAAGATGGTCAGGCATTATTCCGGGCAATATCCGGACAGTTTCCAATATCACGGTCGCCTTTCGGACAAAGACCTGCTTCGGACCATTTATCGCCAATGCAGTGTTTTTGCCCTGCCCTCTCGTCACGAGACCTTCGGTTTGGTATATATTGAGGCACTTTCCCAAGGAGAGAAGGTCTTGTATGCTAAGAACGATGGAGTCGACGGCTTGATTCCGGCTGAATGTGGCAGGGCTGTCCACCCACGTTCCGTCAAGGAGATCGAACAGGCTTTGTACGATATGCTGACAGCCCCGGCGAAATATACACCCCCCACCCAGGAGTGGCTCGATTGTTTCAACTGGGAACAAATAGGTGGTCATTATTACCAAACATATCGCGACATTCTTCATAAATAAGGGATTATTTAACCGTTATCAATATGAACCTTTTATCTTCCTGTGTCATAGTTTTGATGTCGATCATGCAGCAGACGATTCCGAAAATCAGCTTGGAGGATTATGGCTGGTCGGATGCGACGACCGGAAAGCAGCGTGCTGATGTCATCTATCGGGCCCAGCGTGCGGCAGTCAGAGATGGCGGAACTGTCGATTATTCCGGACTGAAAGAAGTCGATTTGGAAATAACGGAAGATTTTAATAGCATCCCGCTTACCGGCAGGGACGATTTTTGCGGGGTGGTTTTCAATGTTACGAACAACGCCAAGGACATCTCCCTTTTCCGATTTGCGAGGCCAGCAGAGAAGATAAATGTCCCGAAGTCATTGTTGGACGGGGATGATTTCACTACCATTCCGGAACTGATGACGGAAGAGTGCATGTTGTGTATCGAAGATGACAACCTGTGGGTGGACAACCGAATCGGACGTTCATATGTTTTTACCAGGAAGGACCTGCTGATGATCCGGAACGGAAGAAGCCTGAACCGAGTTTCGGCATCTTATGACAACGAAGAATCCCGCCCTAAATGCAGTGTTTTCCGAATCAATGGCGAGTCTGGATATGTCCGGAACTTTACCTTGAACCGGAAACCGGGATGCAAGCATATTACGGCTTGTATCAATACGCAAGGGCAGTGCCATTTGATTATTTCGGATATCACTGTCAATACGCCGGAGAGTAATCTGGATGGAGACCGGGTGATTCAGATTCGGGACTGTGCCGATGTGACCCTGAAGAATATCGTGATCAATGGAACATATTCAACGACGTCAAAATATGGATATGGATTCAGTTTGAACAACACGTGGAATGTAGTGCTTCAGGATTGCCGGGGGCAGGGCAAATGGGGTGTGATGGGCACCTATAACGTCAATAATACACAATTGAAGAACTGTGACCTCAACCGCTTTGACGTCCATTGCTATGGTCGCGATGTGTTCTTGACTGACTGTCGTATAGATGGTGGCCCCCTGGGTTGGTATAGTGGAGGCTCTTCCGTCTATGGTGTCATACAGTATGAGCGTTGCATTTTTACCAATACGGTCCCCATTGCTTATGGAGATTCCTACAAAACATCGGTGGGTGCCGAGGTCCTGTTCAAGGACTGTGTATTCAACGTCACGAAGGATAGGAGCTCGATTTTCTCCACCAATCTTTTCAAAACGGCCGTAAATCCGAGAAAAGGATTATCTCAGCGTTGTCTTCCGAATATTACGATTTTGGGGATGACTGTCAACGTGCCCAAGGATGTCCATATCGTATCCCTTTATAACGTCCCGGGTGTTCAGAGACAGAAAGGTGCGGTCGGTTATTTTGATAAAATCGTAATTGAGGATATGGTCTTTGTCTGCGAGGATGAGCAACAGGATCTCACGTTCCGGCTTTTCAGTTCATCCATCCCGACCGAGACGGAACCGAAAGTCGAAATCCGGAATCTGACGGCACCTGGTGCTGTCCTGAACGTCAATGTGTCCTCAGACCATTCCAGTCAGGTCAACGTCAAAGATACCCGGTTGAAAAAGATAAGTACACCATCTTCCAGGGTTAAGCTATCCGCGGAAGGGAACAGAATCAGCCAATAGTTATGAAAATTCTTTATATCCACCAGTATTTCCATACTCCGAAGGAACCGGGAGGAACCCGTTCCTATTGGATTTCACAGGAATTAATCCGTCGTGGACATCGCGTGACGATGATTACGGCGACGAATGACCATAATCCGGAGCCCGGGAGACGTATGGTCGACGGCATCGATGTCATCTATGTCAAGAACGACTATAATAACTATATGTCCGCTCCCAGGAAAGTGCTTTCGTTCGTAAATTTTATCCGGATTGCCATCCGCGAGGCGAGGAAGGAGCAGAAAGTTGACCTGGTCTATGCCACTTCCACGCCTTTGACCGTAGGCTATATCGCGATGCGTTTGAAGGCGCGGCGGGGATGGCGATATGTGTTTGAGGTCCGGGACCTTTGGCCAGAGTTTCCCATTCAGATCGGTGCCATCAAGAACAAATTGGCGATCAACTTCCTCCGAAACCTGGAACGCAGGATTTATGAAAGGTCCGAATTTGTCGTTGCACTTTCCCCGGGGATGCAGGAAGGAGTGATTGCGGCCGGAACTCCTGCAGAAAAAACGGCGATGATTCCGAATATGTCCAAGCCGGACAAGTTTTTCCCGCATCCGGCCGATCCCGGGACCGTGGAAAGATTCGGCCTTGATACAAGCAGGTTCAATGTGATCCATTTCGGCTCGATGGGAAAAGCGAACGGGTTGGAGTATATTCTCGATGCTGCGGAGTATCTACAGCGGAAAGGCGTCAAAGACATTAGTTTCCTGTTCCTGGGAGACGGCGCAACCCTGCCTCGGCTCAAACGTCAGACGGAGGAACGTGGGCTTGAGAACGTCCGTTTCCTGGGGCGTCACAATATGGAAGTCGTTTCCGAGGTTGTCAACTGCTGCGATGCCAGCATCACTTCTTTCCTGAATCTCCCGATTTTGAAGACGAATTCACCGAACAAGCTGTTCGATTCCCTTTCCGCCGGGAAACCGATTATTGTCAACTCCGCAGGCTGGACGAAAGACCTGGTGGAGAAAGAAGACTGTGGTTTCTATGTGGATCCGGACCGTCCGGAGGACCTGGCGGCAAAATTGATGGAAGTAAAAGACGATTCCGCCACTTTGGAACGGTGGGGGAAGAATGCCAGGAGGTTGTCAGAAGAGGTCTTTGACCAGAAAATACTGTCAGCCAAGGTAGCAGATGTGCTGGAAAAAGTTTACGGACGGAATGTATAGGAGATTACTTAAACGTGTGCTGGATTTTTCCCTTGCACTGTTCTGCCTGCTCCTGATTGGGTGGCTTCTTGCCATTATTGCGATTTGGTTGCATTTTGCCAACAAGGGGGCCGGTGCTTTCTTCTACCAGCGGCGTCCCGGAAAGGGCGGGCGTATTTTCAATATGGTGAAATTCAAATCGATGACTGACCAGCGGGACGAGAAAGGCCGATTGCTTCCCGATGCGGAAAGGTTGACGCCGATAGGGCGATTCATCCGTTCTACCAGTATCGATGAATTGCCCCAATTGATCAATATCCTCAAAGGTGATATGTCCTTCATTGGGCCGCGCCCCTTGTATGTTAGATATTTACCATATTATACGGCAGAAGAGGACAGGCGTCATCAAGTCCGACCGGGTATTACCGGATGGGCCCAGGTCCACGGCCGGAAGTCGATTTCTTGGACGGAAAAGCTGTCATATGATGTCGAATATGTAGATAAACTTTCTTTCCTGATGGATTGCCGGATTGTCCTGATGACGGTCAAGAAAGTCTTAAGGAGGGAGGATGTCGGAGTGGATACCAGTGGGACCAATGATTTCAACGATTATAGAGAACGCGAATGGGCAGCGGCCGGGCGTCAGGATTTGATAGAAGCAGCCCGTAAAAAGGTTAAAACACTTTCATAGTATGAAGTTCAATAATGAAATATCAGAATCCCTGACCCTCAAATTTGCCGAGAGTGTAGGGGTTCGCAGGAAAAGAGGGGAGGACATTCTCTCGCTTGGATTGGGTGAACCTGATTTCCAGACACCTGCAGCAATTAAGGAGGGTTTGTGTAAAGCGATGGAGAAAGCGGAGAGTTCCAGATACTCTGCAGCACTTGGCCTGTTTTCATTGCGGCAGAAGATTGCGGCCGATGTGTCCAGTCGGTCTGGTATTCCCTGCACAGCGGGCAACATCGTGATTACGCCTGGTACCAAACAAGCGGTGATGCTCACGCTGATGGCGTTGTTGGAGCCCGGTGATGAAATCGTGGTCGTTCTCCCTGCGTACGTGAGCTATATTCCCCAAATTTATATTGCGGAGCCGGATGCCGTGGTTAAGATCGTTAATCTGCGTAAATCGGATTATACCCTGGATATGGATGAGCTGCGTGCGGCTGTTTCTTCTCGGACCAAGGCCATCCTTTTCAATTCTCCGCACAATCCCACAGGAATGATGATCCGGGAATCTGTCCAGCGTGAACTGTTTGCTCTTGCCGAGGAGAACGATGCCTACATTATTTCCGATGAGATCTATGATCGCCTTGTTTTCGGGGATATACCGCATTTTTCGATAGGCTCCATCGAACCCGAAGTGAGCCGGGTCATCACTGTCAATGGATATGGGAAATCCCACGCGATTACCGGCTGGAGAATAGGTTATGCCATTGTCCCGCAGGTGTTGATGGGAAAGGTGACAAAACTCCAGCAGCATATCAACACAAATACCTCCACGGTCCTTCAGATGGCTCTCGATCTTGCGTGGCCGCTACCTGTGGACCATCTTCCCGGGTTCAACGAGATGCTTCGGAAACGCACCGAGATTTACGAGCAGTTCCTCTGCGCCCATCCGCAACTGTCCGGCAGCCATCCTGTCGGGAGTTTCTTCGCATTCCTGAATATATCCTCGACACATTTGGACTCTGTTTCCTTCTCATCAAAACTGGTGGATGTGACCGGGGTCGCTACGACTCCGGGAATCGCATTCGGAAAGGATTGGGACGACCACGTCCGCCTTTCCCTGGCGGTGGACGAGGAAACCCTTCGCGAAGCATTCAGAAGAATAGATGATTTCATAACAAATACACGATGGCTGTAACTGTCTTGTTGACTCGGAAATTCTTTCCGGCGGATATTCAGTATGTTCGGAACGGTGTCAGACCGGAATGCAAGCTGATCATCCCCGAGGCGTTTTCGGAGGAAGACCTCCTTCCTTACGCGAAAGATGCGGATATTTTCTTTGGCCCGGTAAT
>JAEEGK010018334.1_pt1 | contig 15154 bp, 13 predicted proteins | sample 8958771 | NCBI WGS metagenome assembly JAEEGK01 (sample SAMN16246547, study PRJNA631951) | gut metagenome | biome: gut microbiome; feature: rumen; material: SC-attached | host: Bos | place: Iran: Karaj | collected 2018-10 | reverse complement strand
ATAGCACCATCTTGTGGTAATCTTGATTCTGTTATATTCATGTTTGATATTAATTTTATACGAGTTATTAAGTTTCTTTGATAAACTAGAGGAACAATAGTATGGATTTGCAATACACCATCTATACGGAATCTTACTTTAACTCCATCTTCAAAAGGGTCAAAGTGAATATCACTGGCTTTTTGACTAACCGCATAAATAATCATAGTATTTACGATGTCAGCTATTTCTTGATTTTTAAAATCATACTCTAACATAACCATGTCTCCTTTTATATTCTTTTTTATTTTTCCCCTAGTATTTAACTATAATTTATTATATAATAATTGTAGTTAATAATCAAGATATGGAAGTGATTTTATGTCATTAAATAAAAAGGGGTTTGTACTAATAGAAACTCTTGCTGTAACTGTTTTTGCAGCTACTATTTTTGTCTTTTTATTTAAATCTGTCGTTCCTATTATGAGTATTTATGATACTAAGATTGATCAAATTGGTAATATTGATGCTGCCTATAATAATTATCATATAAGACAACTTGTTTATAATGATGATTGTTTTAATAATAAATGTGATGGTAATCAAGATGCTATTAAGAATTTAAATTATACAATGATAAGATGCGATGATATTTATCATAATACTTTAGGGTTATCAGGAACTGATAAAAGATTATATTCAAAATTAAATAGTGGTAGTTATTGTAATAAATTACTTGAAGCTATTGGTGGTAGAGAACCAAAAACAAGTACTTCATTTACAACAGATCATTATTGGATATTCTATGTTAAAGGTAATCAATTAGATGCTTTTATCAATAATGGTTTACCTAAATACAATTCTTATGGAAAAGCTAAAGCATATCAAAATCAAAAGTATTCTGTACAAGGATCTCAATTTGGTGAAGAAACAACAAAATTATTTAAAGATACAATTCGTGATTTTAAAGCTGGTAAAACCCAGAATGGAACACCATTTAATGAGAATGATAGTTATTTAATATTCTATTACTGGTATATTAATCCAATGTATAGTGAACAAACTAATAATTCTGATGAAAGAAAAAGTTTAGAACCTAAATATAAAGATGCTATTGATATTTTAACGATTAAGAATTCAAGTGATAATTTATATTGTTTTAAATTTCAAGTAATACCTGAGAGTAAAACTAGTTTCTATCGAAATACAAATGCTAGTTCGAAATCATACTTCTTTTATGATAATAAATATACAACAACAAAGAAGTATTTAGGTGACTCTATGGAAAAGTGTATGAATTACTATAATGGTAAGCGTGTTACTTATACTGGAGCAACAAGAACCTTTGGAACAACAACAGTTAAAAATGGGGAACAAATAGTATTAGGTTCAACTACAGTTAGAGATTATTGTACTTATTTAAGAGAAAAAAATAGAACGAGCTTCTATAATACTTTTAAGAATGATTCACAAGTTGAATGTGAAAATGATATGAAAGATAGATCTGTATATATCAATGTTGCATCAACAGATTCATCTACTAATGGTAATTCTCAAAGTCTACTATTAAAAGATGGACTTGAAAAAACATATTGTAGTGACTTATTAAAATTTCATAGTCAAGCTTATACTATTTATCAATTTGAAAATACTTTCTTAGATAATTGTAAACATTACTTTAAGAGTTATGATTCAATTAAAGTAGCTAGTGGTGAAAAGAGTAAAGAAGGTGTTTTAGAAACAATTAAGTTTACTAGTGATGCAGTTATTGAAGATTTCTGTAAAAATCGTTTTAAACATTATAATCTAGGTACTATCTGGGATGATTTTGTAAATGCAAGAATTGGTAGTAGAGGATTTCCTAATGCTAATATTTCTAAAGCTGAGTTAGCCATCATTGATTATGATAGTAACTGTAGTAAAGATGTTGTTATTCCAGAAACAGCTTACAATAATATGAAAGTAACAGTAATAGGAGCACATGCTTTTGATAATAAAGGTATAAGAACTGTTAAATATACTAATAACATTCAAGTTATTGATGTAGGGGCTTTTGATAATAATTATTATAAATTTAATTATAATAGTTATCCTAGTGATTTACCAAGTGGGGTTACGGTTGTTAAATACGACGGGAGATAGAATATGATAATTAGAAAACCATATGCCTTTTTAATTAAATATTTTAAATGGATTCATATTGCAATGTTTTTAATGTTCTTTTACTTTATCTTTTCTATTAAGGATATTGAGGTATACTTTACAAATGCTGTTTTAAGTAACAATATGTCTAGTATTGCATCTAATAATACATATTTTACTTTTCTATATTTCTTATTTGCAATATTAATATTTGTAATGTCTTTAGCTATTCTATTCTTAATGAAAGATAAAAAGAAACCATATGTTTTCTATGTCTTAACAACAGTTTTTTCAGCTTTATTAATTGTAATGGCTGTAGTCTTTAAAAGTTATTTTACAGCAGTAGCTAAATCAGGTTCATATCCTACAACGACAATTGTTTTATATCGTGATTTTACGACGATAATGTATTACTTAAATTTTGTCTTTGTAATATTTAGTTTCGTAAGAGGATTTGGCTTTGATATCAAGAAATTTAGTTTTGATAAAGATAAACAAGAATTAAATATTGATCAAAATGATAGTGCAGAAGTAGTATTAGATATTAATATTGATAAAGATAAAATAGTTAATAAAGCTCGTAAATATAAAAGAGAATGGGGTTATATATATGAAGATAACAAGAGTCTCTTTAAGAAGATTGGCATTGGACTTGTAATTGTAATTTTTGTATACATTGTAGTTAATGGATTAATCATTAATAAATCTTATAAAATGGGAACTTTTATTGATGCAGGAAGCTTTGGTATTAGAATCGATAAAGTAATTCTTTCAAATAAAGATGCTTATGGCGAGATTAGAGATCGTAACTATGCAGGTGTACTTTTTACCATTAAAACTGGTGGCGACTCTACCTTCTTTGATAATCGTTTCTTAAGATTAAAAGTAAATGATGAATATTATTATTCAACCCAATCTGTTAACACAATTATGGGCGATTTAGGTAAGGTATATAATAATGAATTATTAGCTCCTAAAAAAGAATTATCTTATGTCTTATTATTTGATTATGATAAAGGGATAAATGCTAATAAAGTATTCTTAGAAATCTATTTATCTAATCGTTATCATAAGATAAATATTGATTATATAATACAAGATAAGAAAGGTTATAAAGAAAAAGAAGTTAAACTTGGTGAAGAAATAAATATTTTAGGTGGCCTAACAATTAATAATTTTGAAATTCATGGTGGTACTGCAGATTATCGTTATAAAGAAAAGAATTGTACCGAGAATTGCCAAGAATATACAAAACGTATTCAACCAAATCTTAATGAAAAATTATTAGAATTAAATGTTAAATATGAAAGTAATGATACTAATAATAAATTATTAGATTATTATGTATCACTTGAATATGAAAAAGATGGTAAAACATACTATAACAAAGCTAAGAAAATGAAGTTATTAGACTATGTAACTTTAGATGATGGTCAAAGATTGTATTATAGTATTAATAGTGATTTACCACTTGCAACTAAAAAATATTTAGTAATAACCACAAGAGATGTTAAATATAAAGTTTTATTACAAGAGGAGAATGAATAATGGAAAAAGAAAATACTAAAGATCATTTAATTCTTGCAATAGTAATCTTCATTATTGTTGGTTTACTATTATTTGTATTATCAATTATTTAAAGAATCTATATGATTCTTTTCTTCTAAAGGAGGATATATGAACAAGAGTCTTAATTTTATAATTTATGCTCTAATAGGGTTAATTATTTTAGTAGTTATCTTTCTATTTGTTGGTGGAAATAATACCCCAAAAAATGAACTTATATTCTCTTTATATGGAGAAGAAAATGTAGATCATAACTTGGGAGACCCATACTTTGATCCTGGTGTTAAATTAATCGATAATGGGGTTGATAAAATAAATGAAGTAGTTGTCTCTGGTACTGTTGATACTAGTAAAGAAGGCACTTATACTAAGACATATACTTATAAGGATAAAACCTTAACAAGAACAATTAATGTTAAAAAATTAAATACTTTTACTTTAAATGGTGAAAGTGAAGTTTATATCTTACTTAATGGTAAATATAATGATCCTAAAGTAGAAGCAACATACCAAGGTAATGATTATAAAGATAATGTTGAAGTAACTAGTAATATTGATTTTACTAAAGCAGGTGTTTATACAGTAACTTATAAATTTAAAGAAATAAATAAAACGCTACAAAGAAAAGTATACGTATCTAACTTCGCGGAGTATTTTAAAATTAATTATGATACATCATCAAATAAAGAAGTAACCGTTAGTATAACTGTTGATAAAGATAAAGTAAGTAAATATCTATTACCTGATGGAACAGAAAAAACTGATAACTACTCATATAAGATTAATAAAAGTGGTAAATATAAATTTATTATTTATGATAAATATGATAATTCGTTAGAACGTGAAATTGAGATATCAAATATTAATATTGATCCTATTACAGCTACTTGTAAAGCAACAGCAAAAGATAATAAAACAACAGCAACGGTAACAACAAGTAATAAGATTATAAAGTATGTTTATAATGGTAAAGAATCTACTAAGAATACTTATACTTTTAATGGGGTAGTTAAAAGTATAAAAGTAGAGTTAACTGATGAAAATAATCAAAAGAAAACAATAAATTGTAATGTTAATATTGTAGAACCAGAAAAGAAAAACAATTTAGAAATACACTTTATTGCAACCGGTTATTATGATGATGCTATTCTTATCCGTGATAATAGTAAAACAATCTTTATTGATGGTGGTAGAAGTGGTGGAGCTGATAAAGTAATACCATACCTAAAAGCCGCTGGTGTTAAAAAAATAGATTTAATGATAGGTTCTCATGCAGAATACGATCATATTCAAACCCAAGCTAGTATTCTTGATACTTTCACAGTAGATAAAATAATATATCCAGTTAATATTTATAAGTGTCGTAGTAACTGTCATTGCGAAAGAGATGATGACGTAAGACAAGTAATATGGGCTTTAAATCGACATAATAAAAAAGCTGATCAACAGCCAATACCAAGTACCATTAATTTAGGAGATATGAAAATGTATTTTATTGCCCCAGTTAAATTAATGTGTAATAACAACAATAATTCATTTATTAATATCTTAAAATTTGGTAATAATTCTTTTATGTTTACAGGAGACTCTTATAGTTCAATGCATGAAGTACCAACATTACTTTCAAATGCTAAACAAGTTGGTTTATCAAATATTAAAGTAGATATGATGAAATGGCCTCATCATGGTAATGAAACATTACCTGCTAAATTTGTAGATGCTGTTAGTCCTAAAACAATTGTAGTACCTAATTATCATGCACCACAACATCCAAGTAATTCTAGACAACAAGTTTTAAGTGGCAGAAATATTAAATTATATCGCCAAAGTGATTCATCAACAGGTAATATCTTTATATCTAGTGATGGTAATAATATTAAATATGTTATGAATGCAGAAGCTAAAAATTATAAAAGATAAGGAATCATTGATTCCTTTTTTTATATAAAAATTGTATAATAAAAATAGGAGATAAGATATGGAAATACAAAGATGTATTAATATAGTGCCAAACTTTCATGATAGTACTTTAAATTATTTATTAAGACATATTAATGAAATAGAATATACTGGTTTCTTTGTAGAGAATAGTGATGGTATAAATGATTATTATTTTAAAATTGGTAATGATTTCTATATCGTTAAAGCTTCTAATTATAAAGAATTAGAAAAAATATTAGTCGAAGAATTAAACGTTTATGAAAAAAATAATAGCCAAGGAAATCTTTCTATTAAATCATTAAATATTAATCGTTCTTCACTAAGTTTATATCAATTAATGAGTTTATATAAATACAATAATAGAATAAGAGTAGATGATTATTTTGTAACTACTAGTAATGATACAATTCATGGTAATAAAACAGATTTCCTTAATTTGGTTAAAAATATATTATTACTTGAACAAGAATTAAAAATAAATGTTAATATGGCAAATAAATATGATGTCATGAAATATATTTATAACAAATATAAAATGAGTGTAGATTATTGGGATCCTGTAGCTAATTATGGAGGTATTCAACGAGCTAATGTTGAATTATTATATGATAAAAATAGAGTAATTAATCATCCATACTCAATGTTAGGTTTAATAAATGATAATTATGCAACTTGTGAAGGAATGGCAAGAGGATTAATGGAATTATATCGTTATTTTGGGATAGATGCGGAATTTGTTCATAATGAATTACATGGTGTTTGTAAGATAAATTTAAAAGATAATTTTGATCAAAAGAAAGTAACTTATATTGATTTATCAAAAGAAGTAACAAGATATTTTCAAGATAATAAATATGAATATATAGATCGTAAACCAATTTTAAGAAGTGTTTCTAATAGAATTGCAACACCAAATAGTTATGATTACTTCTTAAAAGGAAGAATAGGGGAAAGTGTTAATGATTCTGATGTTTCTCTAGCAGTTGATTATAAACCACAAATAAGAATTATAAGTGTAGAAGAAAGAGGTCAAGCAAGATTATAGTGACCTCTTTTTTGTAAAATAGTTTTTATTAATAATAAAAATATTGTATACTTATTATGGTGAATGATATGTATAATTATATAAAAGGTAAGGTTACTGAAATAAATAGTACCAATATAACACTTGATAATAATGGAATAGGATATAAAGTTTTTACTCCCAATCCTTATAGTTTCCAAGAAGGAGAGGTATATACTGTTTACATCTATCAATATGTAAGAGAAGATGAAATAAGTTTATATGGTTTTAAAACAGATTCTGAGAAAGATTTATTTTTAAAACTAATTGATGTTAAAGGTTTAGGTCCTAAGATGGCTCTACCACTACTTGCAATGGGAAGTATTGCTGGTATTTCTGATGCTATTAATAGAGAAAACATTTTATATTTAAAGAAATTTCCTAAGATAGGAGATAAACTAGCTAAACAAATGATTCTTGATCTTAAAGGTAAACTAGATGTTACTAGTACTAATGAACTTATTGATGATACAACAGATGAATTAATTGAAGTACTAAAAGGATTAGGTTATAAAGATAAAGAGATAAAAACTATTATTCCAAATGTTAATAAAGAAAGTAAAATTGAAGATCAAGTTAAAGAAGCTCTTCGTTTACTTGTAAAATAGGAGGATTATGGATAAAGAAGTATTAGATGTATCAAAACGAGATATTGATAATGATTTATCAATAAGACCTAGTAAATTAGATGAATATGTAGGACAAAAAGAAGTTAAAGATAATATTGAAATATTTATTAAGGCAGCTAAACTACGTAATGAACCACTAGATCATGTACTATTATATGGTCCCCCAGGTTTAGGTAAAACAACCCTTGCTTATATTATTGCCAATGAACTAGGAAGTAATATTAAAACAGCTTCCGGTCCATCTATAGAAAAGAGTGGGGATTTAGCAGCAATACTATCTACTCTTGAACCTGGTGATGTACTTTTTATTGATGAAATACATCGTATGCCTAGATTTATAGAAGAAATCTTATATCCAGCAATGGAAGATTTCACTTTAGATATTGTTGTTGGTAGTGATACTAGTACAAGGAGTATTAAAATTGATTTACCACCATTTACTTTAGTAGGGGCAACTACAAGAGCTGGTGATTTAACAAGTCCACTAAGAGATCGTTTTGGTATTACATGTAAATTAAAATATTATACTGAAGATGAATTAAAACAAATTATTGAAAGAACAAGTAGAGTACTAGAAATGCCTATTGAAGATGAAGCAAGTACGGAACTTGCTAAAAGAAGTCGTGGAACACCTAGAATTGCTAATAGATTATTTAAAAGAGTTCGAGATTTTGCTTTAGTTGAAGGGCTAGCAGCTATTGATAAAGAAATAACTGATAAAGCCTTAGGTCGACTTAAAGTTGATGAAGCTGGACTAGATGAAACAGATCATCAATTCTTACGTGCTATTATTGAAAAATTTAATGGTGGACCTGTAGGTATTGAAACAATAGCAAGTAGTATTGGTGAAGAAATAAGTACTATAGAAGATGTATATGAACCATTTCTTTTACAAGAAGGTTATATTAAAAGAACACTAAGAGGACGTGTAGTAACTAAGAAGGCTTATGATCACTTAGGATTAGTTCCACAAGAAGCTAATTATCAAGAAAGATTGTTTTAACAATTTTTCTTTTTATTTCGTTGATAATGTTTTATAATTATTGTAAAATTAAATTGAATTTGGAAGTGTAAGAATGACAACAGATGATTTTGATTATGATTTACCAAAGGAGTTAATTGCCCAAACACCTTTATCAAAAAGAGATGAATCAAAGCTACTTGTTCTTGATAAAGAAACTGGGGAAGTAACTCACAAGAAGTTTTATGATATTATTGATTATTTAAATCCAGGGGATGCCTTAGTAATTAATGATACTAAAGTAATCCCAGCAAGAATAATTGGTGAAAAAGAGGATACTGGAGCAGTAATAGAGTTATTACTATTAAAAGAAATAGGAGATACCTGGGAATGTCTTGCTAAACCTCAAAAGAGATTAAAAGTAGGAACAATTATTTCTTTTGGAGGAGGCATTCTAAAAGCTAAAGTATCAGAAATAAAAGATGAAGGTATAACAATTGTTAAACTAATATATGAGGGTATTCTAATGGAAATATTAGAGAAATTAGGTACAATGCCATTACCTCCATACATCCATGAAAAATTAGCAGATCAAAATCGTTATCAAACTGTTTATGCTAAAGATTATGGTAGTGCGGCAGCACCAACTGCAGGATTACACTTTACCAAAGAATTATTAAAAAAGATTGAAGAAAAGGGTATAAAGATAGTTCATGTAACATTACATGTTGGTCTAGGTACTTTTAGACCTGTTATGGTATCTGATGTTACGAAACATAAAATGCATACAGAACATTTTATTATTACTAAAGAAGCTGCTGATACTTTAAATAGTGTTAGAGCATCTGGTGGAAGAATAATAGCTGTTGGAACAACAAGTGTAAGAACTCTTGAAACTGTTATGCAAAATAATGAAGAATTTGTACCAATGGTTGGTGATACAAGTATCTTTATCTATCCTGGATATAAATTTAAAGCGATTGATGCTTTAATTACTAACTTCCATTTACCAAAAAGTACACTTGTAATGTTAGTTAGTGCTTTTGCATCACGTGATAAAATATTAAATGCATACAATATTGCAATCCAAAATGATTATCGTTTCTTTTCATTTGGTGATGCAATGTTTATAAAGTAGGTGAAAGAATGAAAGATAATAAAGAAAAAATTGATGTTGAAGGAGTAAATAGTATTATTCATACTTCTAAAATAGTATTAAAGTTTGTCATAATGGGTTTAATACTAGGTTTAATAATAGGACTATTTATCATTATTGAAAAAACAGAGTTATTAAAAATCTTTGTAACAATACTAAGTTTATTAGTTCCATTATTTGTTGGTTGGGTATTAGCTTGGTTAGTGGAACCATTGATAAAACTATTAGAAAGAAAGAATGTTAATCGTAAACTTGGTACAACAATTGTATACTTACTATTTATGGTTGTAATGGTTTTATTAATAGTATTAGTCGTTCCAGAATTTATTAATCAGTTAAAAGAATTAATAAGTCAACTACCTAATTATTTATCTAAAGTAAAAGATTTCATATCTAATTTATTTAATAGATTTGATACTGATGCTTTGGATATCGCAGCAATTCAAAATGATATTAATACACAATTAGAAAAATATGTAACAGATTTTACTAGTAATGGATTAACTGGTATTGTATCAGTAGTAACAAGTATATTATCTAGTGGATTAACAGTAGGTCTTAGTTTAATTATTGCTTTCTATTTCTCACTAGGTTTTGATAAGATGGCTAAGAAAGTTAATAATACTCTTCCTAAGACTCATCGTAATGAAATAATTAATATCCTAGGTCAAATAGGTGATATGACTAGACGTTATGTTAATGGTACATTATTTAGTTCCTTAATAGTAACAATCTTTACCTTTATTGGTTTATTGATAAGTGGTGTTAGTAGTCCATTATTATTTGCAATCTTCTGTGGTGTTACTAATATTATTCCTTACTTTGGACCTTATATTGGTGGTATTCCAACAATTATCGTTGGATTCTCTATTAGTCCATTATGTGGAATTGTATGTTTAGTAACAATTCTATTAGTTCAAATGGTAGAAGGTAATGTTATAAATCCAATTATTGTAGGTAAAGCAACTGATATGCATCCAATTACGATTATTATTGGGTTAATTATCTTTGGTCATTTCTTTGGAATAGTTGGTATGGTACTTGCAACACCAATTATGGGAGCTGCTAAGATCTTATTTAATTACTTTAATAATAAGTATCATTTAATAAATAGATTATTAAATAATAATAAAGTAGAATCAGAATAGACATAATATTGTCTATTCTTTTTAATTTTTTTAAAAATAAAACTAAATAAATATTTTTATGTTATAATAAAGTAGTAGGTGATATTATGGAAGATGAATTATTAAAAGATTTAACTGACGATAATGAACTATATGAAGATGTACCTGGAGAAAAGGAATTTGATGTTTTAACTGCCGTAGACTTCAATCTTGAAGATACTAAGGAAATGCCTCGTGTAGAAGGTGAAAAACATGAGTGATCATCGACAAGCTGATAGATTTATTAAAAGTTTAGCTAAAGAACTTAATAATAAAAAAATTGATATTGATCACAGTCTTTTTAATTACATTTATCATAGATTATTACTTCTTAGTGTACCAACTAAAGATCGTAATCATAATTTAAGTGAAGAAGGTCTATTTAAAAATTGGTGCAAAGTTAAAAGAGAAAGAACAAATTCTTTTGTAACACCTTCATGGACTTATTGTTGTCAATTTGTATCAAAGGATAATAAGGCTTTAAGGAAAGATAATCATCTTAAAGTTTATATTCCACTTGATTTTGATCATATTGAAAAAGGAGTAAATGAAATTATTGATTTCTTAGATGAAAATCATATATCTCATTTATCTAGAGTAGGACAAAGAATAAGCAATAATAGTGTACTTATTCACTTAATAAATGAAGAAGATTTAAATAAACTATTAACTTTTATTAAAGAAAATAGTTATCTTCAAGAAGGTTTAATAAAACCTAATCCTTTCTTATATAATGAAGGTAATATTGCACTAACTGTAGATGGTAATATATCTTATAATCAAACAGTAGCTAATTATCTATTATTGTATTTAAAGAAACTTAGAGAACATAATGCTTTAGAGGAAGCTAGTTTAAAAGGCTTTTATAGATTTGTAATTAATTATTATGCACTTACATTTGTTGATGAACGTAATCCAGAAAGACCATTTGTATTAAATAATTTTTCTCGTGACTTTTCATATGTTGATAATAAACCTATTGATGTTAGTGATGATTCTGTACTTAGTGATTACCAAGAAGTTACTAAACTAATAATGGAATCACAAGCTAAGGATTTTAAACTAGCTAATTTTGTTAAACACTTTAATGGTGTTAATGAAGTTAAGAAAGATGAAGAAGTTATTGTTGAAAGAGCTAATAATATGCTTACAACAATTGTTGAAAGAATGATTGAAAAAGGGGACTCTAATTATTCAACATGGAATATTATTAAATATATTGAAACAGGGGAACCTATTTATTTAACTAAATTTGGTGATACAAGAAATATGGTAGCTAATTCTTCTTTCTATGATGATATTATGTATACCTTAAGATTAAAAAGACTATCAGCACAAGAATATGTTACCCAATTCTATAATAAAATGTTTGTCTTAGATGATGAAGTTATAGAACTATTAAAAGAATATATAGCATATGGTGAATTTAAATATGGTCTTGATGATACAAGAGAATATTTAGGAGAATATCTTGCTACTCTTAATGATGCATATATAACTAGAGATTCTAATTTTAGAGAACGTTTTAAAGCGGTTAACTTAGGTAATAGACTAAGATTATATATGAAAGCAACAGGATATAATTTAGATACTGTTATCGATAATTGTAGACCAATAAGAATATAGAGTTACTAAGTAACTCTTTTTTAGGTTTTGTTGAATAAGAAATAATAATTTAATATAATAAAGAAAGAGGTAATAATGGAAGAAATTGCTCTTGAAGTTTTAAATAAAATATTTGATTATGGTTATGAAGCCTATATCGTTGGTGGTTTTGTACGTGATAAATTATTAGGTATTGAATCTAGTGATGTAGATATTACTACTAATGCAACACCAATGGAATTAAAAAATATATTCCCAGAAATAAATGTTGATAAAGAAAGTTATGGATCAGTTACTTTATTTTATAAAAATAATAGATTTGAAGTTACTACTTATCGAGAAGATTTAGAATATATTGATAATCGTCATCCTAGTAAAATAACTTATGTAAATGATTTAAAAACTGACTTATTAAGACGTGACTTTACAATTAATACTATTTGTATTGATAAAGAAGGTAAAATAATTGATTTACTAGGTGGTGTTAAAGATTTAAATAATCATGTTGTAAGAAGTATTTTAGATGCTAATAAATCATTTCATGATGATAGTTTAAGAATATTAAGAGCAATAAGGTTTGCAGTACTATTAGATTGTCACTTGGAAAGTGATGTTGTTGAAGCTATTAATAACAATAAAGAATTATTGAAGAATCTATCTTATACAAGAAAAAGAAGAGAATTAGATAAAATATTTGGTAGTACTAAGGCAGAAAATGGAATTAAGTTAATAGAATCATTTGAACTAGAAAACTACTTAGAATTAGATTTTAGTAAAGTAAATGATTATAGTGATTTAGTTGGTATCTGGGCAATGATTAATAACCCTAATTACTGCATTAATAGTAGTGAAAAAGATTTAATAAAAAAGATTAACGAAGTTTATAAACTAAATAATTTAGATCATCATGTATTATATGAATATGGTTTATATGTAAATATCTTAGCGGGTATTAATAAGGGTATTAAGAAAACAGATATAATTGAAGAGTATGATAAATTACCAATAAAAGATAAGAGTGAAATAGAGTTAACCCCAGAAGAAATATGTAAATTATTAAATATTGAACCAGGCAAAATCATTGGTGAAATAATAAATGATTTAGAGAATATAATAATAGATAATAAACTAGAAAATAATAAAGATAAAATAAAGAAATATATAAAAAGTAAATATAAGAAATAGGAGGTTTTATGAAGGTACTTAAAAATTTACTTAAAAAAGATTATGTTATTAGGACAGAGATGGATTTCCCTAAGAAAGGAATAGAATTTATTGATATTAACTCTTTAATTATGAATAAAGATGCATTAAAAGAAATCTTTAATTTATTTGTTAAAGAAGTTAAAGGTAAAGATATTGATTATATTATTGCTCCAGAAGCTAGAGGATTTATCTTTGGACCAGTAGTAGCTTCTAAAATAGGAGCAGGTTGTGTACCAGTAAGAAAGAAAGGTAAATTACCTCCTACAACAGTAGAAACTACTTTTGAATATGAAAAAGAATATGGAGTTGATTATTTGCAATTACCTAAATTAGTTGATACATCATATAAAGGTAAGAAATTCTATATTATTGATGATATTTATGCAACTGGTAATACTGTAAAAGCTATTTCTGATGCCATTAAAAAACTAGGTGGTAAAGTAGTAGGAGCAGGTGTACTAATAAATATTAAAGAATTAAATAATAATAAAAAATTATTCTCAATAATAGATGTTAATGAAAGTGATAATTAAAGAGTTTAAAAAACTCTTTTTTTTATGTTATAATTAAAATGATGATAGGAGGAGGAAATATGAAGAATAAAAAATTATTTATTTTATTACTTTTAATTCCAATTATTATCTTTTTTATTGGAAGAAGTTTTTCACTTCCTTATACAGAAGAGATAAAAAGTGTCGAAATACAAAGTGTAGATTATCCAAATCCAGGTAGCTGGCACATAGACAAATCAGCTGAATGGACAGGTTTTGGTAAAGCAAGAGTAACGTTTGATTTAAATTCAGTAATAAATGTAAAAGAAGGACAATATAAAGATGTAATACTTGTAATTGATATATCAGGTTCAATGTTTGGAGATAAATTAACAAGAGCAAAAAATGATGCTATAGAATTAACTAATTTTTTGTTAAGTGATACTCATAATAGTATGGCATTAATAGTTTTTAGTGATGATTCCGAAATTAAAACAGGATTTATTAATGATAAAGATACAATGATTGGATTATTAAGTGATTTAACTGAAGGAGGAAATACAAACTACAATAAGGCTTTAAAAAATGTAAATATTGTAATGAATAATTATGTTCAAAAAGATGATACTGATATAGTTACTTTATTCTTAACTGATGGATTCCCAAACGAAGATACTCCTAATGAAGTAGCAACATATCATATGTTAAAAGATAAATATCCTTATATGACAATAAATGGTATTCAATATGAAATGGGAATAGATATTATTCGGGAGATAATAAATATTTCAGATAATCAATGGTTAGCTGATATGAATACACTTCATAATGTTTTATTTGATGCAACAGTTGTATCTATAATTTATGATAATTTTGTAATAACTGATTACATTAATGATGAGTATTTTTATGTAAATTCTATTGATGATATTAAAGTTGATAGAGGGGAAGTGTCAATGGAAGTAGAAAATGGTATTCAAAAAATAATATGGAACATAGGAAACAAGTATAAAACAGGTGAAAATATTAAAATGTCCATAGATTTAAACTTAAAAGAAGAATATCATGAAACAAATGGTTTATATCCAACTAATAAAGATGAGAGCATAATTTCAAAGTTGCACGAAGGAGTAGAGAAAGTTGTTGATAGTACATTAACACCTGTTCTTAAAAATGCATATTATGTAATATATGATAAGAATACTCCAACTGATTGTAACTTACCATCTATTGCTAGTGAAGAACATTA
>JAEEGK010018333.1_pt1 | contig 15154 bp, 8 predicted proteins | sample 8958771 | NCBI WGS metagenome assembly JAEEGK01 (sample SAMN16246547, study PRJNA631951) | gut metagenome | biome: gut microbiome; feature: rumen; material: SC-attached | host: Bos | place: Iran: Karaj | collected 2018-10 | reverse complement strand
TTATTATTATATTTTTTTTTTCCTCTTTGTCCTCTAAAATTGTTATATCCTCCTCTACTATTATTATGAAATCCTCTATTATTATTATATCCACCTCTTCCTCTAATATAATTTTTATTTCCTCTTCCTCTATTATTATAATAATGGCTTTTTTTATTATATCCTTGATTATTTTGTTCTTCTGTTAAATTAAAAGTATCTTTATTTTTTTGATTATATATTTTTGATTCTTGTCTTACTTCAGGATGAGTCATTGGAGTTAATTTATCAAAAAATGATTCATTTTTATCATAGGCTTTTTCTTTATTATCTTCTTTTTGAGGAATTTTATTTTCTGGAATTGCATTTATGTTACATTGAATTTCATCTGTTTTTATTTCATAATTTATAAGTTTTAATTCTTTAATATCTGATTTATTTATTTCTAATTTATCTAATTTTTCATCTTCTTTTCCATTTCTTTGTATTATTACATTTTCAAGTATCATTTTTAAATTTATTTTATCAACTTGAATTAAAGTTCCTTTCACTTTATCACCATTAAATAATTCAACAATAACTTGTTTATTTTCAGCTTTACTCATTTAAAATAAAGTTTATTCTAAAAAATTAAAAAATTAAAATGTAATAATATGAAAAAAATTATAATATCTAATTTAATAATTTATATGATAAATAATAAATTATAAAATAATACTATGACAATATTAACTTAAGTGAAAAGCATTTCCTCCTTCCTCAATAGCAACATTTAATTTAATTTTAAGTATATCAACACTAGAATAATTTGGAATTTTCAAATAATTTTGACAAGTCATAACAGAAGGTAAATGAAAATCAGGATTATCAAATTCATCAAAATTTGAATTTTGACTTTGAACAACAGTTAATTTAGGATATAAATTTTTAAATCCTCCAATTGGTAATCTTGGACTTCCAGTGACAAATAATAAAAACATTTTTCTTTCAGTTTTACTCATTTTTTGAAGTATTTCTATTAGTCCTTTATAAATTAAACTATTTTTATTATAACCATGCATTGGTATTATATTTGATGTTAAATTTTCATATGACCATATATCATCATTTGTATTTGATTCTGAATTTTCACTTCCACAAATAAAGAATTCTATTTCTTTTGATGAAAATGATTTTAGTAAATTTATATCAAAAACTTTATTAAATCCTTCTTTAAATGCTTTTATTATTTCTTTTTGACCATCTATTAATAATTTATTAAAAACTAATTGAATATATTCATCTATATTATTATCATTTAGTTTGATATTTTCACCATCTTTTTTTAATTCTATTGAATCATTCCAAGGACAATTAAAATATATATCAAGTGATTCAATTGTTTGATTATCAATTAATATTTTTTGATTATTTATATTATTTCTTTTTAAATTATAAATCTTAATTAAAAATGAAGAAATATTAGGTTCAATTTTTTCAATTGATTGTAAATTAATTGGTCTTTCTAAAACTAAATCCCAAAAAAGTGAATTTAAAGGAATATCAATTAATCTATCATCATATAATCCTCTTGCAATAACGTAACCAATAACATTAAATAAATTTTTAATTTTTTCATTAAAAAGTTCATTACTAATTAAAGGAAGAGGAAAAAGTGAATAATCATCAGTTTTAAACCAAATATTTTTATTATTTTCAATAATTTCTTTTGCAAATAAAGAATAATATTCTAAAGTTGGACCCATTCCAGTTCCAGTTTCATTTTCATATTCAAATTCAATATAACCATTATAATTTCCAATTTTATTCATTAAAGAAAATGAATCTTCTAATATTTTTTGTCTATTAATTTTAAATTTTTTTCTATTTAAATTTGTTATTAAATTATTCATTGATTTATCTTCAAAAATATTTTCTCCTAAGAAATTACGTAAGAAAATATATAAATTAGTCATTGATCTTTTTTTATCAAATGCAGTTACTTTAAATAAAAGATATCTACTACTAAATGAAGTAAAAAATGGAAAATTATTATTTACTTCTGTACACCATGATGGAATTGATTTACTTGTTACTGCATATGGATCTTTTATTTGTTTTGAAAGTAATGAAGTCATTTTTGAATTTTCAAATTTAATTAAATTTATTTGTTGTACTTTAAATAAATTTGAAAAATAATTTGATGATAAGTGAATTAAAGATAATAAATAAAAAAATGGTGATGCTCTTTTTATATTATACAACCCTTTATTATTTATAATTGATATATAATAGTATTTTTCAAAAAGAAATTTTTCAAATTCTAAATTTTGATTATCAGTTATGTTAAATGATAATTTTTTTGAAATTGATTGTCTAATTTCTTTATTTAAAATAATATCATCATTTTCTTTTTTTATAAATGAATAGTTTATAATAAAATCATTACAGAAATTTATAAAGTCAGGTTTTTTTAAATTTTTCTTTGCATCATTTAAAAATTCATTTAAAGTAAATTTTGGTTTCATTTTAAATAATTCACCATTTAAAGAAACAATATATAATGTTAAATCATAATTATTTAATAAATCATCAATATCTATTTTTTTAATTTCTTCATTATTAATCATTTCAAAACTATCATCTTTATCTAAATTTTCATATATATTATCTTTATTAATTTTTTCAAATTTCTTTTCTGCTATTTTTTGCATTAAATTTTCTGTTACTTCAAAAACATTATTTTCAGAATTACTATCTTTTTGTATAATATATTTAAAAATTTCTTGATAATAATCATCTTCTTCATAATTTTCATTATCAATATTTAAATTATTAGGAAAGTTAAAAATTATTTTTTTAATATCATCAATTGTTGATTTAGTATCTAAATATAATTTATTACATTTTTTCTTTGATATAAATTCAATTAAATTTTTAAAATTATTATTTAAATTAATTTCTTTACTAACTTCTATTTGATTATGGTCTTCATTATAATTAAATTGAAATTTTATTTTTTTTGAACGATTTGAAGGAATAGTTCCATTAAATGCAGATAAAAATAAAGAAGTTGCATTTTTCATATTGTTATAATAATCATTTAATAAAAGTTTAAAACAATTCATTGAAGAAATACATCTCTGAAGTAATTTTAAAAATTTATCCATTTTACCTTCTTCATTTTCATTAAATTGTAAAATTTCAAATAATGATTTTATTCTTTCAATAATTTCTTTATTATATTCATTACATAAAGTTACTCTTGTTATTGTATTACTTTCATCAATTGTATGATAATTTGTTAAAAAATTATTATCAAAGTAATATACTAAATTTAATATTATTCCTGATTTTTCAATTTCAAAAAATGTACAATCATTATCTATTAATAAGTTAATTATATCTGAAATTAATTTGTTATCAATTAATTTATAATCTTTTAATATAACTGAATAATCATTTAATTTATTCATTATATTAATTGGATTAATTTTTGAATCCATTTTTTGTATTAATAATTTAATATTTTTTCCATAAAAATATTTATTCATTAAATTCTTTGAATTAATTCTTATTAAGTTTACTGCTTTTTTTTCATTATCTTCATTTGTGATTTCTATTTTTATATCAAATTTAATTGGAAATTTACTAACATTATAATCATTTGAAAAATATAAAGAACTTTCATCAACATTTTGTAATTTAGAAATATTTTCAACAACTCCATCTCTTAAGAAAGAAATAACAAAATATTCAGGAATTCTATTCATAATTAAATTAACTAAAGATAAAACTTCAATAATATAAGATGAATCTTTTGAATCTAACATTTTACTTATTGTATTTGATAATTTATCATCATTAATAAATTGTTTAATATAATCTAAAGATGAATTTGCACAATACATATTTATTATTTTAATTACTCCTAATGTAGTTGAATTTGATGAAATATTTAATATATTATCAATTAATAAACTTAAAATATTTTCACTGAAAAATTTATAAAAATGTTTATTTTCATCTGACATAATTTTAGTTTTAAATAATTTATTATTATCTTTATTTGATTGAGAAGGAAAAAATGAAGCAAGTAAATTAAATATTTCATTAAATAATGAATGAGTATTTGATGCATTTACTTTTGAACCATCATTTTTTGTATAATTAATTTCATTTTTAATAACTTTATAAATCATTTCTAACATATTTTGATTTAATAATAAATTAGTAATATTATCAGACATAGAACAAAACATTTCAAAAATTTTTAAAATATTTTTAATAGTATCAACAGTAACATTATCATTACTTATCTTATTTTTTTCTATATTATCAAAATCATAATTAATAAATTTAATAAAATTTTCTAACAAAACATTAAGTAATCCATATTTAATAATATTATTACAAAAAGTATTAAAATTCATAGAATAACCAAAATTCTTAATCCCAAAAATAATATTATAAAAACACTGTATAGCTAAATCAACAATATTTTTTTCAATATCTGAATTTCCACTTAACTTAGCTAAATTAGTTAAATTTGGAATAGCACTTTCAATATGATTTTTATAATATTCAAAACTATTTCCTCTTTTACTCATATTAACACAAGCCTTTAATGCAGTTTTTCTAAGAGGAAGATCAAAAAAATCAATAAAAGATAATATATTTAAAAAAGCGTTTTTTTCAACTAAAACATAAGGATTTTCATAAGACATTTTTTCAATTGCCTTAATTGCACTTTCAACACCATCAATTGATTCAACATTATTACTCATTGCAACAATTTTTTGTATCCCATTAAATTTAATTATAGTACTTGTTGAATTTGGATTAATATCTAATAAATAATTTAAGCAATTAAGTGACATTATTGAAATTTCTGGAATAAATGGAAATTTATCTAATAAATTTATTAACTCTTTTATTAAATCTATTATTTTAATATCTTCTCCTATTTTATCACTTGCCATTGAAAGTTCTGCACATAAATTATTTAATTCTGATAATATTTTCATTTCATCATTTGATTTAAATTCTTCTAAAGCTCTTTTTATAAAAGAAGAATTTCCCATATTAAAAAATTTTGGAAATGATGAACTTTCCATTCCTATATAATTATATAATAGTTAATATTTAAATTTATAAAAATAAAGGTGAATAATTGGAAGGTTTAAAAAATTTAAATTGGAAAATTTATTAAGGTTTTTTTTTGGAAATATAATTTACTTTTTTTTCTTTGTTTAATTCTGTTTTTTGTGACTGTTTTTAATTTTATATTTTTTTTTGGCTTTTCTAAATGTTGGTTATTAAATAAATTAAAATCTTCAAAATCATCGAATTCAGAAAATGAAAAAAAATTTTCATTTCTGTTTCTTTTTTTTGAAGATAAAGATTCAGAATTTTTTTCATTAAATAAAAAATCATTAAAAGTGTTTTCATTAAATTCTAATAAATCATCTTTTATTTCAAGATCTAATTCATTTGTTATTTTCTTTCCATCATTGTTTTTTTCTTTTATATTTTTTTCTGGTATTTTTTCCATTATAATAATAAATAAATTAAATTCTAACAATTATATATGAAATTTAAAGTTTTCTTTTATTTTATTTTATATTTTTTTATTTAATTGAGTTTTTTTTATTTGAATTTTCATATTTTATAATTTAGAAAACCAATTGGAAATTATAATATCATTATATTAATCTTTTTTTTATAAAATATAAATTTAATATTCCGAGCTAGTATAGTGGTTAGTATACCTGCCTGTCACGCAGGTGACCGGAGTTCAATTCTCCGGCTCGGAGATTTTTTTTATTCACTTAAGCTAACTAACTAAGATTTTTTTTATTTAATTTTGATTTAAATTAAATTTGATATTTAAAAAATTTTTTTTAAAAGGTTTTTTTGATTTTTATTTTTTTATAAAAATTAAGATTTTTTATTTATTTGATTTATTATTTTTTAAATAAATTAATGTTTTTATTTTTATTTTTTTAATCCCATAATTAAAATAAATTGATTATATTATGATTTTATGGTATTTTTTGTTTAATTTAAAGCATTTAAGAAGCATTTGATATTAATAATAATATTCGATGAAGAAAAATGCTTAAATTAATCTTTTAAATTTGGGCAAGATACTTACTTTAAATGTATGTATTAATAATCATCTTTGAAACAATTAATTCAAAATTAAAAATAAAGAAAAAAAGTAAATTAGTAAATTTCATTTATTATTTTGTAAAAATGAGAATGAAAACTTATAAAAGAAAATATTATTTCTAAAATTAAAGTAAAAAAATTTATTGAAGTTTATTAATTCAAAAGATTTTTACAAATATTTAATTTTATTTAATCATAAAAATATTAGTAAAATAAATTAAATAAAAATTAATATATTATTTCTTATTATTATATATAATTAAAGGATTTTTAATTATATTATCATAGACTTTTAATAATTATTTTAAAATTAAAAGTTGAAAAAATATATTTTTCAACTTTTCATTATATTTTAAAAAAATAATAAACTTAAAGATGAAAATATTTTTAATCCTAAATTGTAAATTTTTTATTAAATTAAAGAAAAAAATATATAATCTTAAATTAAGATAATCAAATAAATTTTTTTTCTTTATACATTTTATTCAAAACAATTGTAATAAAAATATAATTTTTAAATAATAAATTAAAAAAATGATTAATAAAATGGAAATAAAGTCAAAATTTCCTTTCTAATTAGGTACCAAAAGATATAAATGTTATAATTTAAACATTTTTAAATGAAGGAGAAAAAAATACATTATAGAATTATTCAAAATATTTTTAAATTAATGATGATGAATTATTATATTCAATAATAAGAATTTCATTTAAAAAAAATGAAAAATAATTTTAATGTTATATAAATAAAATTAAATTAAAAAAGAAATATAATTTATTTTAATAAATAAAAATGATGTTTTAATTTTGCTCGATTAAAGTTATTAAAAAATAATAAAATAAAAGTGAATATAAATATTTAACTTATATTAAAAAAAATAATAATCTATAATATAAAGCAAATTAATTATATTAAGAATAGAAACTAATTTATAAAAATTATTCATCCTATTTTTAAAATATTAAATTACATTTCATTATTTATATAATATCTTTTTATTACTCTTAATTGTTAACAATAATTTTTAATTATAAGATAAAAAATAATTCATTTAGATATTCTTATTTAATTATATATTAATATATATAATTTTATTTTTTATTTGTATTATTTTTATTCACCATAATAATACTATTTTCAATTTCTTCCTTTGTAATTTGTGAAGTTTCTAAAACATATTCTTCTTCAATTATTTTTAAAATATCTTCATTGTAATCAAGATTTTTTAAAGAATATTCAATTTTTTCTGAAAATTTCTTTATATTTTCTTTTAATTTATTGATATTTAAACCTAATTTTTCATCTAATTCTCTTCTAACTTCTAATAAAATAAATTGATATAAATAATTTTCAATTTTAAATAAATTCATATTTAATTTCTCAATATTCTCACAAATTATTTTAAATTCAACAAATAATGATTCATATTGTAATTTTGATGTTAATTTTCCCATCAAAAAATTGAATGCAATACTTGTTGCAAAATTATTTAATTGTGATGTAGGGAAATAATTAAATAAATTACTCAAACTGAATCCAGATTGTAAACTTATAGTTATATATAATAATAATTTTTTATAATCAATTTTAGGATTCAATGAAATATTTGAACAAATAGTACTTGATAAATTATATAAAGATTTTTTAATTAAAATATTTGAATATGAACCCTTATTATTTTCTATCTCAAATAATTTTTTATCAAAGACAAAAGTTTTATTATAATTTGATAATATATAATCAATGTAAAAAAGAATGAATTCAATATGACAATGCCATTTTGATAATTTTTTTTCAAATAATTCATATTTTTTTGACTGAGTTACTTCTTTTGAAAGTATTGTTTTTATTGAATTTGAAATTCCTATTTTATTAAATTTAATTAATTTTAAGAAAAATTTTTCTAATTCATTTGATATATCATCCTTATGACTTAATAAGATAAATAAAAGACCTTTTTGATAATTTTCATCTTTTGAATTTTGGTTAAAATAATATTTAAACAAATTATTTAAATATGGTGATTCAATTGTACATAATGAATTTTTAAATTGAGGAAATATTTTTTTTTCATAAAGTTCTTTTATTTCAGAAAAATCATTATCTTTAAAATTTACTTGTTTCAATTTTAAATATAATTTCTTTAAATTGATATCATGAAATTCAAAATCAAAATAATCAATTATAATATATTCAGATAATGGAATATTATTTTCATTTCTAATTATTTTTATGTCTTCCATTAGGTTTTTATTTTATTTATTATTCTTAACTAATTTATAAAATTTCAAAATAATTAGATAATTATTTAAAATAAATAAAAATATTTATTATAGTAATATCGCACTACTAATTTAAATTTTAAAATGAAAATCATATGATTAATTCTTATAGAAGGAAAATTAATTTATTGTTAATCATTTTTAGCAAATAGATAATAATTATTCACTAGAAAAATATTAAACCTATTTCATTTCTAATAAAAGCCAACAATTTTCTTTATGAATATCATAATATTTTCGAAATAATAAAAGTTAATAAAATTATGTCTGTCTTATATTGTTATGTAATACTAAACAAATATGACAACAATTAATTAACAATTTATACACAGAAATTATTTTTTAATAATTTTTTTATTCTATTATTGTATATTATACATAATAATGAAATAAATAATAAATATCTAAAATTTATGATAATTTTAAAGTAAACGATACTTTTTTTCTTTTTATTTTTTAAATATTCATATACATATTCAAAATTTATTTATTATTAAATTTTATTGTAGTTAATAATGTTATTTGATTATATGTTGCTCAATAAAATAAATTAATATCACTATTTCAGTATTGAAGTATCTTAATCATCTATAATTGTTAATATTGTTAAAATTATAAAATAGTTCTCATCTTTTTTAAGGTAATTAAAATTGATATTTATATTTATTTCTTGCAATCAAAATCCTTTTTTTATATATTTAAAATAATTAATTCTAAAACTTTTAAATTTTAAAATTTTTTAAAATTTAAATTTAAAAAAAATGTCAAAACACAATAAAAAGAATTTAATCGAATCAAATCATAAAAATAAACATTCAAATCAATCAAATAATAATAATAATAATATTGAAGAAGAATTTATTGATTCACATTTTGAATTTGATGCCCCTCAATATAAAGATTTAACAAAAGTGAATGAAATATCCAATGAAGAGTAAATTAAAATTTATAATTTAAATAATTTAGAATTAAAAAAAATAATGAATGGTTTCAAATAGATCATTCAATTCAAATTAAAAAGAAAAAAAATAAAAAGAAATTTAGTCAATATAATAAATCAGAAATAAGACTTAGTTTTGATGTAGAAAAAGAAAAAAATAAAAAACTTTCAAAGAGATATAAATCTATGACTCAAAAAAATTCATTTTTCTCAAATAGACAAAGTATAAATTCTGCTTTAAAATCTAAAAATAATAATAATTATAATATTCATATCGTAAATGAAGTTTCTGAGAATAAAGAAACTTCTATTATAAAAAAAAAACCTGAAAATTCTGAAAATATTATTCCAATTAAATTTCCTGTTTCTTTTAAAGAAATATTAAATGATAATAATAAACAAGAAAATAATGAAATAAATATTGAAAAGAAAAAAAATATTTCTGTTAAAATGATTGATACAAAATATAATATAGAACAAAATAAAGATAATAAGAATATTGAATTTAAGAATCTTTTAGAAAATGAAAAAAATGACAATACAAATAATATTTTAACATTTAATTTAATTCATCCTGAAATTATTAATAATGAAGATAAAAATAATTTAAATAATAGTAATTTTCATAATGATATTAATAATAACAAAATAGATATAAATGAGAATATTGAATTCAGTTTTGGAAATCCTAACTATAATTCAATTCCTGAAATTGAAGAAAGTAAAAAAATAAATAACAAAAAATCTATTCAAAATTTAAATGCATCTCAAGATAATTCTTTATTAAATTTATCTTCAATAGGTTATAATTTACCAAAGCAATTAAAATCAATTTATGATAAAAAAAATATAACAAAAATCAAAAAATATACAAAATCAAAAAATGATAAAGAAAATTTACCTTTTAGAAACAGTATAGAAGTATCAATGAATGTAAATAAAATAAAAAAAATAAAAAGAGGAATAAGTACAGATACATATAATTATTATTCAAATAATAAAATATTACGAAATAGTTTAAATAGAGGAATAAGTCCTAAACAATTTAATTTTAAATTATTGAAAGCTAAAGGAAAAGAATCATTAAATTCTTCTTTTATAAAATCACATTCAGTTAAATTTTGTAAATTAAATAAAGAAATTAAAGCAACTTATTGTCCAAGAATACATCCTGAGAGAATAATGAAAAAATGGGGAGAAATTCATAATAAAAATTGGTATAATTTATCTCCAAAAAGTAGATTAAAAGCAAATGAAGAAATGAATCAAATGATAAAAGATGGAATAATTAAATAAAGATAATAATTAAATTAAATAATAAAATAATTATATATATCTCAGAAAAAATTTTAGAAAAAATATTTATTTTAATTCTTGAATATTTTATATTTATTATATTTAAAAAATAATGTTGCTTCTAAAAAAAAAATAACCTTATATTAGAATAAAAAAATGGAAAAAAAACTTTTTTCATTTAATTATTTATTTATTGTTTCATATAAAAGAAATTAAAATTAATTATATATATAACAATTAAAACATTCAAAATAATTACATTGTAAACAGCACATTGCTTTTTCATCATATTTAAAAGACTTATTACAAAGAGAACATTGATAATGTAAAGGTCTTGATAATTCAAGAGGATGAATATGATTACTTTTTCCTTTATTTAATTTATTTGCACAATCATCACAAATATCAAAATCACATATTCGACAGCAATAACCATGATCTCTATTTTTTAATGACTTTTCACATATATCACATAAAAACATCTTTGCTCCATACATTTGAGATTCAAATTCATGAATATGATAAATTGAAAGTGATGTACAATGAATATTTGTTAAATTTGATAATTCATTATATTTTTTTAATATTTCAAAATATTTTTCTTTAAAATCTATTTTTGGACATTCTTCTTCATAATGTTTTTTTATATTTAAATATGGTATTATTTCATTACATCCATTTTGACATTTAAATTTTAAAATTGATAAATATTCATATATTGATTTATTTTCTATAAAAGATAATTCTTTACATTTAAATGGACATTGATTTGATTGTTTTAGCCATTTTCCAATACATTGTTTACAAAAAAAATGATTACAAAATTGACATTGAATTGGCTCATAAAATATTTGTTGACAAATAGGACAAATTGATTTTTCTGCAATCTCTTTAAAAACATTTTGATTAACAATACTATTAATATAAAGAAACATTTAATTTAAAATATAAAAATACAAAAATCAGTAATAAAAAATTAATTTATTATGAAAAAAAATATAAAAACAAAAAAAGCTTAAATAAATCAAATAAAAAAATAATTATAATATAAAATGATAACAGAAAAAACATCTAAAACACAAAGAAATTATCCAGTATCAATGACATTAACAGATTTTATAAGAATTCAAAATCAAATTGTTCCATCAAATACTGAATACGAAAACAGAAAAGCATTAGATTTAAAATTAAAAACTGTTAGTGCAACAAAAACAAAAAAATGGCCAGATAGTTTAGAATTAAAAAGAAAAAAAGAATTAGAATATACAAAAAGAAAATTTTTTGAAGAAGAAAAAAGAAGAAGATTAATTGATGAAGAAGAACATAAATATAATGAAATACAAAAAAATTTATTTATTAATAGAGCTAAACAAAAACTTTTTGAACAACAAGATGCAGTAAAATCTTTTAATGGAAAATTAATGTTTTGTGATGTTTTAAAAGAAAGAGATTATCAAAAAGATATTCATCAAAGATTGAAAACAATGGAAAATATTATTAATAAAAGTTTTTATGATATGGAAATTAAACAAATAGAAGATTATGATAAGAAAGTTTTAGAAAAAAAATTATTAAATGAACAAAAAATAAAAGAAAGAATGAAATTTTTAAATGATCAATTTCAAGAATCAAAAATAAAAAAATTACAAGAACAACAAGAAAAATTAATTGAAGGTCAATTAATGAAAATTCAAATGAAAAAAAGTATAGAAGAAGATAAAAGAATACAACAAAAAAAAGAAAAAATAAAACAACAAAGAATAAATGATTATATTGAAGCAAATAAAATATTAGAACAAAGAAAAGAAGAACAAAAAAAAAAAGAAATTGAAGAAAATAGAAAGATTGATGAATTTAATATAAAAAAACAACAGCAAAATGATTTAAGAAAAAAAGTAATTGGTGAAAAAATGAAAGAAAGAAATTTAGGAATTCAAAATTTAATTGATAGACAAAATGAATATCTTAAGTTAATGAAAACTCAAGGTGGAAATAAAGAAGAAGAAATAAATAAAAGAATTCTTAAAGAAAGAGAAGAAAAAAGAGAAAAAGAAGAAAAAGAAAAAAAAGAAAGATTAGATCAAATAAAAAATGATATTAAGTTACAAAGAGAAGAAATTATTAAAAAAAAAGAAGATGAAAAAATTAAAATTAAAAAAGAAAATGAAAAATATATGGATGATTGGAAAAAAAAAATGAAAATTATTGAAATGGAAGAAAAAAATGAATTTTTATTAAAAAAAGAAAGAGAGAAAAATTTAGCGAAGTATCAAAAATTACAATTAGAAGAAAAAAAAAGAATTGCTAGAAAACAATTTCTTGATTTAGTTGAAGATTCTTATAAAAATAAATTGGGTATGGAAATGGAAGCAAATGAATTTTATCAATATACTGAATTTTGGATTAAAGAATATAAAAAACAAGGGAAAAATATTGATCCTTTACTTTTAGAATTAAAAAAATATAAAAGTAATTGTAGTTTTTAAAATATTTATTTGATTTTTTTATTTATTTGAAATTTTAGAATTAAGATTATTTCAAATAATCTATTTAATAATAAAAAATATAAAATTTCTTATTAATTTATTTAATTCTTTTATTATAATTAATTATTTATTTAATAATTATTGATTTTATTAGATTATTTTAAGATTGATAATATTATAATAAATTAATTATTTAATAATGTGTCTTTTTTCATTTTATTTTTCTCAAATTGAACTTTTCCCATTAAAATTGGTGCATAAATTTCAACTAAAAAAAGAAAAGGAATAGAAATAATATGTAATACAATATCAGAATATAAAGGTAATAATTCATTATAAAAAAATGGAATAATTTTAATAATTTCTACAGCAACAGGAATAGTTAATTGTAAAAAAATATAATGTGAAGACATAAAAAATATACTTCCTTTACCAAACCAAGCGAAAATTTCAATATTTTCCAATAACATACTTAAACTTAAAATTCCAATAACTCCTAATAAGGAATTAAAAATATATAAAACATAAGATTTTCCATAATCACCTAATGCCATACATGTACCAATAGAATAAGGACTAATATTAAAATTAGAAACAAAGAAGCAAATAATTAAAAGACACAAACAAATAGATAATTTAAATAAATTATTTAAAGAATATAAAGTTTCAATAATAGGTTTTAAAAAATATCCAAATAACATATATATAACACCAGTACAAGAAACATCAAAAGAAAGAGGAAAACCAAATTTTTTTTTATTAGTTAAAGAAATAGTTAAAAAACCTAATATAATACATTGAATAAAACTCACAAATGAAGGTTGAATACCTCTTTTTGATAAAATATAATTAAAATTAGTTAAAAATTGATATATAATAATACTTAAAAAAAAACAAGGAAGAAACCATAAAACTCTATTATTATTTATTTCACCTAAAATTAAATTAGAACCATATAAAATTCCATAAAAAAAATGTCTATTAAAAGAATTAAGACCATTTGCATAAATAAAACACCAAATAAAATATGGAACCATTATTCTTTTAAATTTTTGATTAAAAAATTGAAAACTTAAATATAAATTTTTTGGAGATGAAGAAGTATTCATTCCATAAATAAAAAAATATAATGGCATATGCCAACCACAAAAAAATATTCTAATAAAAGTAAAATAATTTTTTAATTCAATAAATGATAATGTATGATCATATATTATACAAAATAAACCTATAAATTTAACTACATCAATATATTTTAATCTTTTATTTTGTTCTTTGAAAATTTGATCATCTTTATGTACTATTTGAGGAGATGATTTTTGACTATTATCTATTTCCATTATTTTATTATAAGTATTAATTGTTTTAAATTTTAAAAAATGATAATTTTGATAAACTGATTATGAATTTTTGTTTTAATTTTTTTATAACAATACAATTAATTATTTTTGTAAATTAAAAATAATTTAATAATTTTGTTTTTTAAAATATTTAAATATGAAATAACTGAAAAGTGACTAAAATGTCTTCAAATTCATTTGTTATGAATGTAAAATAATACCAGCATTCAAAGTTACAATTAAAAAAAAATAATATTATTCTGCTTCATAAATATAATGATTTAGAAAAAAAAATACAAACAAAATTAAATCCTCAAAGTAAGTGAAAAATTAAATTAAAATAAAAGTAAATGTTTCAATTGCTAAGATAAAATTTAAAATAAAATATGAATTAATTGTTTATTGAATGTGAAAAAAAACATGGAGAAAATCATAGAATTGATTTATTTGAACTTTTTTTTTACATCAAAAAAAATTTTATAAATTATTACATTTTTTGTAGGATAAATTTATCTGAAGAATGTATTATATCTCATTTTCATATAAAAAATAATATGATAAATGAAAAAATTTAAGAAATTAAATTAGATATTCCTGATTTAAATACAAAATTAAATGAAAATTATTCATTAAAAAAACTTGCTGAATTATTTAAAAATGATTGTGAAAATTTGGTT
>JAEEGK010018332.1_pt1 | contig 15155 bp, 9 predicted proteins | sample 8958771 | NCBI WGS metagenome assembly JAEEGK01 (sample SAMN16246547, study PRJNA631951) | gut metagenome | biome: gut microbiome; feature: rumen; material: SC-attached | host: Bos | place: Iran: Karaj | collected 2018-10 | reverse complement strand
AATATCAGAAATTGATAATAGAAGATATATAAACCATAGTGGAGGTTTACCTGGAGTATCATCTTCTTTTTCTTTTTGTCCAGAAGAGCAAATTGGAATTATTATTCTTTGTAATACAGAGGATGTTTCTGTTAATATTTTAAATAAAGCTTTGTTTAATTTAATAATTGGAAAAGATGAAATAATTGATAAACCAAAATTAAATAAAATAAATTGGGATAAGGATAGTGAAGAACAAGTTCAAGGTGAATATATAACAGTAGAAGAGGAGGGAGAGGATTTTATAATAGAAAAAAAAGATGATAATTCTTTTTGGATGAAAAGATATGGTAAAGAAAAAGAATTAATACCTGTTTTTGAAAATGAAGGAATTGTTAAAGGAAAGTTAACTGATAATTTTATAATATTCCTTAGAAATCAAGAAAATAAAATTTATGCTGCTAAATTTAGAGCAAGTGTATATAAAAAAGTATTAAAAATATAATAAATGAATATAATAAAAATATTAAACTTCAATTTCATTTTTTTTCATATTAAAATTTTCTTCCATTTTCAACCAAAGATGACTTAATAATTATTTAGTTGAAGATTTTTTTTCATTAAATATAAATAATAATATAAGAATGAGAAAATCACTTAATGTTTGTTCTTGTTTTTAATTCTATTATATATCATCTTTAAAAACAATCTTTAAAAGGAATTTTAACCTTTTCTAAAAATTATAAGAATAATCTCCACATTTAAAGACAATTTATTTTGTATTTTTCTTAACATCTAATAAATTTAATAATATCATCATCATTCTAACTATAATTTTTCCTTGTTTTAATTAATAATAATACTTCTCCTATATGAAATGAATCCTTTTCTCTTTCTTTATTTTAATGTTGAAAATTTTAATTCTTTAATTATTTTCCATATTTTTTTCTATTTAATTCTTCTTCTTTTAAATTTACTTTATTTAACTGTCTTTTCTGTCTACTTTTTTTTATTTTTTTTTTCTAAAATAAATTTCTTATGAAAAATTATTCTCCCTTATTTTTCTTTTTTTTCATTTCCTTAAATTTATTTAAATTCATATAATTTTTATTTAATTTAAATAAAATAATTATTATTTTAATTTTTTATCAAAAAAAAATATTTAAAAAATAAAAAATAGATTTAATAAATTCATCAACTAAAATTGGGATTCTTTTTAAATTGAAAAAAAACAAATGATATTATATCAAAAATTCTATTTTTTATTTTTTAAAAACCAAAAAAAAATAAAGAAGGTTATTTTTTTTAATCTTAAATCAAAGTGACAAAATAGAAAAATTATTTAGAACTGCTCTAAAAATTCATCAAGTTCTTTTTTAGCTCTTTCTTTTTCTTTAGTATAATCTTTCCTTGGTTTATTTTTTGTTACTTCAATCCATTCTCCTTCTTCTTCATCTTTTTCTTCTTCTTTTTCATCATTTTTAATTTCCTCTTTTTTGTCATCTTCTTTTTTTCCACTTTTTTTTTTTTTATTTTTTTTCTTTTTAACAGTAGTAGTAGTGATTTCTTTATTTTCAATTTCAATTTCTTTTTTTTCATCTTCATTTTTTTCAATTGGAATTGTTGTTTTTTTATTTTTTTTTTTTTCTCTTTTAGTATCATTTGAATCTTTTGTTAATTCTTCTAATTCTTCTTGATTTAAAGGTTTTGAATTATTAGATTGATTGTTATTTGTAAAGTAATATACCAATCCTCCTATTACAAGAACTGATGCTGCTCCTATTGCTAAGAGTATGTTTGAGTCTTGAGAATTTTCAGCACTCATTTTTTTTGACTTATAGGAATTATATAATAATTTTTTTATATTAAAATAAAAAAAAAATTAAATCAAAAATGATTTATTATATTGAGAGTTTTTTTTAAATTCTTATATATTTTGACCCTTTCGAATTACATTTTAAAAACAAACTATTGTAAAAAACATTTAATCGTATTTATTTTTCATTTATTTCATAATCATTAATATATTGAAAATGTTTTATTAAAAAATATTCAAAAATTAATTAAGGAAAAGATGAAATTTTTATAAGTAAAAAGTTCTGATAAATCATAAATAAATCATAAATAATAATATAAGATAAAAGATTTAAAAAAAATGATATCAAAAGCTCTAACAAAAAATTATTCAAATAATATATGGTCCACAGGAATTTTTACAATTCCAAATGATTTATATTATAGTGAATTAACTGATAATTTACTTCATAATGATAATGATAATAGTTTTTTATTCGAACACGAAATTTTAAATAAATCTGTTGATAAAAAAACAGTTTTTACGAATCTTTTAACTCCAAACTGGAAAAAACATATTAATAATTATGTCAGACATAAATTTTCAGGATATAGGAAAAAGGTTCGTAATTTCAATAAATTATATTTGGAAAAATAATTTTTTCAAATATATCTTTTTTGATAGATTTTGATTGCTAAAATAAATTCTTTGTTAAGATTTAATTCTTTTAATATACTTAGAGTTTTTAGCATATTCAGAGAATTATGAAATTAATGTTTTATAAATATTTGTAAGGTTTTTAGCTTTAGGAATATAAATTTAATTAAATGTTATAGAAATTTAGAGGAGAATTAAATATATTTTTAAATATTTGATATATACTATTAAATTTTAATTATATACTTAATTATTATCATAAGAATTTTTATGTAAACAAATAAATATATTTAAAGATTCAAGGAAAAAAGAAATATATATATATATTAATTTATTTAATAAAATACTATAATTTAAATAAAATAATTAACAATAATTTGCAAGAGTACTCCAAACTGAAATTCCATCAGTTAAAGAAGGATAAAATTTTTGCACAAAATCTTTCATATTTTCCATAAATTTTTCTGAATTTTCATCTAAAAATTTTTTCAATTCATGAGAAATCATTTTATTAGCAAAACCTAATTGTTCTTTTAATTTTTCAACAGATAAAGTGTCTTGAGTACACATTTTACTTAAAGCATAATTTTTATCTTTGAATAAAAGCACATTATCAATTTGATTATTATCATAAATAATTTCCCATTTTTTAATATTATTTTCAATCCATAATTTTTCTTTTTTTTTTCTTAAAGAATTACTTTCTTGAATATATTTATCTCTAATTTCTTCTCTTCTATTTATCATATCTAAAAAAGCACTTCCTTCCAATTTTACAAATTTAAAAAAATTTTTAATACTTTCTTTAATTTGTTCATTTTGATTAAATAAAATTCTTTTCCAATTTTTAATAAAAATTCCAAATTCTTCATAAGTTTTTTTAATAGGTTCTCTCATATAAATTTTTTCATTTAATTGATTAATCATATCAAAATCTTTTTGAACATCTTCTAAATTTTTACAACAAATTTTAATATTCTTATAAAAATTTTTTAGATTATAATTTAATCTTTCTAACAAACAAGTATGTAATTTAAAAAAAGTTTTAATATTAGTATAATAATGTTCAATAGGATTTTTACTATCATTCATTTCACCATTATTATTATTTTGTTCATTAGAAATTTCAACTTGAGAATTAAAAGTTCTCAAATCTTCAATATATTTAGAAGGAAGATAAGAAGATAATTCTTTCATTTTGTTTTCAAATTGATTTCTTTCTTTCATAGATAAAAAAGAAATTATTGGTTCACAAGCTTTAAAATTTTCATCTTGAATAATAGTATTTATAAATTTTTGTAAAAAATTCATTCTTTTTTCTATAAAATCAATATCAAATCTTCTTGTTCCTATTTTTTTTCCTGGGATTGGAGCTACTAATTTAAAAGGATAAAATTTAATTAATATATTTCTTAACCAATCAAAATCTGAATATCTTCTTTGAACTAACCAATTTGCTTCTTCTGTATAAACTTCATAGATTATATATCCACTTGTTAAAATATTATTTGATTGCTTTGCCATTGGATTTCTTATTTTTATATTTATTCTTTTATCATTTAATATTGTTTTTTCTAATTTCTTACAATTTATTATTATTGTGTTTGATGATTTTTTATCTTTTAAATTTGATATATCTATTTTTTCCATTGTTTTTGTTATATTTTCTTCATTTATATTTTTTTGGTATTCTTTTTTTTTATTTTCTTTTTGGGATAATACAAATTCTTCTATTATATTTTTTAATTCTTGAATATTCCAATTATTTAAATCATCTCCATTTTCTTTTTTTAATAAACAAAAATTGATAAATCCATTTTGATCATAATTTTTTTCTATAATTTCTTTCTTTAAAATTTCTGTTTTTTGTTCTAATTCATTTAAATTAGACATTTAAAAATATAAAAATATATTTTTTTAAAATATTATTTTAAAAATTTTCTCAATTATTATGAAAACTTACTTTGTATTATATTAAAGGAATAATTTTTATTGAAGAATTAAATTCATATAAACAATAAATATTTTATTGAAAAATTGTATTGTAAGAAAATTTCACAAAAATAAAAAGAGTTAGAGAAAAAAATAGTATGATATATTAAAAATAATTAATTATATTTAAATAAAGTATCCTCTAATCCCAAAATCAGAAAAATAAAAGAATTTTTAAATTATGAATAATAAAATATATTAATTTATATAAAAAACAATATTATTATAATTAAAAATATTAGGAAATTATTATTTAAACAATATATAGTCTCTTTATAGAAATAAAAATTGATTAATGGAAGTTCATAAAATTGAAAAAGATAAAAAAGGATATTTTTATATGTGTCATTTTTGTAAGAAACCTAAGAATAATGAAGAAATTATAAAATGTACTATTGATGATTGTAATGAAACATTTTGTAATAATTGTATTGATCAATATTTTAGTAGTTTTGCGGATTTTAAAAATTTACAAAATGAATCAAATGAAAATGGTTGGGTTTGCTTTAAATGTGAGAATTTATGTAATTGTCTTATTTGTAATAATTTAAAGAAAAAAGAAAAATCTGTTCAAAAAGAACAAAATATAAATTTTCATGATACAAATCCATATTTAAATGAAGCGATTAAAATTAATGAAATACATAATAATAAAAAAAATAATGATTTAAATGAAAATTATTTATTCAATTATGAAAATGAAAAAAATATATTTAACTTTTTAAATGACAAAAATATAAATGATAAAAAGAAAGAAAATCCCAATTCAGAAATAAATGATAATAAGTTAAAATTAAAAAAAAAAAGGGAAAAAAAAATAAATGAAAAAAACAAATTAATTACAATAAATAATAATTCTGATTTAATTAATGTATTAAGTAAAGAATATAATCCAAATTATAATAAGAAAGATTTAAAATTTCCTTTTACTAAAACAAAAAATATAAGTACAAAAAGACTTAAAAAAAAATTATTCAAAGTTGCACATTTATGTGAACATTATTATAAAAATAAATGTAAATGCAGATATTTTAAGAAAAATTGTGTAATATGTAAAAAAGAAGAACATCATATTAATGAATTATTGAGATTTAAAAATTCTAAAGATTTTATTAATTATTTAAGATATTTATTTTTATGTATGAATGATATTGTAGATTATTGTCAAGAAAACTTTGAAGAAAATAAAAAAGATTTATTAAAATTTTTTGAAAATTGTGAGAATGGAAATATTTTATGGTCTTTTAATACTACTACAATTTTATGTAAATATTGTATTTATGAAATTATAAATAAAAAAAATTCTTTAAATATTTTTAAAAATTTTCTATCAGAAAAAAAAAAAGATAATGATATAGAAATAATTATAAATTGTGACAGTCAAAGTATTAATAAAAATGAAGAAGATAATGAAAATTCTATAATACCAGAATATATTCCTGAAAAATATTTAATATATTTATACAATATTTTAAATGTGATATTACAAAAAATTTTTAAATGTATTGATATTATAAATTCTTTCAATAGAGAAATGTATCATAATCTTTATGATTACTCAAGGAAAAAATATAGTATATTATATTATAATTTAATTCAATTAAAAATAGACATTGAAAATGATTTGAAAAAATATATTGAATTTCAAATGGATTATCAACATAAAATAAATGAATTTGTAGGAGTTTATCATTTTCATATTCCTAATAAAAATCAACATCAAGATTATCTAACAAGTATTTTCTTCATAAAAATAGAAAATAAAGAAACTTCTGAGAAAATTGAACAATTAATTCAGAAATTTTTAATTTTCAACTTTGATTTTTTAAATAAAATATTTATGAACAATTAAATTATAATTTATAAAATAAATATTAAAAAAATAAAACTAATTTTATTCATCTAAGATAAAATTGATTAAAAAGAATAACTTAAAAACATTAAAAAAAAAAATGAATGAAAATGAATTATTCAAATCAATGCTTCAACCTTATAGTAAAAATACAGATGTTGTTGGAGATGAAGATTCACCAAATGTATATAATAGTGTCAATTTACCAAAAAAAATAGATTATTCTTTTCTTCATAATGATATATTTAATTTATTAACTCAATTAAATGCTGATAAATATAGTGTTAGTAAAACAATAGAAAGTTTATGTTTAGCAAATGAATTTTTAAAAAAATATGATTGGAATTTTTTACCTGATGATCCTTCTAAAACAGGACAATTATTTATAAAACATGTTTTATTAAGTTTTACTGATGAAGAAATATATGCATTAAAAAGACAAATTGAAAGATTAAGTTTAATAAATATTGAAAATGAAAATGAAATTAGATTTAATACTATTAATCCCATTAATACTTTTTTAACTGATGAGAATTCAAATAAAAAAAATGAATATGTTATGTGGAGAAAAATAAGAGGTGATGGTAATTGTTTTTATAGAGTTGTTCTTTTTGCTTTTTTTGAAAATTTAATTTTTAAAAAAGATATAACTTATTTAAAAAATTTTATAGTAGATTTTAAAATGAAATTAAAAAATCCATTATTAATTTCAATGGCTCAAGAATATAAAATAGATTTACATCAAACTTTTAAATGTTTGATTATGATTTATTTTTCTATGACTTCTAAAAGTAGAGATCCAACAACAAAAACATATTCAGTTCTTATAAAATTATTTAATAATTTTGAAGATTTTGATAAGGGATTAATAGCATATTATAGAATATTATTATATTCATATATAGATAATAATAGAGAAAAAACATTATCAGAAGATTTTCCTATTTTTATAGGAAATTTATTACCTTCTGAATTTAAAATGAAAACTGGATATTATGATTATGAAGGTTTTTTTCAACAATATTTATTTAAATTTCATCAAATAGCAGAAAGAATAGTAATTTATTTAACTCCATTTATTTTAGGTTTTAATATTGAAATTTTATATGTAGATGATATTATTGATGTAAATACTATAAAATGTAAAAAATCATTTTTAGATGCTGGGGATTTTAATAAACCCAATAATAAAGTTATTATTCTTTATAAACAAACTCATTATGATTTAATTTATCATCATGATTATGTAAAAAAATATAATAAATATTTAAGTTTAGATTCAGTTAAAATCATAAATAACAATTCTATATGTTGTATTATATGTAAAAATATAGATAAATTTATGTTAGTAAGGTTTAAAAAATTAGGAAAAAAAGAAGTAAATATTTGTGTCAAATGTATGATTAAAGAAATAAAATATTATATAAGAAATTTACTTTTATATTTTATTCAAAAACAAAAAAGATTTTTTTTATCCAGAAATCATGAAATAATAAAAAACTTTTTAGAATGTGATATCATAATAGGAAATGCAGTGGAAATTCATATATATGAAGCAATAAAAGAAGTAGAAAAAATATATGAAAATTTCACATTTGAAGGTTTAGTTAAGAATATAAAAAATTCATTATGTATATTATGTCATAAGCAAATAAGTTTTAAAAGTAAATTTAAATTAATTCTTCCTTGTAATTGTAATTTATGTTCAATAAGTTGTATAAAAGAGTTTTATCATTTTGTAATTTCATCAATGGCACTTAAAGAACATATGACATGTTTTTGTGGTAAAATATATGAATCTTGGGAAGTACATAAATTTGTTCAAAGTTTAAACCTTTATCAAATTAATGGTGAAGAATTATTAAAATTTTATTTACAAAATAATAAAGATAAATGCTATATTTGCCTAAATATTAGGGATAATATTACCAAATGCGAAATTATTGATAATAATTTTACTTTAAATAATAGAATGGTACATCATTTTTGTGATAATTGTTTAAAAACAATAGAAAGAGGAAGAACTTTGTTTAAATGTAATTTTTGTTCTGCTGAACATGAGTTTTATAAAATTTTGGGATAGATTTATATAAAATATTTTAGTTTAGAATGTGTTTATACTAATTATTTATTTTATTAAAATAATTTGTTAACTTATTATTAGTTATTTTTGTCTGAAAAAAGATTAAATCAATAAATTCGAATTTAAGTAATTATTTAATTTATAATTTTTATTTAAATTTTTTTTCTTTACTATTTAAGTTATATTATCATTTTTTTCATTATTATTATTGTGAAATAATGATATTTTCCTTCTTGAAAGGCTTTGAAATTCAATTAATTAAAGAATATATTTATTTAATTGAAATATTTAGTAGAAATTATTATTTTTATCATTTGGATATAAAAACTTAACAAAATTTTTTTATTGACATCTACTACATTTATAGTTAATTTTAATAAAATAATTTAACATAATAAAAAATCTCCTGTGATAAAAATATTATGATTCAAACATGTTTTTCTTGAATTAATGTTTTCTATATAATCTTGAAATAATTGTGTTTAGAACATTATCTATTTAAGTTCTGATATAGACAATAATATAAACTGAAAATATATAAAATTTAAATGAATTCAAAGGTAAATAATTAATTAAATAAATATTTAATTATTTTATTATATTAATGAAAATAAAAAAATGTCTGTTTATTTAAATAAAAATTATTTTTGATAGAGTTTATAACACCACAAAATATGATATTCAAAATTCATCCTTTATAAAACCAAAAAAATCAATTTTCAATATTTTAACACCAAAACTTTATAATAAATTCAATTTCTAACTTTATTAAATATGCTTTTTTCTATTTCTTTCTTTATTAAAAATATTTTTTTAATGTTAAGTGTCATTTTTTGTTTATTTTTCCTTTTTCTTCTTCATTTTCATCATATAAATGAAATTTTTTGGAAATTAATTAAATTTAATAAAAGATATTCTTAGCATTTTTTCTGGTTCTAAACTAATAGGTTTTATAATTCATTTTTATCTTAATTTCTAGTATTAATCTTAATTTTTAACTTTAATTTTTTCAATTTAATTACTCTTGACATAAGAATTAGAATTATTTAAATTTAAATTAATATTTATATTTTTATAATTTTAATTGTTTATTACTTGGATTTAACATATTTTTTATCGAATAAAATTTATTTTTTTTTCTAATTTTAGTCATTGAGCATAAAAATAATATCTTTTAGGTCTTTTTTAATTTTGATTATTTCTCACTTAAGGAATTAGAATGAACAATATTATTTAATAATTCACAAATTCAGTTTTAGTGAATTGATTATATGATTGTATATTACTATTATTAAAAATTAATTTTTTAATTGAATATTTTCAATAAGTATACTATTATATTTAATATCATTATCTAAAAAGGAATAATGGGGTATATTTAATGACTTTCTTGATTCAAATCTTCCATTCTTATTATTTTGATTGATATATAATAACTTTTTAAAGATAATAATATAATAAATTCATTATTTAATTCTTTTATTGTTTGGGTTTTCATTTTTTTTTTCAAAAAAGTATATTAAAAATAATATTGATTTTTTATAAAATTATTGCTTTAATGGAACAAAACCAAAAATATATTTTGTGATAATAATTTATTTTTTTTCTTTAAAGATGGAAAATAAAAAATATGAAATGTCAAGAGAAATAAAAGAATCTCTTTGGTATATTTGGGATTTAATAAATAGTTTAGAAAAAATGAATATAATATTTAAAAAAGTATTTCATAAAGAAATCGAATTAAAATTTGAAAGTATTTATACAAAAAACGAACTAAAAAAAATATCATGGTTAATTCCACCTTTTTCATTAATATTACGTTTCTTTTTAATTCCAAATACATTAGAAAATACAAAATTATTAACAATAAAAATTTTAGAAACAAATTCAAATGAAAATAATTTTAATTATGAAGAAATATGTAAGCAAATATTTTACGAAATTAATTCAGATTTATTAACAAAAACACCGCATTTAAAAACATATGAATCAGTAGTAATAAATGTAAATATTGAAAGAGTATGGTCATATATGGTTAATTGGGAATGTTTATATACAATGAAAGATATTTATAAACCTGTTGAATTTAAAGGAGATCCTAAAAAAGTTGGTTCGGAAATTCATTTTTTATATAATAATAATACTAAAAGTGTAGGAAAAGTTACTTTTGTTTTTGAAAGTAATGATGAAAAAATTTTAAAGTTTTGTTTGACGGGTGATGAATCTGAAACTGAAGATTTTATTGTTATTGTTAAAGCTATTTCTGATAAACAAAGTTTTATGTCTGTTGAAAATGATGTTAATTTTAGTATGAAAATTGAAAATCAAGATATGCTTGGAAAAAATAAACCTACTTTTTTAAGGTCTATTAAAATTTATTTGGAACAAGGGAATTAATTTATTATTTGGATATTATTAGTTTTTTAAAGTAATTATAAATATTTTTATATAATCATAGATGAAAAATAGAATTGTGATTAATTAAATCTAATAACTTTAAAATTAAAAAATTAAAAAAAAATTTTTAAAGGAAATTTAAATTGATATAAAAAAGATATTTTAAAATATATTTAAATTGAACTCCAATAATATTATAACTACATAATGAACTCCATTTTTATTATTACTTTTAATAACTAATTGTATTAAATCTATTATACTTTGGATTTAAAATTTATATTTTTTTCAATATATTTTCAATTTATATTACAAAATTTCATTCAAATATACATATTTTTTAATCTATGAATAAACTTTTAATGTTTTCTTTATATCATATAAAATCAATAATAAACTATTTAACTACATAATCTATTAATAATAATTTTTTTAATCAATAATAAAGCCAAATAAACAAAATATTGAAACAATAATTAAAGACATAAAAATAATATTTTCAAAAGGAAGAAATTTATTTATTTATTTTTACAAATCTTCCATGACATCTTGGTTTTTTTGAAGCAACCTTAGACCTCCCTGAATATTTAGTTGAAATAGGAATTTTACCTTGTCGAATAATTTGTTTAACTTTATATTTTATAATTTTCATTACTCTAGTTTTCCAGTGATATTTTCCTATTTTTCCTTTTTTATAAAAAAATTTAAAAGATTCTAATAAATCTTCAGTTTTTTCTTCGGTTGAAATATAATCTGTATTTAATGAAGATGAATTAGAATTTTCTGTTTTACTTAAATTTTTTTTTTCTTTTATTTTATTGAATTCTTTTATTAGTTTTTTACATTGTTCTAAAGCCGTATTGATTGCGTCAAAAGTTAATATTAGATAATAGGATAATAACCCAATTTGATATTTACATTCTATTATTTCATAATTTAATATATTTTGATTTGTTTGATTGTTATGATGAGACATCAACATTTTTATATTTATAAATACATTATTTGTATATGGATAATTTAAAGTAAAATATATATGGCTGAGAACTGAGATTTTGAATCACAAAAATTTCAGATTGTTTATATAATATTTTTTTAATTGTATTTGATTTAAAAAAAGGAATTATAAAAAAATTAAAGGAATAGATGGTTTTTTTTAATTTTATGAACTTGAGAGTTTGAAGAATATATTATATTATATTTTATAATTTAATTGAGAAAAAAAATTAAATTAATGTGGTTGAGAAATATGATTTTAATGTGGTTAATTTAATTCAAAGAGTTTTATAAGAATGATTGTTTCATTAAAAATAAATTTGATAAAATATCTTGATTATCCAAATTTGTTATAATATATATGGTGGAGGCTAATAATTATTAATTAATTCATTTGGCTCACATTAAATAATTAATTAAATAAAAAAAAAAATATATTAAGCTCCAAAAAAAATAAAAAAATAAAAATAAAAAAATAATTAAAGAAAAAAGATAATAATGAAAATTTTAAAATATATTTTCTTCTTGGTGTTCCTAATAATTAAAACAATTCAAAAAGAAGATCCATCAACATTTAGTAATTACAATCAAATAAAGCATTATCATTTAGAAGGAAATTTCCAAATAGATTTCAACAAAACAATAATAATAGGGAAAATAAAATTATATTTTACATCTCTTCTAGACGGAGAATTAATAATCCTTGATACAAAAAATTTAATAATAAACTCAATAATAGACTCAGATACAGGAGAAAATTTAGAATATGAACTAGATTCCTATTATTCTCTTCCTCAATTAGGAACACCATTAAAAATATATAAATCCTATTCAAAAAATTCTAATTTTTCTATATTAATTAATTATTCAACAACAAAAGAAGGAAATGCAATAGGTTGGTTAGATAAGGAAATGACAGCAGAAAAAAAATATCCTTATATATTTACTCAATGTGAATCAATATTTTGTAGGGAAATGTTACCAATACAAGATACACCATTAATTAAATTTACTTTATCTTTAGGAATAACAATACAAAAACCATTATTAGCATTATATGCAGGAATATATAGAAATAAAATAGATAATGGTGATACAATAACATATTTTTATGATCAAAAAATTCCAATACCATCATATTTAATGGCAATAGCAGGTGGATTAATAGAAGAAAGAAAAATATCAGATAGATGTAAAATATATTCAGAAGAAAAAAATGTAGATAAAGCACAATGGGAATTTCAAGAAATTGAAACTTTTATTCAAATTGCAGAATCATATATATTTCCTTATCGATGGGGTGAATATAATTTACTTATTTTACCTAATTCTTTCCCTTTTGGAGGGATGGAAAATCCTCAATTGACTTTTGCAACTCCAGCTTTATTAGCTGGTGATAGATCTTTAAGTGATGTTGTTGCTCATGAAATTTCACATTCTTGGAGTGGTAATTTGGTCACTAATAATAATTGGGAAAATTTTTGGTTAAATGAAGGTTTTACTATGTTTCTTCAAAGGAAAATCATCAGTAAAACTAGAGATGAAGATTTAGCTAAATTAGATATGATGATTGGATATAATGGTTTAATTAGTGATATTGAAAAATTCGGAGAAAGTAAAAGTTTTTCTGCTATGGTTCCTAATTTACTTGGAAGACATCCTGATGATGCTTTTTGTACTATTCCTTATGAAAAAGGATTTAATTTTTTATATTATATTGAAAATATTATTAATAGAGAAAGTCAAAAAAAAGAAAAAGATGATTTATTTAAATTTATTTTAAAAAAATATTTTGAAAAATATGCTTATATGTCAATTTCTAGTAAAGATTTTCAAAAACATTTATATAATGAAATTTATGAGTTTTTTGGGAAGGAAAAAGGAAATGAAATTATTGAAGAAATTAAATGGGATGACTGGTTATATAAACCTGGAATTCCAGATATTAAAAATGATTTTTCTAATATTTATTCTGAAGAAGTTGAAAGAAATGTAGAATTATTTTTCAATGAAAAATTAGATGAGAGTTTTATCGATGTTTTTAAAGAATGGTATTCTACTGTTAAAGTTTATTTTTTAAGTTTTATTATTAGCAATGAAAAAGGCTCTAAATTAAGTGATAAGAATTATAATTTTTTAGCTGAAAAATTAAATTTAAAAGAAGGTTATAATGCTGAAATTAGATATAGATTCTTTTTAATTATGTTAAAAAATCGAAAAGAAGATTATTTAGATTATTTAATTAATTTTTTAGGAGAATTTGGAAGAACTAGTTATTTAAGGCCTTTATATATTGAATTTTATAAAGTTGACAAAGAAAAAGCTGTTGAAACTTTCAATAAATATAAAAGTTTTTATCATCCAATTGCAGTTTCTTATATTGAATTAGATTGGAAAAAATTAAATGTTTAATTTAAATAGAGTAAAATTTAATATAAATAAAATTTACAAAAGTGAATTCCAATTAATATTATTGTTCTCTATTATATTATATTATATTTAAACCTTTATTTTTATTATATTTAAAATGTTTCCTATATAAATTCTAATAGAAGATTTTAAATTCCCTTTTTCATTAAATCTTTTTTTTAAAATTTAAATGAAACTTCATATAATACTATTGTTCAAATTTTATCTAATATGGATATTTCCATAATTTTATTTTTTGTTAATTTGTTTAAAATTGGAGCATAATTTTTTACATCAACTATTTTTAATTAGAAAGTATTATTTAGTATTATTGATTATTCTTTATTTAATTTCCTATATTGGATTTTTTATTTTAATTTATTTTTATTACTTTAACAATTTTATTCGATATTAAGTATAAAATCATTAAAGAAAATTTAAATAAAAATGTATACTTAATTGAAAAATAAGAAAAAAAAATATAGTAACTATAAATTGTATCCTAATAATTATTATCAAATAGATGGAAATTAATCGTTTACTTTTTTTAAGCCTTCAAATCCTAATTCAAAAGATCTTGTTTTTTTTTATTTGTAATAAACAAAAAGAAATAAAAGAGAAAATATAATAATAAATGATGGTGTAGAAAATTTCAAGAATAAATTATAAGAATATAATAAATAAAAGTGAGATAGAAAAATTTGCTCAATATGTAACATTTTTAAAGTTGAGAATAATATTTATGAAATTACAATTGATAATGAATTAAATAATGGTGAATATTATTTTACAAATCAAAATTTAGAAGACTTTAAAGTTTTAATGAAATAAGGAATATTGTTATTTGATTGATTTTAAAATCAATAAAACTTTAATCATTAATTTAATTTATTATTTAAAGAAAATAAAATATTTTATCAATTAATATCTTATTTTTCTTGGGGATTGGGGATTGGGGATTGGGGATTGGGGATTGGGCCCAATCCCCAATCCCC
>JAEEGK010018330.1_pt1 | contig 15156 bp, 8 predicted proteins | sample 8958771 | NCBI WGS metagenome assembly JAEEGK01 (sample SAMN16246547, study PRJNA631951) | gut metagenome | biome: gut microbiome; feature: rumen; material: SC-attached | host: Bos | place: Iran: Karaj | collected 2018-10 | reverse complement strand
ACTTGTCATGGTATTGCAACATAACAGGAATCACCCCAGTAAGGTCGTGGGCTTTCACCTCGAGAGTTTGTCCCTCTTCCTCGAATTTGGCGTAGGGGCGGCTATACTCCATGCGGATGCCTGTCACGAGGCCGAGCGGTGTCGCCCCCAGCATGTACTCGCGGTCATATTCCGCACCGAAGGCAAAACCCATCTTGCCTTGTTCCGAAGCGATATACGACATGCTGATGCCGTTACACTGCATTGTCTTGCCCATCATGCAAACGCCTAATGTGTTATTGACTCTTTTTGTGTTCTTGGTTTGTTGTGCCGTGGCCGACACGAGGCAGCACATCAAGGCTGCAATAATCAAAGATTTTTTCATTGTATTAAAGTTTAATTGTTCGCTTTGCAATTTTGTTCCACAAAAGTATAGCAAAAAATCGCTGTTTTTTCAAGTTCAAAGGCCATTACAAACATTTGCAAAGTCACTTCTTTGTTTTACAACATGTTGCAGTTCCAGATTACAACATTTCATTTATCGCTCTCCCACCTGCTCATCCCGCCATGCAGCACCCTCCACCGCCGCATTTGCTCATCGAAGGCCTCCACCGAGTCCTTTTTCAGGCTGTCGGCAGGCTCCTTACCGCTTTGGATAAGGGTTTGGGTAGGCTCCTTCTGGTCACTTTGCTGGCATCCTGCCAGTAGCAGGGCGGCTAATGCCGCCACAGCTGCCGTGAGAATCATGAATTCAGATGTTTTTTTCATGGCTTATCTTTTTACCGTAATGCGTTCCGTCTGCGAAACTCCCTTTGAATCTGTAATCCGCAGCAGGTAAATGCCTTCGGGCAAATCACTCACACTGATTTCGTTTGAGTTCCGAACCCTCTTCACCAACTGTCCAAGCCCATTATAAACCTGCACTTCGGCTACTTCAATGCCGTCTATCGTCACCTTTTCTTTGGCAGGATTGGGATAGGCCAAAGCCTTTACCGCTTCTTGCGGCACTTCCATCACACCACATGGGATTGGATTGAAATCCTCGCGCCGCATCTTGATGAATTTGCCATATCTATAACCACTATTATTAAGGTAAGATCTTGATATGCTAACAAGGCATCCTCCGTCCAACATTGGCAGGATGAAGAGACAGGCTGAATTGTCACCGTATTCTGGTCCGACAAATTCCTTTCGACCCAGCATTTCCATGTCCGTGTCGTATAGGCATGCGCTTGCGTGACACTCCCCGCCTAAATCTTTGTAGAAGCATGCTCCTCCGTATATGGTGGAATCGTTTACATAGGCCATGCACTGCTTGGAAGCCTCTATGGCTGTATCTTGCTTATAGTAAACCCTGTCCCAGCGGTCGAAAGTCCCATCAAGGCCGACCTCTGCCATGCCAATACTCCACTTAGTGTATTCCCCATTCGGCTTCATGTCTCCCATTAACAATAGTCTATTGTCGGAAAGCCAATGGTCGGAATAGGAATACACAAAACTTTCACGAAAAGCAGGAGACAAAATGAAGCCGTCCTCATAGTTGAAGTCGTGGTCGTACATCAGAAGCGAATTCTTGTTGTTTAGACCTGCGCAAATCACAACGATGCCATCATTATTAGGGTTTTGCAGTAATTTGTAACAATCATAACCATACATGGTTGCTTCCGGATGGGGCTGTTCCGCTGTGACGAAACGGCACGACAAAGTGTCGGCGTTCATATCGAAACGGTAGAAACATGGTTTTGTCCGTTGTCCGTATGTGTCTTGATACCTATAGCCACATGAAAACACCACCGTTCCGTCGTCATCAAGCATCAACTGTCCACCCTTCGAGAAGCCAAGGACCATTTCAGGCTCTTCGTAGTTTTTTATATTGAGGATATTGAGATCCGAATCAAGAAGCAGAAACACAACATCTTCTCCCACTCCAAGTTCATCTGGTTGGACTACTGCCGATGCAAAATAGGTTCCATTGGCCAATTGCACGATGTGGGTCGGTCTCACATTGCCTTCGATAGTGTCGAATACCCGATAATCATATTCGCCATCTTCTGTGACACGCATTACCATAGGAAAGAAGTGGTTATTGTCAGATCCACATTCGCCCACAATCACGGCTTCTCCTTGGTCGTTGATAATACCCGTCCATAAAAACGAGTAATTTCCAAGTTCGTCACAGTCAATTTCCCATTGTTGGGCATAACCCGTCGCCACCATCACCATCAGGCAGCAAATCATCATAAATCGTTTTGTCGTTTTCATAACTATTAGGTTTAGAAATTTTCGGCAAAACTACAGCCATCCACACACACCTGTCAAGAAAAACAATGTATGGATTTGTATGGATTTTCAACTATCGTACCGATAATCAGATAGATGCAGAACCACTGGCAAAGCTCATGAGAGCAACTGAAAGAGGTTCTTCCGTGCCAAAAATAGTTTTGATCTTTCGGCTGCGCTCGCTCACGGTGGCGTAGGCGCGCTGCATCAAAGCGGCAACATCAGCGTCAGAAAGCCCTAAAAGATACAGGCAGCAATAATCCAAGTCGCCACGGGTGAGCTCGGGATAGGCCTTGGCCAGTCGGCTCGTAAATTGGTTGAAGTGGCGGTCGGCAGCCTCGCGCAAAGCCATCACCTGCTCCTTGCCCAAGGCATAGTCCTGATAAAGTTTGCAATCCATCTGCGCCTTGAATTGTCCTTCATTCACCCGCTCCATAATGAGGCGACAAATAGGCTCATCGTTGAACGATACCGCTTGTGCCTCCTGCTTCGGCGCACCGTTGCCCGCCTGTTGCCGCATCTGTTCCTTCAGCTCGCGCAGCTCCTGGTTGCTCCGTTTCAGCCTCCCTGACATTGAGGCTTTCTCCAATCGGTGCGCTTCTCGTTCGGCCTCCATTCTCTGGCTCTCCAACCGGTGCGCCTCTTGCACGGCTTCCATCTGTTGGCTCGCCGCGTCGCGCTGCTGCTTCATCTTGCGCCTGATCAACAGCCAAGCCAACAGCGCCGCCACCGCAACCAGAACGCTCACCACAACGATCATCCTGTTCCTCCGCAGCCGCGCCGCCTGCTGCCTTTCGGCCTCGGCTCGCTCTTGCTCCCACTGCAAATGCTGCTGGAACATGTCGTTGAGTTGAGAGACCCGCTTTTGGCTTTCGGCTGCTGCAGCTACATCTTCTATGATGAATTGGGCATATTGGTTGGCTTTCAAGGTGTCGCCCTCACCAATAGCGATGTCATGCAAAGCTTTTGCTGCAAGTTTTTTTCCAATGTCGTCATTTGAAAAATCAAATACTGCTTTCAAATATACCTTGGCAGAATCGAATTGTCTGGCATTATGATAAATGTCGCCAATGGTTGAATATCGGTTTATTCTTTCAATATCGCTTTCGGATTGGACTGCCATGCTTTTCAGACTGTCCAAGGCTTTTATCGTGTCGTGGACTTCATAATAATCAAACACTGCTTGTGAAACCACCAAATCCCTGTAAACAATAGTGTTTCTGTCATGTAAGGCATTAAACGCCGCATCATAATAGAAAACAACGCTGTCTGGTTTATGCAAGATATGATATTCTAATCCAATTTGATACAAAATATTGGCTTTAGCGTTGAGTGAAGTCGGCGCAATCTGGTTGTATAACAAGTACTGCTTGGCACAATAAATGGCGGATTCTGGCATAAGTTGGCCTTTGAACATATCAAGAAGACGGCCGTATGTCAAGGCCATAAACCGCGCCTTCTTTCCCACCAATTCATTCTTGGCAAAATGGCTTTCCATGATCCGCAAGGCATTGAGATATTCCCCGCAAGCCTCAATAAGGCTATCCCGTTCATAATATCCCGCCCCATTAATATAATGTGCCCGTGCATCTATGAATGGTAGGGACACACCGCGTGTGTCCGCTCCATGTATATCCACCAACGAATCAAAATACCTCACCGCCCGCAGCACCTCCGTCCGGTTGCTCTGTGCATAGTCATTCTTAAACAGCAGCTCCGCCACCAGCACCTGGCAGTAATGCCCGTTAAACTCATCCATGCTATCCGCCTCGGGGCTTGCCGCAAACTCCATCATCACCGCCAGCGCACTATCCGGCTGCCGCCACATCAAACTATCGATGGCGGATAATTTCAGGAGAGACGGTGTGGCCACCACCTCTTCAACCCTATCATCAACGGTTCGGGCACAGCCAACCACCATCAACGATAATAACACGACGATATGCAGATAGGTTTTCATCGGCTGCAAAGGTAGTCAAAATCCATTATTCGTTTCTTGTCGGAGGTTTCATTATTTATTCTAATTTTGCCCTTTAAAACTACCAAGCAAATGAAAATACATCACTATCTATTGGTTTTCATAGGATTAACGATGATCTGTTGCAGCGAACAACCCATTGTGACCACCGAGTCAGAACCCATTGCCGATTATATCCAATATGTCAATCCCATCATCGGGACAAACGGCATGGGGCATACCTTCCCTGGGGCCTGTGCGCCTTTCGGCATCGTGCAACTCAGCCCTGACACCGACACCGTGCCGCACAACATCGACGGCGTTTATCAACCGAGAGTGTATGAATATTGCGCTGGCTATCAACATAAAGACAGTACCATCGTAGGCTTTAGCCACACCCATTTTAGCGGCACGGGGCATTCCGACTTGGGCGATATTTTGGTGATGCCCGTCATAGGTGAAATCAAGTTCAACCCTGGAACACAGACCAATCCTGATGCAGGTTATCGCTCTCGTTTCAGCCATAACACGGAAATTGCCGTGCCAGGCTATTACGAGGTGTTTTTGCAGGATTACGGCATCAAAGCACAACTGACAGCTACGGAACACGCCGGCATCCACCGCTATACCTATCCGGAAGGCCAAGACGGCAGCATCATCCTTGACTTGCAGCACGGCATCTACAACTACGACGGCAAGACCCTCTGGGCCAACCTTCGTGTGGAAAACGACACCTTGCTGACGGGCTATCGTATCACCAATGGTTGGGCGAGAACGAATTACACTTACTTCGCCATCAGTTTCAACCAACCCATCAAGGACTATGGTTACCGTGAACTGGAAAAACCCAAATACAATGGCGGTTGGGGCAAGTTCGACGTCAAGCATAACTTCCCCGAGATGACGGGGCGCAAGATTGTGGCTTATTTCACCTTCGACACTCCCAATACTTTAGAGATGAAAGTCGCCCTCTCCGCCACCAGCACCGAGGGTGCCTTGCGCAACCTCCACGCCGAGACCGACGGTCGCAACTTTGAGCAATTGTTGGCCGAAACGCAATCCAAATGGAACAAGGAACTCTCTATCCTGCAAGCCGAAGGCACCGAAGATCAGAAGGCTATGCTATATACTTCGCTCTACCACACGATGATCAATCCCTCCATCTACATGGATGTGGATGGCCAATACCGCGGCCTCGACCACAACATCCACCAAGCCGAGGGCTTTACCAACTATACCGTGTTCTCGCTTTGGGACACCTACCGGGCCTTGCATCCGCTTTTCAACGTGCTGCAACCTCAACGCAATGCCGACATGGTGCAATCCATGCTCAAACACAGTGAGCAGAGCGTCCACGGACTGCTACCCGTGTGGTCGCACATGGGCAACGACAACTGGTGCATGATTGGCTATCACGCCGTTTCGGTGCTGTCGGATGCCTATGCCAAGGGCGTTGCTGACAAAAAAGACGCTATGTTAAAGGCCATGCAACGCAGCTCAACTTGTCCATATTATGTGAACCTAGACGACTACCAACAACTCGGCTATGTCCCCTTCGACAAGAACAACGGCTGCGTCTCCATCACTTTGGAATATGCCTACGACGACTGGTGCATTTACCAAACGGCAGTAAAGGCTGGAAACCAAGAGATGGCCAATACCTACAAACAGCGCGCCACCAACTGGCGCAACACCTTCGACACGGAGTTGGGTTTTGCCCGTCCCAAGATGAGTGATGGCACTTGGAAAGCACCATTCAGCCTCTTCGACACCGAGGGCGAAGGCTTCGTGGAGGGCAACTCCTGGGTGTATTCGTTCTATGTGCCGCAGGATGTGAAAGGTCTCATTGAAGCCATGGGCGGTGACGCACAATTCATCCACAATCTCGACACTTTATTTGTCATGCAACTGCCGCCCGAGTTCTTCGAGAACACAGAAGATGTCACCGAGGAAGGCTTGATGGGCTGCTACAATCATGGAAACGAACCCGCACACCATATCGCCTACCTTTACAACTGGACCTCACAACCCTACAAGACCCAATACTGGCTGCGCGAAATCATGAACCGTTTCTACAAGAACAACATCGACGGCCTCTGCGGTAACGACGACTGCGGCCAGATGTCAGCCTGGTACATCTTCTCTGCGATGGGCTTCTATCCCGTCTGTCCAGGTAGTGACCAATATGTGTTTGGAGCACCTTATCTGCCTTATCTGAAAGTGCGCTTGGGCAATGGCAAGACCTTGGAAATCAAGGCTCCCAACGTAAGCAATGAAAACCGTTATGTGCAGAAAGTGACACTTAATGGACAGGAAATCACCAAGCTTTACCTCACGCACGAGCAATTGATGCAAGGTGGTGAACTCGTTTTCGAGATGGATAGCAAACCGAATGTGAAACGTGGTCTGAAGCCTGAGGACAAACCTTATTCCTTGTCCGAATGACAATTGTGATTTCCATATAAGTCAATAAAAAACTGGTGCCGTAGCAATCTCCACGGCACCAGTCATTTTACACCTCGTACAAACACGAAGTGAATCTTATCAGTCGATGACAATCTTCTGAGTCTTCACAGTGTTGCCATTGCTCAGACGGAGAACATACACACCAGCACTCAGATTGAGGCTATTGTTATAGCTGCCATTGATTTGCTCGTTGCTGAGCACGCGTCCCACCATATCGATGATTTGCAGGGTAGCTTCACCTTCGTTGTTGATGACCAGGTTGTTGCCATTGAAGAAAGCGAAAATTTCACTTTCGTTGATGCCGTTACTGGCACTGAACACCAAACGGAAGCGATTGGCATTGTCGGCGGCGTTGGCCTCAAAGGTATAGCTCGGAGTGGCAAGCAGGTCGACATCCGTGTTGGCCTTATTGTCAATCAGGTGCAGGTAGGCGAACTCCACGTTCTCGCTGCTCATGCTAATGGTGTAGCGACCGCTCTCCTCTGCCTTGAAGCTCACGGGAACCTCTCCCACCTCTTCGCTGCGAACCACCGCGTACTCTTGGCCGTCCACTGTGATGTAGAGCTTCGTCCCGTTCGGGTTGAGTTGGATCTTGTGAAGCTGGCGGCTCTCTCCGAAGCGAACCATAGCGCGGTCGAGAAGGCCGTTATTGCCGCTCAGGTTGAGGGACAACACTGACTTGCCATTGTTGGGTTCCACGGTGGTGAAGGTCAAGGCCTCATTGTTCGATTCAGCCTCGACAAACACGCCTTCCATAGGTTGGAGGCTCCTGTTAGTGGCTAGCATAAGGTTGGTGCCTGCACCGTTCATCGTGTAGAAGTCGCGGCCATCGGCAACGTAAGCAATATCAGCGAAGGGGTTGCCCACCAGGTTCCAGCCCGACCATTCCGCGTTTTCGGTCTTGGCCAACCTGACCTCGTACTCGGCGCCCTCGATTGGCATACCGCTGAAGGTGATGCTCGTTGAGTCTTGGCTGGCATAGAGGTAGCCCTTGCCTGAAACGAGGTTGAACTGGTTCGGGTCGTAATTAATCCACTCCTTACCCTCGTCGTCGCCTGCCTCATTGAAATAGTACAGGTCGAAGGCTTCGGTAATCATACCGTCAATGGTAGTGGGATCCACACCGTTCTCTCCGCTGTTGAAGGGGAATGCGATTAGGCTGTAGTTGCCTAAGCCTCCCTTGTGACCTACAATGTCCATAGTTAAGGTAGCAATTTCAATCTCGGTAACAGCTACATTATCAACAAAGATGGCACCGTTACCGTAGTTGGCATTGGCAAAGAACTGCAGGATGATGGACTCACCGGCATAGTTTGCCAAAGAAATGGTAACAGGAGTGAAATCACCTGGATCGGAATAAGATGTACCGCTGCCTTGGGTATAGGAAGCCAGTTCGGTAAACGTTGTTCCATTATCTGTTGAAACCTTAACTGCAAATGCACCACAGGATGCGTTGTGAGCATAGTCAAACGAGAGTTGGTAGGCACCTTCAGCAGGCAAGACGATTGTAGGCGTATTGATAAGAGCCGTACCATTCTGCACCCAATAGTTATTCATGCGAATCATATTGTTGTTGCTGTAATTATAGACACCCCAGACATAATAGGAGCTGGAGCCGCTGACCGTGGAAGTGCCCGAGCCGGAGTTGTCCCAGCACATAGGCACTGTGTTGTTGTCGTAGCTCTCAAAGTCTTGGATCCAAGGCAGGGTGGTGATATCATCGCACGGGGTGGAGAAGGCAGGAACGTTGGCGATCATAGTCTCATTGCAGTCGGAAATGATGGTAAAGGTGCCAGCGGGATAAGAAGTGGCAGCGGACAGTCCAGTGAGTTCGTAGCTGTCAACAGCAGTAGTTGTCAGCACGGTTTCGCCTTGCATGACGGTATAAGTGGCTTCAGCGCCATTATTGTTGGTCCAGCTAATGACGGCCGAGGTGGAGGTGATGGTTTCAGGATCCACAGTCACATCGCCGGCAGGTAAGCAGGAAGGAGCTTCGAGCACACGCAGGGTGTAGTCGTGGGCATGGCGGTAGGTGCCACTACTGCATGGGTCATGGGCAGCATCCCAGTTGGTGGTGCCATTGTTATAGAAGTTGTCGAAATACGAGTCAGCTCCGTAGATACGCATGCGGTAGTCGCCCACGGTTTGTGTGGCGGGGATGGTAATAGTGGCATTAAGAGTTCCGTTACCTGAAGAGGCTTCACCAATATAAACAATGTCGCTGTCTTCAAACGACATGCTATAGTCAAGGTCAACCCAGATGACAAAGACGTAAGGCCAGTTACCTGTTCCAGTTGTGATAGCGATGGTGGATTCAACACCAGCCTGAACGGCACCAATCATGGAAGTGTAGTCGCCATAATAAGGAGCAGAGGCTGGCACACTGGCACTGCCGTCACCGTTGGTGACCACATAGTCGCCAGTACCGAAGGATACGCCTGTGATACCGCTGCCATCATGGCTTGTCGGGTTAGGAGTGCAGTATCCAACGTGGAAGCTGACGGGGCCAGTCCAGTCGCTGTAGCCGTCGGTGCCGCAGTTGGCGCGTACCCAAACATAGTAATCACCTTCTGTTAGGTTAACGGCTTCACCCAGGTTAAATGTATTCTCAGTTGTGTTGTCAACGATGTTTTCAGCAGGATCAGCGGTGCTGACATTTGCGTAAGCGATGTCGAACGATCCAGCATTGCCTTCCCAAGTGACGACGGCGTTCTTGCCACCATCAACATTCAAGTTGGTGGGTTCAAGGCATGCAGGCAGCTCAGTCACTGCGATGTTGTCCACAATGACGTATCCGTTTTGGGTATGGATGTTCTGGATGGCGATGTATTGACCGCTGCCCGTATAGCTGTTGAGTCTCACAGTATGGGTGCCCAATCCATTAGTATTAATGTTTTCGGTGAATGTAACTTCTTCAATCAGCGTAAAGGTTGAGAAATCAGTAGGATCAGTCATGATACCAATGCCGAGTTTTCCACTGGTCATGGTATAGCTGCTACTGTTGTAATAAGCAGCGTCGAAAGTGATCTGATAACCGTTCAAAGGATAGTTAGCGTCAACTTCAGGCATAACAAGGGCTAAAGTAGCATCAGATGTGCCTCTGAAGAACATGAAAGCATAATCTGTCTCGGTCAGTCCTGCAATTTGAGTGCCCGTGTATGTGGGGCTAGTGGTGATGGTGTTCCAGCAAACCGACAATTCACCATCGTTGAAGTCATAAGTATAAGGCAAAGCCATGGCTTCGCATTCGGTGTTGAAGACAGCAGGCGTGCTCCATGCGCTTGTCTCTTCTTCACCGCAAACGGAACGCACATACGCATAATATGTTGTTGCAGGGTCAAGGCTGTTGTTGCTCATCAGATTGTAGAAAGGAACAAGAATTCCTGAAATAGAAGGTGTTGTGGCATCGTCAGGCACATCGGAAGAATTGCTGGTGTAATAGAGATCCCATTCTTGCTCCTCAAAGCCGGCAGTCCAAGAAATGGTGGCAGTGGTAGTTGTCACATTGCTGGCCGCAACATTGGTAGGCTCAAGGCAAGGATTCACTTCTGTGAACGAGAAGTCATCCAAGAAAATATAGTAGCTGTCAGCGCCTGTGTACTGAACAGCCACATATTTGACTTGGGCAAGATAATTGACCTTGTAAAGCTGATAAGTAGCTGTTAAGCTGGTAACTTCATCGTCCCAAATGAAACTATCAGGATCGTTGTCGGTGGTTGAATAACCAACCTTGAAAGATTCCTCGCCGTTGGGTCCTTTACGGTACCAGAATTCAACATGCACACCGTTCACAACACCGCTCAGTTCGGGTGAAATGAGATATTGCGGCTCCGTTGTGCCATCGTAAGAACTAAAATAGTAGCATCCATTGCCAGTGTGAGCATACGAATTGCCTTGACTATACATATAACCAGTGGTCAATTCAGTATCTTCCTGCGTCCAGCAGCTCATTTCGCTTTCACTCTCGAAGCCGTATGCGTAAGGAAGGGCATAAGAATCAGGGCAAGGCGTGGTGAAACTGCCGGCATTGACCCAGGCACTCTGTTCGTCGCCACAGTCGGCCTGCACCTTCACGGTATAAGAGGTGGCGAGAGCAAGATCTCTTATGGTGTAAGAGGTTCCGTCGACGGCCTCGATGGTGCCGTTCACGTCAACGTTGTAAGAACGGGCATTACCACTCCAAGTGACGGTAGCAGTAGCGTCGCCTTCTCTGTAGTTGATGGCCAAATCAGTAGGTCTAGCGCAGTTTGAAGGTGTTTGGTAAGTGAAAGTGGTCTTGGGCAGGAAGCTGCGCTGGCTGCTATAGCAGTAAGCGGCACCCGTTACCGTTTCACCGTAGAAATAGCACTGTAAATAAGTGGATCCGTCTCCCACATGGCTGAATTCAACCAGCAGGTTGCCTCCATTGTAAACGTAGCTACCATCGAAGGCAATGGTCAAGGTTTTTGCAGTGGTGTTGAGCAGATCCGTCAAATCACCGGTAAACACCTCGGTAAGGGTAGTGGTGTTGTCAAGACCACTCAAAGTGGTTTCGCGAGTTTCACCAAGAGAAATGGTCCAAGTGCCAAAGCCACTTCCGTATGAGCCCAATGAGGAATAGTAAAATACCATTTGAGTGATTTCCTTGCCACTCATAGCAGAAAGTTCTGTGGCAGGATAAATCATCTGGTTTTGTTGGGATTCGTCGGCATAGTAACCGTAGAAAGGAACATACTGATTGGTTCCAGTCCCGTTATGCACAGTCAATTCATCAGCTCTTGCCACACCGAAGCAGGCGAGGCAAAGCATCATCAAGAAGATAGAAATTTTCTTCATTTTTGTTGTAACTTGTTGATTTTTAATTATTTATTTGGAAAATGTTATAATTTTTGCTTGTTAGCGGGTGCAAAAGTAGTAATTATTTCGATATGGAGAGAAAAAAAATAAAAAATTCCTTGGAGGAGTGAAATTGTTGGATTTCAGGATTCCAAAATTTTACAACCTATGGTGCTGTGCATTGATTCCATTTGCACGTTGCATAGCAGGGAATGACATATACAACGAACATTAACCCTAAAATCCTAGTAGGAATTTTTGGGCAAGCCAAATTTTCATAAAAACCAAAACGACCTCTTAGTCGCAGCGTTGTCCTTCATACTGCTGCACCTCATCGTATTTGTAGTCCAACTCAATGCCCACTTGGCGAAACATCTCCTCGGTCTCGGCTCCATCATGGTAGCGGCGCTCACACACCACACGAACGATACCGCAGTTGATGATGAGCATGGCGCAAGTGCGGCATGGGGTCATTCGGCAATAAAGGGTGCTGCCATCCAAAGCAATGCCACGGCGGGCAGCCTGACAGATGGCGTTCTGTTCGGCATGAACGGTACGCACACAGTGTTGAGTCACTGAACCATCTTCATGGATGGTCTTGCGGAACAGATGGCCCACATCGTCGCAATGCGGAAGCCCACGTGGTGAGCCGACATAGCCCGTCACTAGAATCTGTTTGTCTTTCACGATGACACAGCCACTGCGTCCACGGTTACATGTGGCGCGCTCGCTGACGGTGTCAGCCAAATTCAGGAAATAGTCATCCCATGAAGGACGCACATGCAGTTGAGTCAGCACCTTCTCCACTTGTTGGTTCAGTTGGGGTATGGAGCCATCGTTCAAAAAGACAAAGTCCGCCTCCTTGATACAGGCACCGAGATTCTGCTTGTTGGGGTCGGTGGCCGTCATCTCACGCTCTTCGTTGGCCACGAAAGTCTCGAAGCTGACGTGGTCAGTCTCCGATCCACGCTGATAGATGCGATCGTAGCGGATGCGACGGTCCGCATCGACAGCGAAAAGGTAGAACTCGCCCTTCTCGCGCAGTGAGTGAATCTCACCTGGTGTGCGCACGCTCTCGATGACGGCGTTCCTACCTTCTGCCTTGGCGCGCTCAAAGAGCTGGTCCGTAATATAACTTGGACAATGCGCGGCACGAAGGTCATTGCCCACCATAGTGAGGGTGTCGCGGTTCACCTCAAGTCCACGGCGTTGACATTCTTCTGTAATATAGGCTCGCACCGAGTAGTGAACGAAGCCTTTCTCCTTGACGAGATAATCGACGATGGTGCCTTTGCCGGCGCCCAATGTTCCTGTTATTCCTATGATTATCATAATGGTATGATGTTGTTAATTCCTATTGGCGCAGTAGATGGTTTTCCTGCTTAATATCTGTCGTCCCAACAAGACCGACATTTACTCAAAATTATTTCACTTGCTCCTTGATTTCAACGACCCACTTTGTGACATCAGCGGGCTGGAATTGCCTCATCTTCTCCAAAAGCTCATTCGCATCACTGCTGACGATGAGGTTGTCAGCATGTTCCTTACGCATAAATCCTTCCTTTGCGATATGTTGGATGAATTCAACGATGCCATCGTAGTAGCCGTTAACATTGTAGAGCGCAACGGGCTTGTCGAACACACGCAGCTGGCTCAACACATAGGCCTCAAAGAACTCGTCCATAGTACCGATGCCTCCTGGCAAGGCGATGAATCCGTCGGCCATATCCTCAAGGATTCTCTTGCGTTCGGCCATCGTCTCCACCACAATCATCTCATCAATCTTTGCATGACCAACATGCATGTTCATCAAATGCTGGGTGATGGTGCCGGTTACCTTGCAGCCGCGTTCCATCATCACATCGGCGATGACTCTCATCAGTCCCACGCTGCCGCCTCCATAGAGCAATTCGCAGCCGTTGTCGGCTAAAATACGACCCAATTCGGCGGCTTTCTCACGGAAAATGGGATTGAACCCCATGCTGCTGCCGCAAAAAACGCAAATCTTCTTCATCATAAATTTTTTTGCAAAAGTAATGTTTTTTATCTTTGCATCAAAAATAATAGCTATGACAAGAAATATTGGCATCCTTGGCGCTATGGCGCAGGAAATTGACGAGGTAAAAGCCCTCTTGACAGAAAAAACCGTTGTAAAAATCGCCAACCGTGAGTTTGTGGTGGGCAAGATTGGCAACGTGCGTTGTGTGGTGGCCTTCTCCAAGTGGGGCAAGGTGGCAGCCACTATTACGGCAACATTATTGATACAAGAATTTGCCGTGACAGACTTGGTTTTCATCGGTACGGCAGGTGCCTTGGCCGACGGCCTCAAAGTGGGTGACATCGTCATTTCCAAGCGCCTAGTTCAGCACGACCTCGATGCGCGTCCCATCATCTCACGCTTCGAGTTGCCACTATTGAATCGCGTTTATGTGGACAGCGACCCAACATTGACCGAACTGGCAGGCAAGGCGGTGACGAACCTTCTGAATAAAGGCGTGGAACACATGGTAGGTGAGGAGGCCATCAAGGAGTTTAACCTCGATCCTAAACTATATTACGGCGACATCGCCAGCGGCGACCAGTTCATTAACAGCATCGAGAAGCGGGACGAAATCCTTTCGCTTTTGCCAGATGTGTTATGTGTCGAGATGGAAGGCGCTGCCGTGGCGCAGGTTTGTCTGGAATTCGGTACGCCTTTCACGGTCATTCGCACCATTAGCGATAGCGCCGACCACAATGCCCGTGTGGACTTCGGTAAGTTCATTGTTGAAGTGGCCAACTCCTACTCGAGGGCCATTGTCAGTGAGATTCTAAAGTTAATCTGATAATCTCCCAAAACATCGTCATTCCGATTTCCAAAATGTCATCCGGGAAGTCGAATGCTGGATTGTGCAAAGCGGGTTGATCCGTGCCTGAACCGAGGCCGAAGAAGCCTATCGGACAAACGTTGCCGAACCTTCCAAAGTCCTCGGACCAACGGAAAGGCTCTGCTAAATGGCCGAGTTTCAGTTCCAAATTCTGTGCCGCTTGCTCAATGATGTGAACACAATTGGGATCGCTGTTTGTGGCAGCGAAAGCCTCGTGTTCCGAGAAGTTGAAGTCAAACAGATAATCCTTGGCTTTGGAACGGCACAACTCAATGATCTGGCTAGCCATCAGCTCCAAGTTGCGATCGTCATAACTCCTTAAGGTAAGCCAAATCTCGGCATGTCCCGGGGCTACGCCAAAAGTCTCCTCGCCTAAGATGGCATGGGTGATCACAAAGGTGGTCAACGGCTTCACTTCTTTTAAAAGCTCGCGTTTTTTCTCCAACTGGTGAATGAGTTGAGCTAATAGCTCCGAAGGGCTATGTCCTGTTTCGGGCTGTGAGGCATGTGCCGTGCGACCGTCGAAGGTCAGTTTCAAGCCAAAGGAAGCCGCGGCAAAACAGCCTTCACGAACCATGACTTGGCCTTTTTCAAAGCTAGGAAGGTTGTGCAAGCCATAGGCCACATCAGGCCTGATTTGCTCAAATTGTGGGTCTTCCAAAATGGCTTTGGCGCCTTGTCCTGTCTCTTCGGCAGGCTGGAAAAGCAGTACTACTTCACCTTGGTCGGGGCGTTGCTCTCCGAGCCATTGGGCAAGTCCGCAGAGGATAGTGGCATGCCCGTCGTGACCAC
>JAEEGK010018328.1_pt1 | contig 15157 bp, 10 predicted proteins | sample 8958771 | NCBI WGS metagenome assembly JAEEGK01 (sample SAMN16246547, study PRJNA631951) | gut metagenome | biome: gut microbiome; feature: rumen; material: SC-attached | host: Bos | place: Iran: Karaj | collected 2018-10 | reverse complement strand
GAAGGCTTGATTTCGTGCTTGCGGAGCTTGATGACATCCTCCATGTTGTTCGGAACCCAGATACGGCCGTCGTTACGGAGGGATTCGGACATCAGGGTAAGCTTGCACTGCTGGTCACCATGGACCGGAATACAAGTGGGATGGATCTGCGCGAAGCAAGGGTTGGCGAAGAAAGCACCCTTCCGGTAAGCCTGCATGGCGGCGGAACCGTTGGAGTTCATCGCGTTGGTGGACAGGAAATAGGCATTTCCGTAACCACCGGTGGCGAGAACCACGGCATGGGCGCCGAAGCGCTCGATTTCACCGGTCACGAGGTTGCGGGCGATGATACCCTTGGCCTCGCCGTTGATGACGACCAGGTCCAGCATCTCATGACGCGGATAGCTCTTCACGGAACCGGCGGCGATTTCCTTGTTCAAGGCCGCATAGGCACCGAGCAGCAGCTGCTGGCCGGTTTGTCCGCGGGCATAGAACGTACGGCTCACCTGGACACCACCGAAGGAACGGTTGGCCAGATAACCGCCGTATTCGCGGGCGAAAGGAACACCCTGGGCGACGCACTGGTCGATGATGGCCGCACTTACCTCAGCAAGACGGTACACGTTCGCTTCGCGGGAACGATAGTCACCACCCTTGATGGTGTCGTAGAACAACCGGTAGATGGAATCGTTGTCGTTCTGGTAGTTCTTCGCGGCATTGATACCGCCCTGGGCGGCGATGGAGTGCGCGCGGCGCGGAGAGTCGGAAATGCAGAAAATCTTGACATTGTATCCGAGCTCACCCAGGGAGGCGGCTGCGGATGCTCCGCCGAGGCCCGTTCCGACGACGATCACCTCGAGTTTCCGCTTGTTGTTCGGAGATACGATCCGGATTTCAGCCTTGCGCTTCGACCATTTCTCGGCGAGCGGCCCTTCCGGAATCTTGGAGATAAGTTTAGTATCAGCCATATAAGTTAAAGGTTATAGATAATATCGGCATTAGTCCTGCAATTTTACATAAAATTCAGGACTTTTACAACATATAATAGGACTATTAAAGAAAATCGCTTACTCTGTAAGCCTTGTACGGATTTTTGTCCGGCTGTCCCAGGGACGCCCACATGACTCCGTTTTCAAAAACGACGGCGGCAGTGGTGATTGGACGGAGAATCGGAGCGCCGCTGCGGGAAATCTTGTTGATCAGGAAATCATGGTCCCATTCAGCAATGGGAACGCAGGTTTCCGCCAGCAGGCTGCAAGCCTTCTCATACCGGTCCACGCCCTTGCGGTCTTCCTTCCGGCCTTGCCAGGTAAAGTTCGTAACAACCCGATAACCAGTCGGTTCCTCATTCACATCATACTTGGCCCGGATCTTCCAGTTGTCCATTTCATAATAGACCGCCCCGCCCCGGGCATCCGTCACCCCGAAATTGGCTTCGACACCCATCGGCTTGGAAAGCGTGTCGATGAAATGCTCGAAATCCTCGACCGTCGCGCAAATCTCCAGCGCCCGGTACATCACGAACCCTTCCCGGTCCATCTTCTCCGCCGGAACATCGTCTTCCTTGAGATCATACGTCGCCGTATTCATGATGCTGAACCCGGCGCTGTTCGTCCCGGCCCAGACCTCCCCGATAAACGGCTCGTCGGTATTGACCAATCCTATGAAACTGTACTTCTCACCCTGGAACCACCGGATCTCATTCGTCACATGGTCCGTATCCCGATGCTTGTACATCACCGGTTTCCCGTCGGCCCTCACCTTCCCGCTGATGATCACGGACGTGCAGCAAAACGCCGGCACCATCCAGGTGAATAAGATTAGAGTGGCAGCTAATTTCCTCATAATCAAAACTTTATATGTGTTTCCCTGCAACGCGGATCACAGGGCATACCTATTTAACACAATGGTAGTCAATCATTTAAACGCCAACACTAAAAAAGTGTTCCGTTATCGTCAGGGTTGTATCTCCGCTGGGGGAGGTAGGCGTCCATGCCCAAATGCTGGTAAGCGAGTTCCGTCGCGACGCGACCGCGCTGGGTGCGGATGAGGAAGCCTTCCTTGATCAGGAAGGGTTCATAGACTTCTTCCAGGGTGCCGGCGTCTTCGGAAATGGAGGTGGCCAGGGTACCGACACCCACCGGACCTCCCTTGAAAGTGGTGATGAGGGTGCGGAGGATCTTATGGTCGATGGAATCAAGACCGCGCTTGTCGATTTTGAGTTTATTCAGGGCGAACCGTGCGATTTCTACGTCGATGTGACCGTCACCGAGCACCTGCGCAAAGTCGCGGACCCGCTTGAGGAGCGCATTGGCGATACGCGCCGTACCGCGGCTGCGAAGGGCGATCTCGAGGGCTGCGTCATTGTCGATTTCAATGCCCAGGATGGTCGCGCTGCGGATGACGATCTTCCGAAGATCCTCCGTATCATAGTATTCCAGCGCGCAGTTGATGCCGAAACGATCGCGGAGCGGAGCCGTCAGAAGGCCGCTGCGCGTCGTCGCGCCGACCAGTGTGAAAGGATTCAGCGAAATGCGAACGCTCCGGGCTCCCGGTCCCTTGTCGATCATGATGTCGATGACATAATCCTCCATCGCCGAATACAGGTATTCTTCCACTTCCGCGGATAACCGGTGGATTTCGTCGATGAACAGCACGTCGCCCTTTTCCAGGGAGGTGAGCAGACCGGCGAGGTCGCCCGGCTTGTCCAACACGGGGCCTGACGTCACCTTCATGTTGACGCCCATCTCATTAGCAATGATGTGCGCGAGTGTGGTCTTTCCCAGGCCAGGAGGCCCGTGGAAGAGCGTGTGATCCAGGGCTTCGCCACGCATCTTGGCGGCTTTTATATAGATCTGCAGGTTCGAGACAATTTCCCGCTGTCCGGTGAAATCGTCCAGTTCCTGAGGGCGGATTATTCCGTCCAATTCATTATCTTTGCGGTCGGTTGTGCTGCGCGGGTCGAAATCGCTCATGGCGGTCAGGTCTGTTCCAAGTACAAATATAGTATTTATTTATTGAAATATTAATGATATGATTGTTCCTGTCGAAATGTTGAAAACTATATGGAACAATCTGAATGTCATTGATTTAAGTGCTTTGAAAATTGTTGAAAACCGGGGTTTTCCGACGTGGAAAACTTGTGGAAAAGGAAGGTGAAAAAAACGGCCCGTCTTATCCACAGTGCCATCAACAGGTTTTCAACATATTTTCAACAGCCTTTTTGAGCGGAATGTTGATAAGTCAGAAATCGACGGCCTTGCTCCGCCGCAGAATGAATTCCTCCCGGGAGACATTCTGCAGTGGGTTGTTTTTGTCCGCCCGTTGGTTCGTCATCTCCCAGACAGCGGAAAAAGGTACTCACCTGATTGTCCTTCCCAACCGGGAAGCGGCTGAGTATTGCAGTGCCGACCTCTACAATCTGGTGGAAGGTGACAGCGTTTTCTTCCTGCCGGACAGCGGCGGAGCCGTCGAACGGAGCAATTACAAATCTTCCCTGGGTGTCCAGCGGACGGCTGCCATCGGCAAAATGATGGATCCGGGTCCCGGTCCTTTATATATTGTGACCTATCCTGCGGCATTGGAAGAACCTGTGCCGGAACAGGAAAAGATAACGGGAGCGCTGCTGACTATCCGGGTTGGTGAGGAAATCTCCCATGACCTTTTGCGGGAAACCCTTGTCCGTCAGGGGTTCGAACGGGTGGATTTCGTATCCGCGCCGGGGCAGTATGCCGTCCGGGGTGCGGTCATCGACATTTTTTCCTATTCCCTGGAGCATCCTTACCGGCTGACCTTCTTTGGAAATGAGGTGGAAAAGATCAATACCTTCGATTGCAACACGCAGTTGTCGGTCGAGAAGATGGATCATGCGGACATCTATCCTGACATCGTCGCCGGCGGACAGGATGAAGGTGGAGTCAGCATCCTTACACTGTTGAAGAAAGATACGGTTGTCTGGCTGGATTCGTCCGATATGTACAAGGAGCAGTCCTTCTTTCCGGAATTGACTGCTTTCAGACATGTTTTCCTGGAAGTTCCGCTTTCGAGCCAGGGTGCGGACAGCGTCGCCTTTGCGATTGCTCCGCAGCCGGTCTTCAACAAGAACTTCGAATTGCTGCTTTCCGACATCCGGACCAAGTTGGAAAACAACTACAAGGTCTATATCTATGGCGAGAAAGAGTCCCAGCTGGAGCGTCTCCGTTCCATTATGCTGCAGGATGAACATGCGCTCCTGCCGGAATTTGTCAAAGGAAAGAACATCCATGCAGGGTTCATAGATCATGAGGACCGGATTTGCTGTTATTCGGACCACGAGATCTTCGACCGCTTCCACCGGGTGCGCCTGCGCCGGACGGTGGAAAAATCCGAACAACTGACGCTCAATGACCTGAGTTCTTTCAACCTGGGCGACTATATCGTCCATATCGACCATGGCGTGGGTGTTTTCGGCGGCCTGGTCAAGATGACCGATGACAAGGGTCGGGTCCATGAGGTCGTGAAACTGATGTACCGGGACAACGACGTCGTCTTCGTATCGGTTCATTCCCTGCACAAGATTTCCCGTTTCCGGTCCAAGGAAGGGGAGATGCCCCGCATCAACAAGCTTGGTTCCAAGACTTGGGCGACGATGAAATCCTCGGCGAAGTCCCGGGTGAAAGACATCGCCAAGGAACTGATCCAACTTTATGCGCGCCGCCGGGCTTCGAAGGGCTATGCCTTCTCGCCCGACAACTATCTCCAGGAAGAACTGGAATCCTCCTTCATGTATGAAGATACGCCCGATCAGGAAAGGGCGACGAAGGCGGTCAAGGAGGACATGGAAGACAATTGCCCGATGGACCGGCTCGTCTGCGGCGATGTCGGCTTCGGAAAGACCGAAGTGGCCATCCGGGCCGCCTTCAAGGCCGTCTGCGATTCCAAGCAGGTTGCGGTGCTGGTGCCGACGACCATCCTGGCCCTCCAGCATTTCGAAACCTTCAAGTCCCGCCTGAAAGGACTTCCCTGTACGGTCGATTATGTGAGCCGCCTGCGGACGACCAAGGAAATCACCGATATCAAGAAACGGCTGAAAGAAGGAAAAATCGATGTCCTGATCGGTACCCACAAGGTGCTGGGAGCCGGATTCGAGTTCAAGGACCTGGGATTGCTCATCATCGACGAGGAACAGAAGTTCGGCGTTTCCGCCAAGGAAAAACTGCGCCAGCTGAAAGCGTCGGTGGACACCCTGACTTTGACGGCGACTCCGATTCCGAGAACCCTCCAGTTCTCCCTCTTGGGTGCACGCGACCTTTCCATCATCAACACCCCGCCGCCGAACCGGATTCCGATCCAGACGGAAATCATCCTGTTCGACGAGCAGGAAATCAAGAGCATCATCAGCTATGAACTCAACCGGGGCGGTCAGATTTTCTTCCTGCACAACAAGGTAGAGGAACTTCCGGCCATCCATGACATCCTGCACCGGCTGGTTCCGGACATGAAGATTTGTGTGGCGCACGGGCAGATGGAAGCGAAGGAACTGGAAAACAGGATGCTGGATTTCATGCGGGGCGACTATGACATGCTCCTGTGCACGACCATCATCGAGAACGGCCTGGATATTCCGAATGCCAATACGATCATCATCAACCAGGCGCAGAACATCGGCCTTTCCGACCTTCATCAGTTGCGTGGCCGGGTAGGGCGTTCCAACCGGAAGGCTTTCTGCTATCTGATTGTACCGCCGTTGATTTCCATCACGGAAGACGCTCGTCGTCGTTTGAAAGCCATTGAAGAGTTTTCCGACCTGGGCAGCGGCTTCAATATCGCCATGCAGGATCTGGATATCCGCGGTGCGGGTAACCTGTTGGGTGCGGAGCAAAGTGGTTTCATTACCGACATGGGCTTTGAAACCTATCAGAAGATCCTTTCCGAAGCGATGGAGGAACTCGGAGTGGAGACGGGTATCACCACCAAGCAGTCCCGCGAAACCTTCGTGGAAGACTGTACGGTGGAAACCGACCAGCCGGCGCTCATTCCCGATGATTATATCAACGTTCCTGCGGAGAAAATCCGGATATACAAGCAGTTGGACAGCCTGATGGACGACCGCGAGATCGACCGTCTGGGCCGTCAGCTGGAGGACCGGTTCGGACCGCTGCCGCAGGAGGTGAGCAATTTGTTGTCCGTAGTGAAAATCCGCAACCTGGGCGCCCGGTCGGGCTTTGAGAAGATCATCATCAAGAACGGGATGCAGATCATGTTCTTCGTTTCCAATCCGATGTCCGGTTATTATCAGTCCAGGCAATTTGAACGGGTCATCGGCAAGGTGAACGACTATCCGGCCCTCTTCAAGGTCAATCAGGACAAGGGAAAACTCCGGACCGTTTCCAGGGGTGTCACGTCCATGGAAACCGCCCTCAAAGTCCTTCAAAAGTTGCAATAAACACCGATAATTGCTATTTTTGCAGTCTATGCCCAATCTGTTGGTGGAAATAGGAAACACGGCTTTGAAAGCGGCCTGGTCCGACGGAATGACGCTCGGAAAGACGTTCCGTTACCAGGGTGAGAAATGGATGGATTTCATTCTCTCGCTCACCAGGAAGGAGAAACCCGCCGTACTGGTCGTTTCCTCCGTCTATACCCTCGGCGAAGAAGATCAGAAGTTCCTTGCCGAAGAATGCGGTCACCTGATGCTCCTGGATAAGGATCACAAGGAACTCCTTCTGAGTCACGGTCTTCCGTCCTATCTTTCCTATGACCGCGCCGCTTCCGTCCTGGCGGCCCGCTACCTGTTCCGCGGCATGGGCTGCACCCTGGTGGATTTCGGAACGACCTTGACTGTCGATTTCATCGACCGGGAAGGGCTTTACACGGGCGGAAATATCTCGTTGGGCTGCCGGACGCGGTTCAAGGCGCTCAACCGGTATTCCCGGGCGCTCCCGCTGGTGAACACCCCTGAAACCTGCCCGGTCCTGGGCCAGTCGGAGATGGCTTCCATTGAAAGTGGTGTCGTTTCGGGCATACAATTTGAAATAGAAGGATACCTGGCCCTTCATCCGGAGAACGTCGTCGTGTTCACGGGCGGCGATGCGAATTATTTTGCAAAACGGATGAAAAGTTCCATCTTTGTAATTTGTAACCTCGTGCTGATGGGGTTGGCTTTAATGGCTGACGAGTATGTCAAGAAGAATGATCGATAGGATCTGGATCGCCGTCGCGGCCTTTCTGATGGCCGCTCTGCCGCTCTGCGCCCAGAACGGTACCTACAACGGCTATTCTCCCTATTCCGTATATGGTGTCGGAGACCTTCACGCCGCCGGAACCGCCTTCAACGCCTCGATGGGCGGTGTAGGCATCGCGACGCGCAACAAGCGGTTCGTCAATACGATGAACCCCGCGTCCGTCACCGCCCGCGACTCCCTTTCCTTCATGGCCGATTTCGGTCTTTCCGGGAAGTATTCCGTGTTCACGGACGGCGACCTCAAGGGGGCGAAAACCCTGTTCAACATCAATGATTTCGTGATTTCCTTCCCGATGTGGCGCCGGACCGCCTTCATGGTGGGCATCCAGCCTTTCAGCGACACGGGCTTTTCGATGGCCTATGTGGACAAGATCACGACCGGTGAACAGAGTATCGGCTATACCGGCAACCGCGCCTACGGCGCATCCGGAGACGGTGGAATCAACCAGTTCTTCGCCGGCGCATCCGCCCTCCTCTGGAACCGGCTTTCCATCGGTGCCCAGTACAACCTGTATTTCGGCACCATCAGCAAGTATTCCCAGAGCCAGTTCACCGACGCGAGCTATCGCGGCCAGACCATGGGCGACACCCTGCAGGTCCGGGCCCACACGGCCAAATTCGGCCTCCAGTACGAGCAGCCCGTGGGCGCTTCCGGCAAGTTCGTCCTCGGCGCCACCTACCGGCTCAAGGCCCGTTTGACCGGTCACGCCATCGAATACAGCAACGTGGCGGAACTGGACCTCGGCAGCCATGAACTGGCGAAGGACAACATCTGGCTCGGCGACGAAATCGGCGTCGGCCTGGCCTACAACCAGGGGGACAAATGGTCGATGGAGGTGGATTATCTCCGCGGAAACTGGACCGGCAGCAATTTCGATGCGGTCCGCGGATTCCGCAACAACGGTGTCCATACCTTCTCCACATCGACGATGCAGTCCGTCAAGGCAGGCTTTGAAATCACCCCGAACCGGAACGACATCCGTTACTTCCTGCGGCGCTGCACCTACCGGCTGGGCGCCTACATGGACCAGTCCTATTACCAGGTGGACGGGCACAATCTGATGTCGGCCGGCATCACCCTCGGCATGACGGTTCCGGTGTTCCAGGGCTACAATGGCATTACCTTTGCAATTGATCTCGGACAAAGGGGTTTCGGAAGCAGTTTCGTCAAGGAAAACTACCTTGGATTCCATGTCGGATTCAACATCTTCGACATCTGGTTCCGGAAACCGCAATACCAGTAAGGCAAGAGTGAAAATACAAAATTCTAACGCGATATGAAAAAGTTGACCTTCATCCTCCTGGCCGTCATGGCGACCTTCATGGGCCAGAACGCGTCTGCCCAGGGAAAGTATGGTGCGGACAGCGCTGAGTGCATCAAGTACCTCTCCTATTACCAGGAGTACTACAAGCAGAAGAACTATGATTCCGCCCTTCCGAACTGGCGGAAAGCGTATGCCATCTGCCCGGCTACCGCTTCCCAGAACCTGTTCGTGCACGGCTCCACCCTCATGAACCGTGAAATCAACAAGAACCGCAAGAACGCGGCCCTCTTCCAGGCACAGGTGGACAGCCTCCTCACCCTCCAGGACCAGCGTCTGGAATTCTATCCGCGTACCGCCAAGGGTGTGGACCAGAAGGCGACCATCCTGAACAACAAGGGCCAGTACATGATCAACTTCCGGAGCGAGGATTCCCAGTACCTGTATGACAACCTCACCGCCATCATCAACGAGCTCGGCAGCGAGACCAAGGGCGGTCTCCTGGTGAACAACCTCCAGGCGGCCATCAACCTCTATCGCGAAGGCAAGCTGCAGGCTGATGATGTCATCAACATGTACGACAAGGTTTCCGGTGCCATCTCCGGTGCCACCGCCAAGAGCGATGCCGAGGCTGAGGACAACCTCAAGACCAAGGCCACCATCGAGAGCGTGTTCGCTGACAGCAAGGTTGCTTCCTGCGACAACCTCATCGCCATCTTCACCCCGCGCTTCGATGCCGATCCGACGGACGCCGCCGTGGTCACCAACATCGTGAAGCTGATGAACAGCGCCGAGGACTGCTCCAACAACGACCTTTACTTCAAGGCCGTCACCCAGCTCCACAAGCTGGATCCGTCCTACCGCAGCGCCTACGGTCTGTTCAAGCTGAACGCCGCCCGCGGCAACGTGGCTGACGCCTGCCGCTACATCGAGGAAGCCATCGACTCCGAGGATTCCGACGAGGCCACCGATGCGCAGTACCTCTATGAGCTCGCCCGCTTCTGCTATGCGAACAACATGCGTGGCCGCGCCTTCGACGCCGCCGGTAAGGCGGTCCGCCTGGACAACGGCTATGCCGGCAAGGCCTACATGATCATGGGTAACCTCTGGTCTTCCGCCAGCTGCGGCGGTGACGTGGACAAGTACGCCCGCTACTGGGCCGCCACCGACTACTACCAGAAGGCTATGTCCGCCGACGCTTCTCTCGCGGACGACGCCCGTTCCGCTATCGGCAAGGTGAGCGTCTATTATCCGGAGGCCAGTGAAATCTTCATGTATGACCTGGGCAAGGGCCAGATCTACACGGTCTCCTGCGGTGGCATGACCACCACCACCACGGTCCGTACCAGATAAGATTCTGTGAGACAAAACCGCATACTTACGACGATGGCAACCGCATTGGCGGTTGCTTTCGTCGTATTTTCATGCAAGGGCAACCTCTCCGAGGCCGAGAAGCTGGACCTTTCCCTGACGCCGCTCCAGGTGGTGGACAGCATGTTCTTCATCCAGACGGAGAACGGCAAGCTGAAGATGCGCGTGGAAGCGCCTGTGATGGAGGTTTATGACCATGACAGCATCTCCTTCGAACTGTTCCCGAAAGGACTGTCCGTGTATGGTTATTCCGAAGACGGCTCCCTGGAGACCACCATCCGGTCGCAGAAAGCCCGTCACGACACCAATAAGTCGGAAGGGGAGGACAAGTGGTCCGCCTTCGGCAGTGTGGTCATCCGCAACATCGTGAATCAGGAGACGATGGAAACGGACACCATCTACTGGGACCAGAGAGCCAAGGAAATTTGGACGGACTGCTACATCAAGATGTATTCTCCGGCCGGTTTCATGCAGGGTTTCGGGATGCGTTCCGACGACATGGCCCGCAACGCCATCATCCAGCGCCCCTTCAACAGTTACGGCGTCGTGGAGCAGGATTCCACGAAGGTCGTCCTCGATTCCGTCAATTTCATCGGGCCGTTTCCGCGGAAACGTGGGCTAAAATAGCCGCTTATGCGAAAAAATAGTGATAAATTGAAAGAAAATCACTAAATTCGCACCCTTGACTGAAAATTGACGAAAATTTTAAAAAAGTAACATAAAATGGCAGTTTTAGAGAAACTTCGCGGTTGGGGCATTGTGCTTTCCATCCTGGTTGCCCTCCCGCTCCTCCTCTTTATCATCGATCCGAGCCAGATCATCCAGACGGTCCAGTCCGTCTCCTCCAAGTATGATGTCGGCAAGATCGCTGGAAAATCCATCAGCTACACCGATTTCCAGCAGGAGGTCGACCACTTCACCCGTGTCAACGAGATGCTGACCGGCAACACCTCCACCAGCGAGCAGCAGCAGAAGCAGGTCCGTGACGCCGTCTGGCAGCGCCTCATCGACGAGAACCTGTTCATCAAGAACGCGAAGGCCGCCGGCATCACCGTGGGCAAGAACGAAATCATCGACCTGACCAACGGCGAGAACGTCTCCCCGGTCATCTCCTCCCTTTTCACCGATGAGAACGGCATGTTCTCCTCCGAGCGCCTGGTGGACTTCCTCCAGAATGTGGATGTCGATGAGAACAGCAAGGCGATCTGGAATTACCTCCAGGAGGCCGTCATCACCAACCAGTACTACAGCAAGTACAATGCGCTCTTCATGAATTCCAACATCGAGAACGCCCTTCAGGTGAACCACGCCATCGCCGACAACAACACTACGGCCGACGTGGACTTCGTGATGTCCCCCTTCTCCTATGTCACCGACAGCACCGTCGTGGTGGCCGATAAGGAAATCAACGATTTCTACAACAACCACAAGGACTTCTTCAAGCAGGACGCCACCCGTGACATCGAGTACGTCGTGTTCCAGGTTGTTCCTTCCGCCGCAGATATCGCTGCCGCGAACGACGAGTTCGTGAAGCTGTACGAGGACTTCACCACCACCGACAATGTGCGTGCTTTCCTGCAGCGCAACTCCGACACCCAGTGGGATGAGCGCTGGTACAAGGAGGGTGACCTCCGCAGCGTCAACGCCGAGCTGGACAAGTTCGTTTCCGAGAACAACGAGGGCACTTCCCCGGTGATCAGCGCGAACAACACCCTGTATGCCGGCCGTATCATGGCTTCTTCGATGAAACCCGAGAACGTGACGGTTCGTCACATGATGTTCCAGAGCAACGAGGACGGCCAGCACCTGGCCGACAGCCTCCTCGACGTCCTGCGCAAGGGTGGCGACTTCACCGCCCTGGCCAGCCAGTATTCCCTGGACCGCGGTTCCGAGGCGGACGGTGAGTTCGGCAAGATCGGCGAGATCTCCCAGGCTACCATTTCCTACCTCCCGACCGGTTTCAGCGCTATTTTTGACGCGAAGGTGGGCCAGCCGTTCATCCTTCAGTCCAATATCGCCACCCACATTGTGGAGGTGACCGAGGCCGCCGCTCCGGTCCTGTTCAAGCAGGTGGCCCTCTTCGAGAAGGAAATCCTCTCCAGCAAGGAGACGTTCAACAAGTTCTACAACGACGCCAACCGTGTCGCCACCATCTCCGGCGGCAAGTACGCGAACTATCGCGCCGCCTGCGACTCCACCGGTACGTACTCCCACAGCCTGACCATCAACGAGGGTACCGATACCTACGGTTCCATCGGCCATGCCAAGGAAGTCACCCGCTGGGCCTTCGACAACAAGCCGGGCAAGGTGTCCAACATCATCACCGTGGACAACAACTACTTCTTCGTGGTCGCCGTCACCGGTGCCCATAAGGAAGGCATCGCCCCGGTCTCCGAGGTGGCTCCGCAGATCAAGAACCAGCTCTACGCCGAGAAGTACGCCGCCAAGCGTCAGGCCGAGGTGGCCGAGCAGATCGCCGGCCTGAACGACCTCGAGGCCATCGCCGAGAAGCTCGGAACGACCGTGAGCACGCAGAACGACGTCGCTTTCGCGTCGATGTCCGCCCGCAGCCTGGATCCGAAGTTCGTCGGCGCCATCGCCGCCGCTCCGGAAGGAAAGATCAGCGGTCCGGTCGCCGGTTCCTACGGTGTCTATGTGTTCAAGGTGACGGGTCGTGAGACCGGTTCCTTCTACACCGACAGCGACGCCAAGAATGCCAACGCGCAGATCCTGAACTACGCCGCCCAGATGATCGTCCCCGTGATGATGCAGGATGCCGACGTCAAGGACAACCGCGCCCGATTCTTCTAGTCTATGGCTTTGAAATGTGGAATAGTGGGACTTCCCAATGTTGGGAAGTCCACTTTGTTTAACTGCGTGAGCTCGGGCAAGGCCCAGAGCGCCAATTTCCCGTTCTGTACCATCGAGCCTAACGTGGGCTCCACCAACGTGCCCGACAAGCGCCTGGAAGTGCTGACGGAGATCTGCCAGCCCAAGCGCACCGTGCCCGCCACGGTGGAAATCGTGGACATTGCCGGCCTGGTGAAGGGCGCCTCCAAGGGAGAGGGCCTGGGCAACCAGTTCCTCGCCAACATCCGTGAAACCGACGCCATCCTGCATGTCCTCCGCTGCTTCGACGACGGCAACATCGTCCATGTCGACGGCTCCGTGGATCCGGTCCGCGACAAGGAAGTCGTGGACATGGAACTGCAGATCAAGGACCTGGAGACGGTGGAAAACCGTATCAAGAAGGTCGAAAAGCAGGCCACTACGGGCGGGGACAAGGACGCAAAAAAGCTTCTGGCCCTGCTTCAGCGATACCGTTCTGTGCTGCTGGAAGGCAAATCCTGCCGCACGGTCGTTCCCGAAAATGCCGAGGAAGAGCAGATGGCGCACGACCTGTTCCTGCTGACGAACAAGCCCGTCATGTATGTCTGCAACGTGGACGAGGCTTCCGCAGCCAAAGGTAACGCCTATGTCGATGCCGTCCGCGCCGCCGTCGCCGACGAGAATGCAGAGATCCTGGTCATCGCCGCCCGTACCGAGGCCGAAATCGCCGAAATCGAAGAATACGAAGACCGGCAGATGTTCCTGGAGGAAATGGGCCTGGAAGAGTCCGGCGTCGTCCGCCTCATCCAGGGTGCCTACCGCCTTCTCGGCCTCCAGACCTTCTTCACGGCCGGCGCCGACGAGTGCCGCGCCTGGACCATCCGCGTAGGCGACAAGGCCCCCAAGGCCGCCGGTGTCATCCACACCGATTTCGAACGCGGCTTCATCCGCGCCGAAGTCATCAAATACGACGATTTCGTGCACTACAAGACCGAAGCCGCCGTCCGCGCCGCCGGCAAGATGGGCATCGAAGGCAAGGACTACGTCGTCCAGGACGGGGATATCATGCATTTCCTGTTCAACGTGTAGAGGCTCCTTTGCCGTTTCGAGAATCTACCAACCTAAACCTTTCACAATCGCCATCCCACATCCGTAGGGTGGCGATTTTTTCGTATTTCTTTGAAACAACCGAAAACATTTCGCCACATTTTTCCGTTTCTTGCCCTGCGTTCCGGCAGCGCCCCCTAACTTGGGTGCATGGGAATGGTGATTGTATTGATCGGGCTGATCCTTTCGCCGGGGGACAGCCTTTCTGCGATGTTCTGGAATGTGGAGAACTTCTTTGATTGGCGGAATGATTCTACGACGGTGTCAGACACGGAGTTTTCGTCGAGAGGCGAGCGTCGATGGACTTGGAAACGGTTTCAGGCGAAGGCGAATGCCTTTGCAAAGGCATTGTTTTGGATAGAGGGGGAAACGGGGCGGTTGCCGGACATCATCGGACTGGAGGAAGTGGAGAACGCCTTCGTCCTCCGGCAACTATTGCAGAAGACTGCGCTCCGAAAGCTGGACTACAAGTATGTCCACTACGATTCTTACGACCATCGTGGCATCGACGTCGCTCTGCTGTATCGTTCATCTCGGTTAGACCTTCTGGATTCCAAGCCTTGCCATCTTTTTGCCTCGGACACGGTCATAGCTACACGGGATATCCTGCTATGTGTGTTTCGGGAGAAACCACAGGAGGAGAGATTTGCCGTTTTGGTGAATCACCACCCATCCAAATACGGCGGAGCATCGGAATCTGAGCCGCGACGCCGCATCGCTGTGGAACGGTTGCGATTCCTGGTTGATTCGCTCGCGACCATCGGCATCGACCATGTAATCGCCGGCGGAGACTTCAACGACTCCCCGGATAATCCCGTATTCCGACTGCTGGAGCCGTCCTTGACTCCCATGCACATGGACCTGTACCGCCGCGGTCTAGGCACCATCAAATACGATGGCAAGTGGGACCTCATCGATCATATATATCTTTCTCCGGCACTGACTCCTCTCGCCCGGATGCGAATCCTGCGTATCCCTTTCCTTCTTACTCGCGACACGGTCCATTCCGGAGAAAAACCCCTCCGCACTTATACCGGCCCCCGTCACACCGGAGGCGTGTCGGATCACCTGCCTGTCCTGCTGGAGGTTTCGTTTCCGCCTTGATGGGGAAAACACGTTTCGCAATTCAATAGAAAATAATCAATAAAAGCATGAATTTAATAGAAAATAATCTATATTTGTAACGCGGTTCTCCATGAAAGTTACTGAACTGCATTTGCCAGGAAAATCTTAAAAGATTTGGGGATCGATGAAAAAGGTTGACATCACCATTTGCCGTGCGCAGGACGGGACGTTCAGCGCTTATTGCAACGATCATCCGGCGCTGTTCGGGATGGGAGACACTGCCGCAAAGGCAAAAGAGGAACTGGAGGAAACGCTCCGCCTG
>JAEEGK010018327.1_pt1 | contig 15159 bp, 14 predicted proteins | sample 8958771 | NCBI WGS metagenome assembly JAEEGK01 (sample SAMN16246547, study PRJNA631951) | gut metagenome | biome: gut microbiome; feature: rumen; material: SC-attached | host: Bos | place: Iran: Karaj | collected 2018-10 | reverse complement strand
GATTACTATAGTAGTTTTGGTTATATTAATACCAATTATATATGTAATAAACACTTATGTTCCATTTTTTGTGGGGAAAAAGCAAAAATATACTAAATTTTAGATATAAGATTATATTAGAATTAAAGAATTCTTTAAAAAGAAGGATAAAATATATTATAAGGAAAATTATTAAAGTATAGCACTTTATTAAATAATGGGGTGGTTAAGATTAAAAAGAAACTTGCTATAAGTTGTATATTATTGTTAATATGGTGTGGCGTGATATTCTATATGTCCGCTATGGAATCTATTGAGTCGAATAGTAAAAGTAGAAGTGTTATAGGTGAGGCTATAGAAAAAGTAAGTGATTTTGCTAATGATATTGGTTTGACGAATAAAGAGCTTACTGAGGTTGAGGTTCAAGACTTAGTAGATAAGTTAAATTATCCTTTGAGGAAAGTTGCTCATTTTACTGAATATTTTATACTTACATTACTCCTTATAATAGTTTTATCTGGTTATGGAGTAAAAGGGAAGAAAGTATTTATTATATCGTTACTGATTTGTTTTATATATGCTTTTACAGATGAGTACCACCAAGTTTTTGTTAGTGGAAGAACAGGACAGTTTTCAGATGTTTTGGTAGATACGTTTGGTGGGGTAATTGCGTGTTGTTTGGTTTTTGTTAGAAGGGTTGTTAAAAAGAGAGTGTCGTAAATACGGCACTTTTTTTGTAATAAATAGCTTTTTTCGGGAATAAATATTTGGTAGTTGTACTTAATTTTATCAGATTTACATAAAAAATATACAAAATGGGTTGAAAATATAAACAAATTATGTTAAAATAACAATTGGTGTTTGATTATACTTAGGAGGTTTAATAATGGAAGAAGAATTAGATCTTAGAGAAATTTTTGAAGTTTTTTGGGAGAAAAAGCTTTTTATAATCATTGCAGCAGTAGTTGGTATTCTTATGGGAGTTATATATACTGCGTTTTTTGTTACTCCTAAATATACTTCAACTACGACTTTAGTCTTAACTAAAGCGAGCAAAGAAGACCAAGTTATAACTGAGGCTATTACTCAGTCAGATATAACTCTAAACCAAAAGCTTATTTCTACATACGGAGAAATAATTAAGAGTAAGGCTATTATTAATAGGGTTATAACTGAGCTTAATATTGATTACAAATACTCTGAGCTTATTAAGGCGGTAAATATTAAAGCTATTGCTAATACTGATGTTATGAAACTTTCAGTTACAACGAAAGATCCTGAAATTTCTTTCCAAGTAGCTAATCATATTAGTGATGTCTTTGGTGAAGAGGTTGAGAGAATTTACGGTATTAAGAATATATTTGTTATAGATAGAGCTGAGAAAAATGAAAATCCAGTTAATATTAACTGGCTAAAGAACATGGCTCTTGCTTGTGCAAGTTTAGTTATTGTGGTTATGGCAGTCATTTTCTTACTTTATTTCTTTGACAATTCAATTAGATCAAAAGAAGATATTGAAAAGCTATTAGATGTACCTGTTATTGGTGTTATTCCTATGGTAAAAGAATTGGAGGTTAAGGAAAATGAGAAAAAGTAAAAATATGTATCCAAGTGATTTAAGTTATTCAGCTTCAAACCCTAACGTTTCTGAGTCTTTTAGAATTCTTAGAACTAATTTACAGTTTTCTATGGCATCAGATGATTCTTCCGTTATTTTAGTTACAAGTTCATTCCAAGGCGAGGGTAAGAGCTGGAATGCTGCAAATATTGCATGTGTTTTCGCAGATCAAGGTAAAAATACTTTGCTTATTGATGCAGATTTAAGAAGAGGAGTTCAAGAAAAGAGATTTGGCGTTTCTAATTCTAATGGACTTTCTAATTATTTAGCAAATGTTAATTGTAATGAAAAGAATTTTATTAAAAATACATCTGTTGCTAATCTTTCTATTATAACTCGTGGAAATGTTCCACCGAATCCTTCAGAACTTTTGTCTTCTGATAGAATGGAAGAATTACTTAGTAAAGTAAAAGAGGATTTTGATATCGTTATTATAGATATGCCTCCAGTACTAGTTGTTACAGATGCCTTGATTTTAGCAAATAAAGTTGATAAAGTAATATTAGTTGGTGCAATGAATCAAACTAGAACTAATGCTATACTTGAAGCTAAAAAGGCTTTAGATAATGTTGGTGCTAAGATTTGTGGAGTTATCTTAAATAAGGATAAGAATAAAGCTAGATCTTATTATAAATATGGCGGAAAGTATGGAAAGGGCTATGGCTACGGCTACGGTTATGGCTATGGCTACTAGGAGGAGTCTTGTATGATAGATATCCATTCGCATGTTATTCCTATGGTTGATGATGGCTCTAAAAATTTCATGGTTACTGAGAGAATGCTAGAAGAAGCGAGTAAGGCTGGATTTAAAGAAATTTTTGCTACTCCTCATTATTTCGATGAGAAGAGCATTAAACGCGAAGATATGTTAGTTCATTTTAATGAGTTAAAGAAACTTGCAACTTCATATGGTATAAATCTTTTACTTGGTAATGAAGTTTTTGTTTCTCATGACTTGCCAAGCCTTGTAAAGGATAAAGTTGTTTCTTGTATGAACGATAGTAGATATCTGCTTTTCGAACTTCCTAGAAATAACGATATCAATTATTTACAAGACGTTTTATTTGAGCTTTCTTCTATGGATATTGTACCGATTTTAGCTCATCCGGAGAGATATAGATTTGTTATTGAAAATCCAGAGAGTTTAATAGAACTTTCTAATTATGGTTTGCTTTTTCAAGGAAATTCTGGTAGTATTTTAGGGGATTATGGAGATACAGTTAGAAAAACGGCTATAACTTTGCTTAAAATGAATATATACCAGTTTTGGGGTAGTGATGCCCATAGCCAAGACAGATATGAAGCTTTTAATTTATCTAAGAAATATGTAGACAAGTTCGCGGGAGAAGGTGTTTTTGAGATTCTTACCGAAACTAATCCTGCAAAGGTTCGAGATAATTTAGAAGTGGATATAGATATTCATAAGACAAAAAAGAGTTTATTCTTTTGGAGGAAATAATGAAAAAGTTTTTTGGTTTTTTATTCTTTTTTATTTTTATTGTTTGTTGTAACTCTTCTATGGCATATACAAAGAGTGATTTAATAAACGCTCTTAATAAGACGTATGATGTTGCCGGAGAGAGTTATACTTTGCCGTCTTCTATTAGGACAAAGGCTATCAACTACATTAATTCTCATGAGATTTCTGAGAAAGATTGTAACGAGCTTATGGCACTTGTTAGCAAGGCTGTTGCTTTTGCTAACGAGGTTGGTACAACAGATATAGATCAAGTCTCTTCTGAAGATCTAAAAAGGGCTGCGGCTATTGTTAATCAGGCGGCTAGCGTTTTAGATATTGAGGTTCAGGTTAGTGGGGAACTAGATAAGGTTGTAGCAACAGAGAAATCTACTGGTAAGATTGTTGAAGAAGTTGAGAAAAAGCCTGTATTCTTTAAGAGTACGGGAAAAGCTAGAGAATATACAGTCCCTATTATTCTAGGTTTGGTTGGTTTTATTTTAATTCTAGCTATTTATTTTTGGGTATATAGTCATAAAAAGGGTAATAAGTTTGCAATTTGCCTTATTAATTCTTTTATGATTATTTATATATTATGTGCTTTGCCTGTTATTATTTTGGGCAACCATTTCGAGATTCTAAGGCTTGTAGAACCTATTTTGTCTAGTCAAGTAGGGGAAGGGCATATAGAGCTTGTGGATGCTGAAATAAAAGATAACATATCTCAAGCAGAGGAAGGGAACTTAGTTGTCGTTACTCAAGAAGATGGTACGGAAGTTGTGGTTAACGAGAAGACGAATGAAGTTGTTAAGTACCCAAGCGTTGGCGAGATGTATGCAAAGCTTAGTATTCCAACTTGTGGAATTGAGTTACCTGTATATTATGGAGATAACGAGAAGATTCTAGAAAGTGGAGTTGGACATTTCTCTGGGAGCCATTTCCCAGGAGAAAAGAGCGGTATTTTATATACTGCACATAATACTGTAGATAAGTTATATGGACTTAAAGATATTAAAGTCGGAGATGCCGTTACAGTTAATACTACATACGGGAAGTTTAGTTATAAAGTCACAAATACATTAGTTATTGATGATACAGACAAAAGTAAAGCGAAAATTGAGAGTGATAAAGAATTATTAATGATTTATACTTGCTATCCTTTTGATGGAAACGGTTATACAGATAAAAGGTATATGGTTTACTGCGAAAGGAGTGGAGTTTAATGATTTTAGTATATTCATTGCTTTCATTAGTACTAACTTGTCTAATTTCATTTGTATGTATCACTACAAGCGGATTTTGGCTTAAAGATGCAATTTATATGCTTTTGGAAATAGTACATGTAAATAATTTTTTTGCAATAAAATTAATTTTATTAGCATATATTATTGCATTTTTCTGTATATTTGGTATAATGGTGTTGCTTGTATTTAAAAAGAAAGTAGAGTTTTTATGTAGCTCTTTAATGTCAAGCGGAATAGTAGTACTAATATTTAGTTGGTTCTTTAGTAGTTTTAATGTTGTTAAGAATTTTTACTTCGCGTCAAATGATTTTTCAAATATCGTTAGAATTGCATTAAAAAAATTCTTTTTCACTAATATTTTACTGGGAAGCATTATATTAATTATTAGTAGTAGTTTTATCTTCGTTAAATTTTTTGTAGGGAGGAAAGAATATGAAGAAGAGTAGTAAAATTTTAGTGCTAGCTCTAGTCGGAGTTTTATGTTTAAGTAGTATTATTGCTCCTATTAGTGCTGCTGCAAGTAAAAGCGTATGGTCTTTTACTGATTTAGAGGATGATTGGTATATCGACGCTATTAAAAGCGCTGTAAATAACGATCTACTCGCTGGTTATTGGGATAATACAATCCAACCTCAAGGTAATATTACTAGAGCAGAGGTTGCTACTGTCCTAACCAAAGCTTTATCTGCTACTGAAAAGGCTGACTTAAGTCAATTCGAAGATGCAGATAAAAATGAATGGTATTATGACTTCCTTGCTAAAGCTGTTAATATGCAAGTAATGTCTGGTAATGGTTATGGTTTTGTTATGCCTAACGACAATATTACTAGAGAAGAAGCAGCTACAGTTATTGCAAGAGCATTCTGCTATTTCTCATCAGGCAAAAATGTTTTAAAGAAATTCCCAGATGCTAACGAAGTTAGCGATTGGGCTAGACCTTATGTTGAAGCATTAGTTGAAAACGACATAATGGCTGGTATTTATGGAAAATTAGAACCTAAGAAACCTATGACTAGAGCTGAATTTGCTCAAATCATGTCAAATATTACTGACGACTATATTACTTCTGCTAAGAAAGCTGTTACTAGCGACTATGATGGAAGTGTAATCGTTAAGGTTCCTGGTGTTACATTAAAAGATATGACAGTTGAAAATGACTTGATTATCGCTGATGGTGTTGGTACTGGTAACTTCACAATGGAAAACGTAGTTGTTAAAGGCGACGTTGTAATTAGAGGTGGCGGTCCTAACTCTATCAATATTTTAGATAAATGTAAAATTAATGGTAATGTTATTGTATGCAATAGAAATAGCGTAGTTCGTATCCATAGCGATATTATTGTATTACCAAAGATTATCGCTTTAACTCCATTTATTTTAGATGGTGATGCTGAACATATTATTGCTAACGCAAATATCTCTATTGAAGTAAGAGGATTTGCTCAAAGAATAGATGCAAATGATTCTTTAAAGGTTACTGGAAGAGGTACTGTTGAAGAAATAAATGCAAACGCAGATGATTCTACTATTAGTGGTAATGCTGATGTTAAAGATGTTTTGGTTAATGCAAACAATGTTACAGTAACTATTGCTAAAGCTAGAGTTACTGCTGGTAAGAATACTAGCGGTGTAAAGGCTGGAAATAAGAATGTTAAACCTGGTGAAACAGTAGTAGTACCAGATACTTCAATTGGTGGAGTAAGCCATGGTAGTTCTTCTTCTTCAGTAGCTAAGAAGACTTTAGTATACACAATTGTAGATAATGGTGAAAGCTATGACTTTATCCAAGATCCTGCAAATGATCCAGTTACTAATTTCGAAAAGACTCAATACAATGTTACAGTTAAATTTGAATCTGCTGCATTACCATTAGAAGAGACTGGAACAGCTGATGTACTTCCTTCATTAAATCATGCAGATGAAGTTGCTACTATCAAGAGTTCTAGCGAAGCTATTGCATTTGCTAAGAAGATCTTTGGTATCTTAGATATAGAAAAATTAATGATAACAATAGATAGTAAGAATTTTGTAACTTCTATGGAAGATTACAATAATTATAAGACTGAATTAAAAGCATTATTTGTATTTATCTTCGATGAAGATTATGCAGTAATTGATGCTGCTAGAAGAGAAGCTGCTAATACACTTTATGAAGGAGATTTATCTCAAGTTGGAGTTTGGGATATCTATAATGTTTTATTAGGTGAAAAGACAACGACAACAGAAGATGTTATAGATATGGTTAACAATGCTTTAGATAGAGCAGCTGGCAACACAGTATATTCAGATGTTATCTGGGAATTTGCTACAGATAGCGACATGTTAAACAAGATTTTCTAATTTAAGTTAAAATAAGGCGAGGATTTTTCCTTGCCTTATTTTTTGTGGAAAATTTATTTAGTACGTGATATAATAATTATACAAGAGTAAAAAGGAGATATAAAATGAAAAAACCAGTTTTTAAAAAAAGTTTTTCAGTAGATGATATTCATGAATTAAGGGAGTATCATTATGAAACAACAAAAGATATGACAAGAGAAGAAAGAATAGAAGAAATTAATGATAAGGCAGAAGAGTTTGAAAGAGAAATGAAAGGGAAAAAGCAGAAAAAAACTGCGGTATAAAATTTTTAAAATAAGGCGAGGAGTAAAAACTCCTTGCCTTAAATTTTTTTAAAATAAAAGTGTAAAACACTTGAAAAACTTGTATTTAAAATGATAATTTATAGTTGAGGTATTTTAACAAAAGAAAATTTTTTGGAGGCACAATATGAACGAGAAGTTTAAATCTGGGTTTGTGGCTATAATAGGGAACCCTAGCGTTGGGAAATCTACCCTTATAAATGCTATGGTTGGCGAAAAGATAGCGATTACTTCTAGTAAACCCCAGACTACACGTAACTCTATTAAAGGAATACTTACGACTGATGACTACCAAATAATATTTATGGATACTCCTGGCGTTAATAAGACGCATACACGTCTTTCTAAGCTTATGGACAAGAGTATAAACGAATCGCTTTCTGGAACTGATGTAGTTATTGCTATGGTAGATTTGACAAGGCGTAAAAATTCAGATTTGTTTTTGGGCAAATTAAAGAAGGTTAAATGTCCGGTTATTTTATTACTTAATAAGACGGATATTGTAAAAGATAAACAAGATATACTTAAAATTATTGGGGAGTATAACGAATTGTATAAGTTCGATGAGATAATCCCCGTTTCGGCGTACGATGAGGAAGATGTAAAGCATGTTATTGAGGCGGTTGTAAAGCGGTTACCGTATGGGCCTCAATATTATCCCGAAGATATGATTACAGATAGCCCTGAGAAAGTTATGGTAGCTGAAATTGTGCGCGAAAAGGCCCTAGATTTGCTTTCAGATGAAATCCCTCATGGAATTGCAGTTGAAGTAGAAAAGATGAAAAAGAGGGTTAATAAAGAGATTATAGATATTGCTGTTAATATATATTGCGAAAGAGAGTCCCATAAACCTATTATAATTGGAAAAGGTGGGAAGATGTTAAAAGAGATTGGCTCTCGTGCGAGAGTTGATATAGAAGATTTTCTAGATATGAAAGTTTTCTTGGAAGTTTGGGTTAAAGTCCGAAAAGATTGGCGAAACAATGAGGTAGAACTCAAAAGATTGAATTTTTTGGAATAATTATCAATGCATTTTGAGGTAGTTAAACGGGCAAGATAAAGTTAAAGAAAAAAGTCGTTTATAAAATGGGAGGTAATTACTATGCAAAAAGAAGATTTATGGAAGTATTTCAAAAAAACAGGGTCAGTCGAAACATATTTGTTGTACAAAACTATGGAGAAGTATAAATTAGAAACATCAAAAGATTTATCACGAGTTCTTAAAACTAAGTAGTATTATTTGGAGGAAAAGTGGATACAAGAAAGTTAGTAAAAACTAAGGGAATAGTATTAGCTGAAACAAATTTTTCTGAGGCTGACAAGATGCTTACAATACTCACTCCGGACCTTGGTAAGATAAGTTGTGTTGCAAAAGGTGCAAGAAGGTTACATAATAAACTTATGCCTACTTCGCAAGTTTTTGCGTTTAGTGATTTGGTTCTTTATCGAGGAAATGGGGAGACTTATTATATCAATTCTGCCGAGCTTATAGATGCTTTTTATTCGCTTCGTGTGGATTATGATAAGCTAAATCCAGCAATGGATTGTATTAGCTTTGCAAAGAAAAATATTCAAGAAAATCAGTCATCTTTACCTATTCTAAAACTACTTCTTAATACGATATATCTTTTATCTACGGGTGAAAAAGATAGTGAGTTGGTTAAGAGTGTTTATGAGTTAAAGGGTGTTTGTTTGCTTGGATATACGCCTCGTGTGAATGGGTGCGTAGAGTGTGGTAGTAAAGAGATTGTAGGCTTTAGTATGAAGAATAATGGAATGGTTTGTAAAAATTGTGGAATAATAGATAAGTCTTTAATTAGTTTAAAGCCTGGAACCGTTTCGGCTATCCATTATATCGTTAATAGCGACTTAAAAAAGTTGTTTTCTTTTAATGTTACTGAAGATATTATTAAAGAACTACAGCTTTTTAATAAAGTATATATGAAGGAAAAATTAGAATAGGAGAGGAAAGTGATTTTAATGGGATTACTTGAGGGAAAGAACATTTTAATTATGGGTATAAGGAATAAATGGAGCATCGCTTGGGGAATTGCAAAGTGTTGCTATGATCAAGGTGCAAATTTGATTTTTACATATAAGGGTTCTCATGAGAAACAGCCTGTTCTAGATTTGATTAAAGAGTTTGATGGCAATTATTTAGCATTACAATGCGATGTAGAGAATGAAGAAGAGGTTAATGCTACGTTTGAAACTATAAAAAATGAGTATAAAGAGCTTCATGGAATAGTACATTGTATTGCGCATGCTCAAAAAGAAGATTTGAAAAAAGACTTCTTAGAGACTTCTAAAGATGGTTATGCTAAGGCTATGGATATTACGTCATATTCTTTGATTTTAGTTGCAAAACATGCTAAGAATTTGATGCCTGAGGGTGGTAGTATTGTTACTATTAGTTATTATGGCGCAAGTAAGGTTATGCCTGGATATAACTTGATGGGAGCTGCTAAGGCTGCGTTAGAGGCTAATGTTAGATATCTTGCTAATGAAATAGGACCTATTGGTATTAGGGTTAATTCTATTTCTTCTGGTCCAATTAAGACTATTTCTTCTAGAGATATAAACGACTTTAATAGTATGCTTGAGATTGTTCAAAAGAAATCACCACTTAAAAAACCTGTTACTCCTGCTGAGATAGGTGATTCTACGGTATTTTTACTTAGTGATTTAGCACGTGGTATTACGGGATCTAATTTGTATGTAGATAATGGATACCATATTATGGGAATTTAGTGAAAGGATAGGATAAATAATGGAATATAAAAAGTGTGAACATTGTGGAGAGCAGATACATATAAGGAGCCAAAAGTGTCCTTTTTGTAATCAAACAGTGGCAGAGGTACCTGAGGAAATAATAAAAGAGGATGAAGTTGAAAAAGAAGAACAAAATGAGGAAGTAGAGGCTACTGAAAATAAAGAGGAAGAAAAGCCAAATGATTTAGAAGAGGAAGCTAAATTTAATAATGTTTTCGAAACAGGAGAGAGTACGACTGTTTTTTGGGAAAAGACGAATAATAGTAGAAATTTCGACCCATCGGACCCTGCTAGAGCTAATATTCCGCTTGGCCCTAATGGAGAGCCAAAAGACTATATTTATAAAGCAGAAGTAAGGCATAGCCTTCAATATACGACTCCTATGTCGAATTTGGCTAAAGTCTTTATTGCGGCTTTATGTACGATTCCTATTATGGGTCAGCTTATTGGAGTATTTTTAGGGGTATTCTTTAGTACGTACGATGAGTACGATAAAAGAAGTTTTGGCAAGGCTCTTATATTTCTTTCAATATTTATGTTTGCATTTTATTTATTATATATTAAGTGGGCTTTACAATTAATTGGTTCGGTAGATATAAATTCTTTGTTGCAGTAATATTCGTAGTTTTGTTTCTGATAAATAATTATTTTTGTTTATTGTTGTGTGTTTTAATTATTATTAAAATAAGAGGAGGCTATTTATATAATGGCAGATGTTAATGAAATGATAGATAATTTGGCGAAAAATGCGGAAAAAGCATTAGAAGAATATATGGAGCTTAATCAAGAGCAAGTAGATAAGATAGTTAATGCTATGGCTTTGGCTGGTCTTGACCACCATATGGAACTAGCTCGACTTGCTATTGAGGAAACAAAGCGTGGAGTTTACGAGGATAAGGTTATAAAGAATATTTTTTCTACTGAGTATATTTGGCATTCTATAAAGAATGAAAAGACGGTAGGTATTATAAATGAAAATGAGTTGGAGGGGTATGTTGAGGTAGCTGAGCCTATTGGAATAGTTGCTGGTGTTACACCTGTTACTAATCCAACTTCTACAACTATGTTTAAATCTTTGATTTGTGCAAAGGCTAGAAACCCTATTATATTTGGGTTCCATCCATCTGCTCAGAAGTGTTCAGTAAGAGCTGCTGAGATTTTAAGAGATGCTGCTATTAAGGCGGGAGCTCCTAAGTATTGTATTCAATGGATAGAAGAGCCTTCAATTGAAGCAACTACTGCGTTAATGAATCATCCTAAGGTTTCTTTAATCTTAGCGACCGGTGGAGCTGGTATGGTTAAGTCCGCGTATAGTTGCGGAAAGCCTGCTTTAGGTGTTGGACCGGGTAATGCACCTTGTTATATTGAAAAAACGGCTAATCTAAAACGTGCTTGTACAGACCTTATGCTTTCAAAGACTTTTGATAATGGTATGATTTGTGCGTCAGAGCAAGCAGTTATTGTAGATAAGGACATTCAAGAAGCTTTTGAATGGTATATGAAGGAAAATAATTGTTACTTCTTAAATGATGAGGAAACAAGAACAATTTCAGCGTATGTAATGCAAAACGGAAAAGTTAATTCTAAGGTCGTAGGGCAGCCAGCAAGTGTAATTGCTAGTGATGCTGGTATTAGTGTACCTCAAGATACAAAGATTTTAATTGCAAGGCTTTTTGGCGTTGGTCCAGATTTTCCTCTTTCTCACGAAAAGCTATCGCCGGTTTTAGCATATTACGTTGTTGATGATTATAAAGATGGATTTGAAATTTGTAAGAGTATATTGGATTATGGAGGTCTTGGTCATTCGGCGATTATTCATAGTTCAGATCAAAATATAATAAAAGAGTTTGGAGAAACCATGAAGGTTGGAAGAATTATTGCAAATTCACCTTCGTCTCAAGGTGCTATTGGAGATATTTATAATACCAATACACCGTCGCTAACACTTGGTTGCGGTTCGTATGGAAATAATAGTACGACGTCAAATGTCTCGACAGTAAACCTTATAAATACCAAGAAGATAGCACAGAGGAGGGTTAATATGCAGTGGTTCAAGATTCCGCCAAAGATTTATTTTGAAAAAGATTCAATTCAATATTTAGAGAATATGGAAGGCATTTCAAGAGCTTTTATTGTTACAGATAATACCATGGTTAAGCTTGGCTATGTAGATAGAGCTTTGTATTATTTGAGAAAAAGAGAGCAATATTGTCATGCAAAGATTTATTCTGAAGTTGAGCCTGACCCAGATGTAGATACAATCATGCGTGGAGTAGAAGAGATGCGTGAATTTAAGCCTGACGTTATTATTGCCCTAGGTGGTGGCTCTGCTATTGATGCTGCAAAGGGTATGTGGTTATTCTATGAGCATCCTGATGCTACGTTTGATGGATTAAAACAAAAGTTTATGGATATTAGAAAAAGGGTTGTTAAGTTCCCTAACTTAGGAAGACTCGCTAAGTTCGTTGCAGTACCTACTACTAGTGGTACGGGAAGCGAGGTTACTGCGTTTGCAGTTATAACGGATAAAAAGAATGGAAATATTAAATATCCTTTGGCTGATTATGCGTTAAAACCAGATGTTGCAATTATTGATCCTCAATTTGTTATGAGTTTGCCTAAGTCTGCAACAGCAGATACTGGTATAGATGTTTTGACACATGCTTTAGAGGCGTATGTTTCTAATATGGCTAGTGACTATACAGATGGTCTTGCTCTTCAAGCTATGGATTTGGTATTTAGTTACTTAAAGAGAGCTTATGATAACGGTGAAAACGATGCTATAGCTCGTGAGAAGATGCATAATGCTAGTTGTATTGCTGGTATGGCATTTACTAATGCGTTCTTAGGGTTAAATCATAGTATGGCTCATAAATTAGGTGGGGAGTACCATATTCCTCATGGTAGAGCTAATGCGTTGTTGCTTCCGTATGTTATTAAGTACAATGCAACAAAACCTACTAAGTTTGCTACTTTCCCTAAGTACGAATATTTTATTGCTGACCAAAAGTATGCTAAGGCTGCTAGATTTTTAGGGTTTAGTGGTAGTAGCGCTGAGGAGAGTGTAGATAATTTAATTAGTGCGATTAGGACTCTTATGAAAGATATTGGGTTGCCTAGCTCTATAAAAGAGTGTGGAGTTGATGAGACGGTATTTATGAATAATTTAAGAACATTATCTGAGAATGCTCATGATGACCAATGTACTGGTGCAAATCCTAGATATCCGCTTGTTGAGGAGATTATGGAGCTTTACAAAATGGCTTATTATGGGGAATGATTTAAATTTTTATAAGTAAAGGAGTAGGAAAATATGAAGTTAAAAAGGTTGGTTTTATTTGCAATTTTTACAGTATTTTTATTTGGAGTTGTACAAGCAGCAACATTTAGCGACTTATCTACAAATCATTGGGCTTATAAAAATATAAACGAAATGTATGATAAAGGTTTTGTATCAGGTTATACGGACGGTACGTTTAAACCGGATAAGGCAATAACTAGAGAGGAATTTGTTACTATTTTAAGTAAGTTTTTAGACTTAAAACCAAGCCCATATGCTATTAAATGTATAGATGTGGAATCTGACAGATGGTCAGCAGAGTATATAAATTCTATGAATTTGTATTTGCGTCCTGATAGAATTGATGGATTATATTATTTTAAACCATCAGAAGCAGTGTTAAGAAAAGATGTGGCAGGGGCAATTGCTGGGGTATTGGGTTTGTATTGTAGTACCGAAGTAGAGATTTTGGATACATTAGAACAATTTAGTGATATAGATGAATTGAAATATGATGACCAACATAATATAGCAAAAGCAGTGGCAAATGGGGTGATGAAAGGGAATCCAGATGGGACATTTAATCCTAATGGAGTACTAACAAGGGCAGAGGTTGCTGCATTAATGTGTAATTTATCAAAAAATCAAAAATTTAGGGTAACTGGTTCCGATACTATAAGTATAGAGCCATTATCTGAAACAGTAGATATTGGTAAAGTAATGTTAAATAATGCGTTTTTTATAGTAACTGGTAATAAATTTTATTTTTTAGATGATGAGTTGTATAGATGTGATTTGGATGGTACTAAAAAGGAAAAAATTAATTTACCAGTCGAGATAAGAGGTATAGAATTTGGGTATGGTAATTTATTGTATTGTACGGCTGATTCTTATTATAATACAGTTAAAATAAATTTTGATACTTTGGAGATAAAAAAGTTATCTAATGATATAGAAACTTTTGTAGCAAATTCTATATATGATGGTGAGGTTGTGGTTGTTTCTTCTAAAGACCATTCTATTGGGAAATTAAATTTATTTAATGATGAATATAAATGCATTATAGAAGATATGTATAATACTATTTATTTTGAAACAATATTTGAGTATAAAGGCAATATATATTATGGAATTGAGTCGGAAAGTAATGAAATATATTGCAATGGAAGACCTTTTTATAAAAGTGACAAAAAAATAAATAATCTCATATTTATGAATGATTCGATGTATATTATAATGGATGATGAAGTTTCACAATATAGCTTTAACGAGAATGAAATTGTAATGCAAAAATTTTTTAGTTTAAATGATTATAATATAGTATCTATGCCTAATAGTGAGTATCATTACATATATGAAAATGGGAAATTGTATGAATTTAATAAATATATTGTTTTAGAGGAAGTTAATTATAATCAATATAATCCTAAAATTCTATTAGATAAAGAACCATATGCGGGGTATGTTATAAATAATAAGCTAATAATTATTACTTATGCGACAAATGCTTCGCCTAGAGATATTTTAGTGTATGATTTAACAACAGGTAATACAAGTATGTATAAAGACATAGATTATTATAATGTTAATAGTGATATGAATGTATATATATACTATGAAAATTCATCAGAAAATAAAATATCAACAATAGATTTAACAAAACCTATAAATGAAAGTAAAATAATATCATTAGGGCATGAACATAAGTTTTACAGTACTTATAAAGATAATTGCGATGGAAAGACACATTTAGTGGAATATAAGTGCTCTATTTGTGGTGAGGTATTGGGGACTCAAAATGAGCCACATTATTCGCCTAATGCAGATGGCAAATGTGAAAAATGCAGTGGAGATGCAGAAGAATTGCAGATAATTTGGCTCTTTGATGGTACTCCTAAATTTTATACTTATGAAGATGAAAAAATATTAAAATTTGCAATAAAAGGTGAAGGTAATAAAAAAGTTACGTATTATATTACTTCTTACAATAAGTATTATATAGATGACGAACTTGCTTCTGATAAGCAATATACAGAATATATATCTGAGCCGTATAAAGAAATTGAATTAAATTTAGATGTTCAATCAAATAGTCCAAAATTAATTGTGACTGTAGAGAATGAGAGCGGGAAAAAAGTACAAAAAGAGGTTGATATTGTTTTTGAAAA